>Ga0183098_10104_pt1 | contig 312722 bp, 274 predicted proteins | sample BioMet9_FD_128884 | JGI IMG/M metagenome (GOLD analysis project Ga0183098, IMG submission 128884) | Microbial communities from bioreactor (seeded with sewage sludge) at Lawrence Berkeley National Lab, California, USA - Biofuel... | ecosystem: Engineered > Bioreactor > Anaerobic > Unclassified ...
CGATCTGTGTTATTGCTCTTGAAAAAGGAAATATCCTGCATTTTCTTTGAAAAATACATTGCCGCAACGGCCCCGTTCCAGGCTGCCGCTGGAGTCCCTCCGAATTCCGTTAGCATATTTGCACCCCAAGCTCCTTTCGCAGAATTTTTAAGCTTCAAATTGATAGCAGGTCCGTTTATCCTGTCCTTCCTTTCTTTGAACATCCTTATAGGTTCGTCATGTTCCATAACCTGCACGCCTGCAACTTCGTCTGCCTTAATGTTATTTATGGCAATATCAGAATTGCTGTGCAGCATGTCGAGGTTTTCTATATAAAAATTCTTTACCAGTTCGCCGTTGTAATAAATCTGTCCGTTACTGTATATTTTTATGCCCGGCATCTTTTTCATAACGTCCTTTATGGTGTAATCCGTCTTGTTTTTGAATGTCGATACGGCATAATCTATCGTATCCTTCTTTATGATTATCTTTTTTGCCTTTACGATTACCTGTTTCAGATGAAGCTTCTGTTCCGTAACGTGGAGAGTTACGGTTTGACTTGTATTCCTTATGATTATTTTTTCCACCTTTATGTTGAAACCGCGCAAATTCAGTTCCAGGGAATCGAGGCCGGGGCGATTGATTTCGAAAACATATGACCCTGTGGAATCGATGGATTTATAATCTAGAATTTCTCCTTCGTCTTTGGAACTCAGCGTAGCGGTAACAGGAGAGGAGGTAAATACTATAACTTTTATAACTGTTTTGGATACTGTCTGAGAAAAACATATTGGACTAAAAAAAAGAACTGATATAGTAAAAAACAAACGTAAATATTTAACGAGATTAAACATATTTATTTTTTATGGTTATTGTGTGATTTTCCCCTTGCAAAATGGTCCTGATTTTAGGGTATATTATATTTATAACCTTTCTATTCCTGTTTTCAAAATTGTAAAGTTCATACATTAAAGATATGCGATTTATCTTTCTATAGGGTTATAAGGCAGTGCCCATGTAATAGAAATTTCATGTGGTTTGCTATTACTGCTGCAGAGGACAATATTTACTCCTGTGGATTTTATGTATTTTCCGGCATTGGTGTAAACATATTTCTCGAAATCCATCCATTTCCTTTTTGGTACATCCTGGTATTTCCAATCGTACCTGACTATCGGTTCTGGCTGTTGTGACAGGCCCGTACATTCAAAGACGTATTCGTTTTTATCGTCACAGACCTTTAATATCAATCCCGGCAGTCCACTGAATTTCCACGGACCGAGCTGGGAGGGAATTCCGGTTGTGTACCATGCAGTATAATGCCTGCCGCGGAAATCGGCAGTTGCCCTGTTGCATGCGTACCCGAGAATGGTATCCCTGCCTTTTTCGAATGTCCATTTTATGGTTTCGTATTTTTCTTCATATCTAAAGACCTTTTGGGAGAAAGGGATTCTGTTCGTAACCGTCAAGTTGCCGGTAGATAAATTCCTGAAGATTTCGTACCCTTTTTCAGTTCCCGTGTTTAGTGGGACATTCATGGTCATTTTGGAAATTATTGTGCAAACTGAATCATTCCGGTGCAGATTGAGACTGAAAAATTTGGAATACCGGTTGCCTATTTGTAAAACCATAAGATCCGTCTTTACATCCCTGACTGCCGGGTCTTCGATGTAATCGAGTTTATAGGTAACGTTTAGGAAAGAAGTATCTAAAGTATTAAAATCGGATATATTCTTGTACAATAATAGAAACATTCCGGGATCGTCGACTGCATATGTTACTTGTGCACTTAGGCCTTTGCAAAATATAAGTAATATAAAAATAAGCAATATTTTCTTTTTCATATTGAATAAATATTAATAACAATCAAATGCATTTGATTGTTATATACTAATTAATTATATGTTACAGAAAACTTACTCCAGTTGCTATTAGTATCTTCTGGATTTGTTTCCTTGGTTGTACTATTTGATGTGGAGTCATCATTTCCACTAGCTGGTCCGCAACAGATACATGGACATGTGACGCCTACTCTTACATTTTCCAACTCATTGTAATTCATTTTGCTTAGAGAATTTAATGTTAAATTTTTCATAATATTCGAGAATATAAATAAATTGCGTATTATATAGTTATACGTTTACGTCAACTCTTATCGATTTTCGAAAATTCGTCACTTTTTTCACACAGTTGTGATAACTGCACTCTCTAGGGAAAAAACTTCTTTGTTCGAGGGCTTCCGATAAAAAAATATCGTGTTTAAATATTCTTATATGGGATTTTAAATTTTTATATGTTTTTACTATATTTTTATATTGCTGTCCACTAAATTTTAACAGTTTTGTTTTTTCCCTGATCATATTTGCCACATATTTAGATTGATTCGTCTTGAAAAGACATTAAATATGATTACAAATTTACGATGATGTGTATCTAATAAAAGTCAAAAAAAAGTCAATTCGTATTTTAACGTGGTGATCCCAACCCAATAAATAGGACTGTTCAGAAGTAGAGGAATCGGTAAGAAATAATAACTTTAAAAATTATTAAAGACCGATGAAAAAGAGCAAATTCACAGAGAGCCAGATTGCATTTGTATTAAATCAGGCGGAAAAAGGTGTAAACGTGGAAGAGATATGCCGTAAGACGGGAATATCGGAAGCCACATTTTATAATTGGAAAAAGAAATATTGAGGATTGGGAATCCCGGAATTAAGGAAATTGCGACAATTGGAGGAGGAGAACATGAAGTTGAAACAGATAGTGGCAGACTTGTCTCTGGATAAGCAGATGCTCCAGGATGTATTAAAAAAAATTTTGACCACACAGTTCTTTACAGGGCAGAACCCCACAGGAAGTGGAAAATGAATATATATTAGAAATGAAAAAGGCCGATTTTTCTAATAATGCGTGGTCCCAAGAATGGGATGGACTCAAGTTAACATTTTGTTCAATTATCAACCGTCCAGTTTTCGGGGAGGGCTACAAAGGCGGGACTCCGCTTTGAGTATACATTTACTACCGGTGAATCGGTCAACTATTCAGAGACTGTTCATAATAAATACTTCCACGTTTTCCCGACAATTAGTGCCCTTTATAAACTTGGTGAAAACAGTAATATATCATTTCAATATTCGGCAAGAATAGAGAGACCTCCATATAAATATTTAGATCCTTTCAAGTGGTACATTACCAAGTATAGCTATTCTGTCGGGAACCCGCTATTACGCCCGTCTTTTATCAATAATTATGAATTGAACTATCTGTTCCGTGAATTCTTCAGTGCTCGTTTATATTATACAAGCCAAACAAATCAAATAGGCAAATTGGTTATTCTGGATAATGAAGATGTATTGAAACAGGCGGAAACAGCCAATAATTTTCTAGATGTAAAAAAATGGGCTATCAGTTCTTTCACCTCTCTGTATCCCCTGTCTCACTTTGTTTTACGATTTGTGTGTTATTGTTCACCTTGCAAAATGGTCCTGATTTTAGGGTATACCATAGATCAATTACAGGAAAAAACTTACCGTAAAAATAACGGATAAAGGACGCAGGTCATAAAGATAACTATAAGAGGTGATTTCACTGTATGAATTTGAATTATAGGTCTTTGTATACAAAAGATTCCTGCCCTCAAGAATATATTCTGCCTTTTTTGTCTTAAATGAAACGGACGCATCGGCAAAAAACATGTTTTTATCCCCAGATTTTACGCTGTTATTAAAGTAATGAGTACCGCTTAATTTGACCACACCTTTCTTTGCAAATGTAATATTCAGTTTTGCAGCCTGTTGCAATACACGTATAGGCTCAATTGCGTTTGAAGATTTTTCAATTCTACTCTTCATGGTTGAATAAGCGATAGAATAATCAAATCTAACATTGTCGCCTATTGCGCTTTGGAATTCCAAAGTATACCCAGCACTCGCATAATTTATTTTAAGCATCTCATTATTAAGCAAAGTATTTCCAAAGGATTTATTATATCTGGCGGAAAAAGATATGGTGGTTTCTATCCCGTCAAACCGCTTGCCCAAGTTGAATTTCGCATTGTATCCATGGGAAGAATTGTCCATTGCAAGGCTCCTGCTTTTAGTCAGATAACCGTAAAAATCAGCACTATACATAACATTGGTCCTATTGTACCAATAGGATGCATCCAGCCCCCCAAAAAGAGCCATGAGAGGATTGCCGTAGCTTAGATCAAAACCGCAACTCCTATATTTATTCTTTGGAAGCAGGCCGTCATTTGCGGAAAAATTACGGTAGCTGCTCATAACGTATCCCCCGTAAACATCATACAGATCTCCATAATTATCATAACAAGAGGCATTTGCATTCAATTTCAAATCCCGTGTAACCTTATAAATAAGGTTTGCGGAGGGGGATAGAGAAAATTTATTTAAGTGAGAGTTGCTGTCATTTGTATTATCGCCCCAGTATATATATTTATAGTCCACGGGGACAATAACAGAAAAAGAAAAAATCTGATTGATATCATACCTCACATAAGGTCCGGCACCAGCGGAAAATTTCCTCCAGTATATATCATTATTGAGCGTATCTGCGGATGTAGCCAAAACATTATCATACAATGCATTAAGATGACTCTTCATTCTCTCAGACAAAAAATTTGCAGAGATATTGCCACCAAAGTGCCAGTTCCCGACAGCCGAAGAGAATTTGGCTTTCCCACCAGCCGTTATATTATCAGTACTCAGGCTCTGCCTTGCATCAATAGCCGTACTGTCGGGATAATTAAAAATCTGCGGATAAATGCAGGGAGAAACGGTAAGATCGGATTGAAGGGAATGAACTGCAACATCAAGACCCGCGTCATAAATAATATTCCCGACAGGTTTTATATAACTGAATTTATTTGACAAACAGACATTTGGAGATAAAGAATATTTCTGTTGCATATCATTTACCGTACCCCTGTTGCTCTTCCACTTGGAGTAATAGACAAGCCTGTCAGAATAAAAACGTGATTTTGTGTTTGATTCTAAAAATATACTTGCAGAAGTTGTATTTGTAACGGTGTTTGCAGCAAGCCTCTCCGCAACCACAAGCGGTTCTGCGTCCTTAAAATAATACGTAGTCCAAGAGGCTGAAGAGGAATTGGATATATCATGCAGATACGAGATATTGGCACTGAAATTTAGGGAATCATTTATTTTGGACATGGCATCGAAACGCACGGCATGGATATTATTCTTGAGATAACGGCTGCCGGAGAGGGGCGGTGATGAAGGGACTGTCATTCCCGTTAATTCGGACACTTCGCCTGTATAACCGCCTAAAACTTCACCGGTAATATCATCACCTGTGTTGTTGGTCTTATACACATCCATTGTCTGGAACTTTTTGCCAAAATACATCGCGGTAGCTTCCCCAACCCACATAAGAGGTTTATAACCGACTCCTATTTTAAATGTACGGGCAAAAGTCCCTTTAGCACTGTTCTTAAGTTTGAGATTAAGGGCCGTTTCATTTGAAAGTACTTTCTTCTGCAAACTCTTAACCGGCTGATAAGACTCCATGACTTCCACTTTGGCAACATCTCTTGCCCTGACATTTTTTGTCGCAACACCGTAATTGTCGCCGAGCATATCAAGTCCCTCTATATAAAAATATTTTATCTCCTTGCCGTTAAAATTAATCTTGCCGTTATCTTTATCTACGATAATTCCGGGCATCTTTTTAAGTACATCACCAATTGAACGATCAATAGAATCCAGATAACTGCTTACATAATAAGCTATTGTATCTCCTCTCCTTTGGACGGGAGGAGCCTTTACAATAATCTCCTTGAGTTTTAATGAGGAATATGCAACCTTTATCACAAGATTGTCAAAGGGCTTTGCCGGAATTATTATGTGAAATGTTTTTATATTCATTCCTGTTACAGTAATGCGCAGGGAATCAGCCTTACCGGTATAATTAAGGATAAATCTGCCATGCTCGTTCGTAAGTGTATATGATAATATGGACTGTCCATTTTTGTTCTGAAGTATGACATTTGCATCTGCAACAACTGATTTGTCCGCCGTACTGTACACAGTTCCACCCATCTTCACCTGCCCGGAAAGAGAATGTGCAATGCAGATGCAAACAAGCACCGTCAACAAACGATAACCTTTATCTCTTAATAACATACTTCATTTCATTTTAATTCAGGACTCTGCTCTATTCCAGTTCCAACTGCGGAATGTACGGTGTTCTAAACTCGGCGTAGTCCTCCGCCCTTACAAGCTCCCTTTCATAGGTTGGAGGATAGTATTTATACATATGAGTACCATGCATCTCTCCAATCAATATAGGATTTTCCCACTCCATTTTTTGCAATACGCGCAGTTGTTTTCTTGTGATTTTCTCCATATAGAGCTTATCATGTCCTATGGTCTGACCTAACGACAAATCATACGTATAGATCTTACCATGTCGCTGGCTTATACCGGTTGCCTCCCAAATAAACCACCCCTTGTTGTCCGTCACTTTTAAAATCAAACCGGGAAGGCCGCTGAATTTCCAGGGACCGCTCTTCACGGGGATATCTTCCGTAAAATAAACAATGTAACTTCTTCCCCTGAAGGTTGTCTCCGCAATCCTGCATTTATAGCCAAGCACTTCCTCCGTACCATCTTTAAAGATCCAGCTAAATTCGGGAATTGGTTCGGAATACTCGTAATCCGTATTAAAAAGTTCCGTCCGGCACGTCAAGACTCCCTTCTCAGGATAGTTAAGGTAAAAATCTTCATACCTCTCCGGCTGGCCGTCATAAAAGAACATTCCGGAACCGGACGATTTTCCATTGGTTGCAACAAGTGTGCTGCAAAAGGAAGAATCTTTTTGTTCCGCAAGAATGCTATAACATCTTGAGATACCTTTGCCCGTCTCAAGTCTCTCTATATCCGTCTTGCGGCGTTTATTTACCGTATCCCTGATATACGTGAAATTATAGGTTACCGACAGGTTATAAGACCCTACGGCTTTTTTACTTGCAATATCTCTCCCGGAAGGGATAAAATATTGGGCTTTAACCGATAATGCTGTAAGAAGCATTAGTACAAGCAACGCTTTTTTTTTCATTTCTCTATTTATCGTTATTATTTACTTTAACGCTTCTCTTTATATCCTACTACAATTACTTTATATACAACCACACGCGACCGTATTTTCCCCCCCCCTCCACAATGTTATTAATCACGGGATTTACAAGACAATTAACATATATATAATCGGTACTGTCCCTCTGACCCTGCAACTTGTCCGCCGGAATATGCCAACCATCAAACATTTTGTATGCCGTATGGGACATCTTGTCATAATAACAGTATGTAAATATTGACATAGGAGGAAACCTATAAATAGAAAAAAACAAATATCTGTCAGTCTCCTGAATTGATGAGATTATGCACAACGGCCGCTTGACTTTAAACATATCTATCTTACCTCCCAGACTGTCCGTCAGATTACTAAGAGAATTATGCTGTTTAAAGTAATATTTGGGAATAAATTTGTTATCTTTTACCATATACAGGGTATCAGATAAATCCTTCACGTATAGCATATTTCTATAATGGTAACAAGTCATTTCCATTATGGTACCGTTATTCACTCCGTCATATTTTCCCATGGTTCTTAAAGATGAAACAACGTTCCCTCTTTTATTCAATATTACATAGTTGTATGGTATGTCACCGGACCAGTATGCATAATGCAAAAGAATATAGGAATCTTTGAGAGATACCATGCCGTCACAGATGACACCTTTAAGTAAATTTTTCTTCTCGGGATGTTTATGTATATCTATGGACATCACTTTTATACACCCAAGATACTTGCCCCCATACGTGTATTTCTGAATCACAGAATGAGCATCGTCAAAAATGTAGATATGGCTGCTGTCGGCAGAACCGCGTAAATGATCTGAAAAAAAATCGCCCCTCTTGTAATCCATACCGTTCCTTCCTATACGCCTTAAAAAATTTCCATTCCTGTCGTAAAGTTCCACTGTACCACTCAGATTAAATATCAGAAAATCATTGACCGGCGTAACCATCATATAACCCCATTCCGGAATTTCGTTGAAATGGCTTCCATATTTATCAATGACATATGAATAATGACTGAATATCTCGTCAAGCGGCGGATGTGCACCTTGTACAAGATGATCCAAATCAATCGTATAGACAGTGTCCTCAACGCCAGACTGAACATCACATAGTGGCCTTGCACCAGAACCTCCGGACATGAAGCACAACCAAAATAAAACGATAGAAACTACGTATCGCATTTTATAAACGACTTGGATTTTACAAACAATATACAAAAAAACAGTAATTTCTGGAGTATAAGTTGTTAGTACTTTTACTCCAGAAATTATCAATACATTATTGACCGCATGTAGTACCGCCACATATGGCGTTCTCAACCGAACCACAGTAACGAAGAACAGTCGCTCTCTCACAATCAGGAACATCCAGCGTCTGCTCGATATCCCCTGCTCTTACTACAATCGGGGATCCGCCAGAATGAAGACCATTACATCTTACAGAGCACCATCCCCCGAAAATTTTTGACATTTGTTTGTGCGTTAGAATACTGGCCTTAGTCAATGTCTCAGTTGATAATTTTGTTAACATCATAACATAAAATTATTTAATTAGAGGAATATTTATACATATACCATTGCCTCTTCAACGATATAAGTCCTATATTCGAATTTTTATTAAATGGATAAAATAGATTTTAAATCGGTCACATCATACGCATCTGGAAATAGATAGCCATTAAATAAAACGGTTGGTGTTGCCGTGATATTATTTGTATCTAGCCATATCTCTTCTGTATTCATCTCATTCATTACTTCTTTTTCATTTTTATATTTTTCGAAAATAATCATCATTGCCTTAATATCTTGATGTTCATACCAATCGTTTATTAAGGACAAAGATTCTCTTTCTGAGTGATGTAAAATATATCCTATAAATGCACTAACAACTTTTTCCTTTTCTCTGGAAAATGCTATAAATAAAATTCTAAGTTTGTAACGCTGCAAATAATTAGATTCAAGCAAAATATGTAATTTCTTATGAAACAGTTTACAAGGACCACAAAAAGGATTTAAAACGACCGTCAGTTCCATTGTAGAATCTTTGCGACCAAATACTATTCCACCAGTATTTCCCGTATCAAACCTTTTCTTTTGTCTTAGAAGATTATTAAACACATCTATATTGCTCTTTATAAAGGAAAGATTAAAACTTAGTTCTTCATTCTGAGTCGATGATTTATATAGTGTGTAAAAAATGGCAACTAAATAGAACACAATGATATAAACAGAAATAACTGTAAATATATGACTAACACCTGTGTAGGATAGAGCAAGTCTTCCAAAAAACGCACAACAAACAACCTTAATTAACACTGCCGCTTGTACAAAAAGACAAATAGGGCACCATGCCTTAACCACAATTTTTTGGTACAATATGCTCCATACGGCAAAAATAGAGGCAACAATATTAATGTAAATCAAAATTTGCAAAAAATTTTTTAATAACACGCATATCAAAATATTTGAGATAAAATAAGAGACCCCTATTTCTCCCAAAGAATACTTATTTAAAAAATAAGCAGCTTTCGAATCATGAACTTTTTCACAGCCTCTTTCAGAAAATGCAGAGCAAAGTTTCTTTTTAGCGGAACTATTAATGGCATCAAGAGATAGAAAACTAAAAAACAACCCTGCTATATCTATAAGTATATATAATATTCGTTCTATTGTGAAATTATTTACCAGTTGCCAGCAAATTATATAAGCAACGGCAGAAATGGTTGCGACTAACAATAAGTTATCTATAAAGGAACTTCTAAGGTGCTCCTTATAATTCGGCTCCACCGCATTATCTATACTATTGATTATAAGCGCCTGGCCATTCCATCCTTTGTAAAAACTGGACTCCTTTATATAATCACTTGTTTCATTATGAAAAATTTTAACCACGCCATCTCCACAATTCTCTATAATAAAAAAATCTCCTGAAAGAACTGCAATGAATGGCGTTGGTAATTCTTCAATAGTGGTATTTTCAAATTGATAACAATCACAATCAATACCATAACCTGAGAATAACTCCTTAAGACCTTGAAAACATCTTTTTCTTGGATTAGTTTCATATGTAATGCTAGAATATTTTCTTGAATATTTAATACTTAAAAGTTCAAGCATTCTCACAAACAAATTTCTCTTATACAGATTAAAAATATTATTCATAACATTAATTACACATTAATGATTTACTGTAACTATTTAGCATCCAACCATATGCGACCACATCCCCCCTCCACAATGTTATTAATCACGAGATTTACAAGACAATTAAAATATATATGATCGGCAATGTCCCTCTGACCCCTGCAACTTGTCCACCGGAACATGCTGACCATCAAACATCAGGAATTTTGCATCCTTGTAGGCTGCCCTAGCTATAATGATCCTCTGTTTCTGGCCTGTGCTAAGACCGTTACCCTCCATGCCTATCTTGGTGTTTAACCCTAATGGGAGAGAAAGAATAAATTCCTCTATATTCGCCGTTTTCACGGCGTCCCTTGTTCTGTCCATATCAGGGACCTCATCGGAAACACCTATGTTATTAGCTATTGTATCTGAGAAAATATAGCTGTTCTGCATATCCCCTATCAGTTGTACTATATTACTCTGATTGGCGGAAGCTTCCTGAAAGCGCATATAGTCCAGTTTCCTTCTGCGCTTCATAAAAAGCACTATCCATCCTATATATAACACACTGCCTATAAGGAAAATAGTAAGAATGGAAATATTGTACCCCCCCCCATTATTATTCCATAAACAATAACGGAGACTATTGCCATTACTATGCTGAGTAGGGATCCCGTCAAAAATGTCTGTATTCTATTGGAGTCTCCGATGCGCTGCATAATATTCCCCACCATCTTGCTGTCAAAAAAATACCATTTCCTCTCATTAGGTTGACCCCGTAGTAAAAATCTTTCCATCTTACAAAGTGATTATAAATACTTTTTTTCATGTCGTTATCCATTACTAATAGGTTTGCCTGTATTAGAATCCACCCATACCCATTTTCCATCTATATACACTAATATTTTTGTTGCGCCATGTATTTTGTACATCGTGTTTTTAGTTATAGTATTCTTACGTAAAAAAATAGAATTAATTTTTAACCGTTTTGTTTTTTTCCTGATCATATTTGCCACATATTTAGATTGATTCGTCTTGAACGACGACATTAAGTATAACTACAAATTTACGATGATATGTATCCAATAAAAGTCAAAAAAAAGTCAATTCGTATTTTAATATAGTCAGCTATTATTTATAAATTTGTAATGTTTGTGTGAATTCATTATGAAGGGTGTTGTGAAATATGTAATCGTCATCAGTATTATATGTATTTTATGTGTGTTTACATTACAACTGTATCTTCTGCGTAATACGTATAAAGCCTTATCCGTTGGTTTGTATGTAAATATTGATGAATGCTTCAGTACCTCTGTTGAGAATGAATTACTTAAACGAGTAGATAGAGTACATCCCCCTGAAGGTACAATAATTGTGGAGCCAAGGCAAGAAAAAGACTCCACGTCCTTCCAAAAAGATTTATACATTGGGTTTAACGATTTTTGTGAAAGGTTCCATCATCCACGCAATACAGACTCCCTTAATAAATATTTTATAACAGAACTGAATGGAAGAAATATTAATAATCTAAAATTTAGAATAAGGCTATTAAAAACGGATACTTCCTACTATAGGAGTCCGGCTGATTTTCACAATGATACAAGCTTTAAAAAAATAACTTTTAACGAATTTAAAACTCATATCGTACCAGTTAAGTTAAATCTTTCAGAGGGAATTCAAGCCGTTATAGTTAATCCTTATAAAATAATTTTAACAAGAATGTGGCTGTTATTGCTAGCCTCGTTTTTCATTATTGTTTTTGTTATTTTTTGTATAGCAAAACTTGTTACTCTCTTGCATAGGATAACCGCCATCTCAAGGATGAGGCAAGACCACACTTATGGAATGATTCATGATATGAACGGACCACTTGCAAATATAGTCATGGCTAGTGATGATTTAGAAAATTTGCCGTCTGTTATTAGTGACTATGATGCAAAAAGAGATGTCGAAATCCTTGAAGATGAAAGCAATCATCTGATTAGAATTAGCAGGCAAATTTTAACTGTTGCAAAGCTAGAGAGCAAAAAACTTATCATGAATAAAACATCTATTGGCTTGCAGATTTTGTTTGAAGAAATAAAACGGAAATATATTTCACACCAAGGGAAGAGACCGGATATTGAGATTATTAAGTCAAATGCTTATGTTTTAGCAGATAAAGATTATTTAATAGAGATCTTAGATAATCTAATTGAAAATTCTATAAAATATTCAAAAGATAAAGTTACAATTAAACTCTCATCTTTTAGCGTTGGAAAATACACGGAAATTAGGTTACTAGATAACGGAATAGGTATAGAAGAAAAGAAGAAGGAACGTCTTTTTGAAAAGTTTGAGCGCGGAGTAAATGCCAAAGAAATTGAGGGACATGGAATAGGTTTAAACTACGTCTATCAACTTATGAAGGCAATGGGCGGCTATGTTAAAATCAACAGCGAAAAAGAAAAATATACAGAAGTGATTTTAGGGTTCCTATGTAAAAAATAACTATCGCTATGTCAAAAATATTATTTATTGATGATGACAAAAACTTATGTGACCTTATCAAAAGGTCTTTTGAGCGCGGAGGGAATTATGTTGTGTCTTGTGCATACAATGGAGAGGATGCCTTAAAAGAGGTTTCTAATTTCGGACCTGATATAATAATAACTGACCTAGATATGCCAGGAATTGGTGGGAATGAGTTTATTAAGAGGATAAGAGCAGCGCATAATAATATAGGAATTATTGTTCTTACAGGTAAAGTCCAGTACGCAGAGGCATGTGGCGCTGATGTATTTTTAAATAAGCCTTTCAAAAGAAGTGTAGTTGAGATTAATATTAAAAACTTAATTAAGTTAAAAGGGTTGGCAACTTCTGGTAATATCTATCATATAGGTATGTATTCTTTTAAAAGCAGAGAGAACGTATTAATATTAAATAACAAAAGTTACGAGGCTGAAGAGCAGAAGAAAATATCTTTGACTCTAATGCAATCAAAATTATTAGAAATGCTATGCCTCAAACCCAACAAATGCATATCTCGAGATGAAGTACTAAATACGTTGTGGTATGGATACGATCGGAACGCATCTTCTCATACCCTTAATGTCTTGATTAGTAGTCTCAATCATGTTTTTCCTAATAATTCTTCTTTAAAAGTAGTCTCTAAGAACGGAGTGAATGTTTGTTTAATAATTTGATTTATAAGTACAGCTATAATACTCCTGATCCCATCCCATTTTTAGGACCACGCATTATTAGAAAAATCGGCCTTTTTTGTTTCTAATATATATTCATTTTCTGCTTCCTGTGGGGTTCTGCCCTGCAAAGAACTGCGTGGTCAATTTTTTTTTAATACATCCTGTAGCATCTGTTTATCCGGAGACAAGTCTGCCACTATCTGTTTCAACTTTATGTTCTCCTCCTCCAATTGTCGTAATTTCCTTAATTCCGGTATTCCCAATCCTCCATATTTTTTCTTCCAATTATAAAATGTGGCTTCCGATATGCCTGTCTTACGGCATATCTCTTCCACGTTTACACCTGTTTCCGTCTGATTTAATACAAATGCAATCTGGCTCTCTGTGAATTTGCTCTTTTTCATTGGTTTTTAATAATTTCTAAGGTTATTATTTCTTATCGATTCATATACTTCTGAACGGTCCTATTTATTGGGTTGATGTCACCTACGTTAAAATACGAATTGACTTTTTTTTGACTTTTATTGGATACATATCATCGTAAATTTGGAGTTATACTTAATGTCGTCGTTCAAGACGAATCAATCTAAATATGTGGCAAATATGATCAGGAAAAAAACAAAACGGTTAAAAATTAATTCTATTTTTTTACGTAAGGATACTATGACTAAAAACGCGATGTACAAAATACGTGGCGCAACAAGGATATTAGTGTATATAGATGGAAAATGGGTATGGGTGGATTCTAACACAGGCAAACCCATTAGTAACGGATAACGACATGAAAAAAAGTATTTATAATCACTTTGTAAGATGGAAAGATTTTTACTACGGGGTCAACCTAATGAGAGGGAACGGTATTTTTTTGACAAAAAAACAGTACTCATACTACAAGGAGTCAACTGATAATGTCTCCATTATTGGCAATAAGAAGATTACTAAAGCCTTAACTGATAGCGGTGTGGAATCAAGAACTAATGAATTTGACACCTATTTGCCTTGGAACAATGTGTAGTAAAAAAATAGCAAAGGGGATAAATAGGAAGAGTGTATGCGATAACAGGACAAAATTAAAGTCTTTGAAACAAAAACTGGATATCAGGATATAAAAATTAAATAATATGTAAAAATGGAAATAAGAAAACTGTTAAGATTTTTTCTATTGTTACCCATTTTGGTCTTTGCATTTTGTATTTCGACAGTTCAAGCTCAGGTGAGGGTCCAGAGGACGCGTGATGTAGCAAGCAAAAAAGTTATTGGAAAATATAACTTGGTTGTCACTTATAAATTCAACTTTTATTACGCTTTTGATTTTGATATAAATCACCTGCCGAATTCAAAAGCATATGATATGAACCTGCTGGAAATTGGAGACAATTTTTCCAGATACTATAGCGAATTTGCAGACAGGATAGACACCAACGATTACAAGAACATTATCAATCACATGCCTGATGCAGACCCAAGCGCATTTATGGATGATGACTGGAATAAACAGGAAAGATATGAGGATGTTTATCTTAACTATCCAAAAGTCGGGTCGCTGCTGTGCAGAACAATGATTGTAAATACAGAATACGAGTACACAGAACCTATAAATAAATTCTCATGGAATTTTGGTGACAGCACATGTAATATTTTAGGTTATGACTGTAAACTTGTAACAACCTCATTTAGAGGACGCAACTATAAAGTATATTACACAGAAGAAATTCCCCTAAACTATGGGCCATGGAAATTTTACGGATTGCCAGGCTTAATTCTAAAAGTTACGGAGGAGAAAGGTATGTTTGATTGGATAGCAACAAATATTCGGCAATGCAGCGGTGATATCCACATCTATGACCCAAGCGTTGGAAAAACTCCCGGAGTGCCAGAGATGAGAGTTAAAAAGGTTGGAAGAAAACAGGTGCTTAAAATGGAAAAAATGATCTGGACAGATAATATTGCATTGGAAGTCATGCACGGCCTTACCCCGCCAAAATATTATGAATATGGCCCCACCAATGAGAGGAGACCTCTCACAAAAGACAATTGGAAAGATTTAAACAGCCCTCTTATACCACAACTGGAAACAGAATAAAATTTGATGTTTGTCCCCCATGTTTTTTCCCCACTACATACAACTTGATTCCATGGACTGCGGCCCCACGTGCTTGCAGATGGTTTCTTCCTTCTACGGTAAGAGCTACTCTCTTAGGAATTTACGTGAGAGATGCCACATAACCAGAGAGGGGGTGTCCATGCTTGGCATCAGTGATGCGGCCGAGTCTGTTGGTTTCCGTACAGCCGGTGTAAAGATCAGATGGGAGCAATTGCGTGATGAAGCCAACCTTCCATGCATCGTTCACTGGAATCAAAGACATTTTGTAGTAGTATATAAAATTGCAAAAACAAAGAGAAAACTATTTGGCGGCAACAGAGAGCCCAAGGGATATGAAGTATATGTGTCGGATCCTGCGGAGGGTCTGCTCAAATATAAAGAGGATCAGTTTTTAAAGTCTTGGCAGACTAATGGAAAGGGCTTTGCCCTCCTCCTGGAACCTACGCCGGCCTTCTACAAAGAAAAGGGAGATGAGGACAAGCGCATGGGCTTTGCCTATGTTTTAAAATATCTTCTGCCTTACAAAAATTATGTCGCACAACTTCTGCTCTCCATGCTCATAGCAGGAGGGCTGAGTCTGCTCCTGCCGTTTCTTACACAGTCTGTTGTGGACACCGGAATAGGCACCGGCAACATTGGCTTTGTAGTGATGATACTAATTGCACAAGTTGTACTTGTGCTTGGTCAAATGGCAAACAATCTTATCAAGAGCTGGCTTATGCTCCACATGACAACGCGCATAAGTATCTCATTGATAAGCGATTTTCTTAGCAAACTAATGAGACTTCCAATAGCCTTCTTTGACAGCAAGATGGTTGGTGATATTTTGCAGAGGATAGATGACTATGATAGAATACAGAGATTTCTTACAGGCTCGCTGCTTAGCATCATCATGGCAGCAGTATCATTTGTCATTTACGGCATAGTAATGTGCGGATACAATCTTGGGATTCTTGGGGTGTTTGTCCTTGGCAGTGCGCTCTATATTTTCTGGGTCATGACTTTTTTAAAGCGGAGGCGCAAATTGGATTACATGAGATTTCAGGAGGCGTCCAACAACCAGAGCAGCATAGTCCAGCTGATAGGCGGCATGCAGGACATCAAGCTGAATAACTGTGAGAAGCAGAAGAGATGGGAGTGGGAAAGCATACAGGCCAAACTCTACAAAATAAGCATCAAGGGTCTGACACTGGCCCAGACCCAGGAGGTTGGGGGCACCTTCATTGACCAAACAAAGAATGTTCTCATTTCTTTTATGGCCGCAAGTTCTGTCATTAAAGGAAGCATGACACTTGGAATGATGATGGCCATGCAATATATTATTGGACAGCTTAATGCGCCAATATCTCAGTTCATATCCTTTGTGCAGTCAACCCAGGACGCAAAGATTTCTCTGGACAGAATGAGCGAGATAACTGAAAAAGATGACGAGGAGCCGGAAGACATTGAGAAAATAAGAAGTATCCCCGACGATTCCGCTCTTGAGTTTCAAAATGTTGTATTTCAATATGAAGGACCTTATTCCGACAAGGTACTCAACAACATAAACCTAACAATCCCTCCTAAAAAGGTCACGGCCGTTGTCGGAGCCAGCGGAAGCGGCAAGACAACAATGCTTAAGATGATTCTTGGTTTCTATAAACCTGTGGAGGGAAAGGTGTTGCTGGGAGGAAAAAAATTGGATTTATACAGTGAGAGTTGCTGGAGAAAAATCTGCGGAGCCGTCATGCAGGAGGGATACATTTTTTCAGATACCATTGCAAACAATATTGGGGTTTCTGAAGAAGTTCCGGATATGTCAAAGGTTAGACGCTCAGCAAAACTTGCAAACATAGATACGTTCATAGATGAGTTGCCTCTTGGATACAGCACAAAGATTGGGGCTTCTGGTCACGGACTGAGCAGCGGACAAAAACAGCGACTGCTTATAGCAAGAGCTGCCTACAAAGATGCAAGGTATCTGATTTTTGATGAGGCTACTAACTCCCTGGATGCTAATAATGAAAAGCAGATCATGGAAAATCTTAAAATGCTCTTCAAAGGTAAGACTGTTATTATTGCGGCTCACAGGTTAAGTACTGTAAAAGATGCAGACAATATTGTTGTGTTGGACAAGGGCATGATAACCGAAGAGGGGACGCACAAAGATTTGATCGCAAAGAAGGGATATTACTACCAACTGATAAAGAACCAGTTGGAACTTGGAAATTAAATTAATTTGCGCATGCCATCTGATGAAAATTTTTACAGCGATGAGGTCCGTGAGATAATGGGACGCATTCCATCTTGGGTAACAAGGTGGGGTATATGCATCATTGGGGTCATTCTGTTACTGCTTTTGTTGGGATGTTACTTCATAAAGTATCCCAAGACGGTTGTTGCAACAGCTGTGATTACAACGCTCAATCCTCCGGCAGACCTTGTTGCAAGATATGACGGAAGGATAGAGAAACTGTTTGTCAGAGACGGAGAAAGGGTAAGAAAAGGAGAGGTTGTGGCAACATTGGAGAATACAGCAGATTATGAATCGGTCGCATTCTTGGAAAGAAACATTAGGATGACATTTGGTAAGCCGTTTAGCGTAACAGTCAATGAAAGTTGGATAGCAGACAATTATCAGTTGGGAGACATTCAGGCTGATTTTGCTCAATACCAGAGTCTGGCATTTGAATATAAAACATATATTTCTATCAATCTGATAGGAAAGAAACAAAATCTCATACGCAGTCAGATAACAAAGAATGCTGCGTATGCAGGACAATTGAGAGAGATTAACGGACTGGTGAACAAGGAGATGACCTATGTAAGAAAGGGGTATGAAAGAGATTCTATTTTATACAGCACCAAGACCATTGCAACGGGTGACATAGAGAAATCCGCACGCACTTTTTTGCAGGGCAAACAGTCAAAGCTTAGTTCAGACGCAACCATAACGTCCGCTGAGTTGCAGGTTATGCAAAGCAGACAGCAGCTTGCTGAACTTGATATGCAAAGGCAGAATGAAATTGAGGAATACGAGAGAAACCTTGGCAAGAGCAGGCAGGAACTTATTGCTGCAATTGATAAGTGGAAAGAGAATTACGCACTGATTGCGCCCGTTGCCGGAAAGATGACTTTCATTAATTATTGGAGCAATAATCAGAGGATTACATCAGGAGACAGACTGGCCAGCATTGTGCCGGATGACAGTGTTAAGGTAATTGGAAGGCTCTCCGTGCCGCCTTCCGGATTTGGCAAAGTAAAAGATGGTCAGAGAGTTCTGGTAGCGCTTGATGGCTACCCGTACATGGAATTTGGAAAGCTGAGCGGAATAATTACAAGCATATCCGCCGTGCCGGACAAGGACAACAACTACCAGGTGGAGGTGTATTTTCCTGAAGGTTTGCGCACTACATACAAGAAAAACATTAGCCTTATCCAACAGATGAAGGGAACCGGAGAGATAATAACAGAGGACATGAGGCTGATAGAACAACTGATCAATCCTATAAGATCCCTATTCAAGAACAACTAAAAAAATGACAATTTGGAGACGTAGATTCTAAAATGTAATATCTAATTTTGAGAATTGCTATGAATAGTAACTCTCAGATGCAGAGAGCAATCTGTATAAATCAATTGCAAAAAACACATATTCTAATTTTAAATTTTATTAAAATGAAAAAAATTGATTTAAATAGTTTATCTAAGGCAACGGCCTCAAAGAAAATGATGCAGCATTTGTTAGGTGGAGTTGGCGATTGTGGATGTGCATGTAAATATGAAGGGAAACCGGGTGGTTCTACCCTTGAAGACAATGGTCAGGCAAATTATGACAATGATATCCCAAAGGATGTTACTGGTTTTGTTCCTCCTGCCATTATAAAAGGCTAAATGATTATTTAGAGGTTTCCTTTATTTTGAGGTAATTAAATGATTGTAAGAATAATTTTAAGATATATGAAAACAATTAAAACATCATTACTCATTATTTCTTTGTTGTTGTTTACTATCCCATTATTCGGACAAATATCAGGCAGAAGAATTAGTGTTAGGTTTTGGTATGGCTCAAAATATACACACAGAGTTATTGATACATGTAAGTTGTTTATTACATATCAATTTAAATACTTTGATGATGAATCAAAGAAAGGCAAAAATACAGATATTAAACAATTGGAAATTGGCCACCGGTACATCCGCTATCATTCCTATTTAGCTGAGAAAAGAGATTCATTGCACTCTGTGACAAAGGATGTGAATTTTGATTGGAGATCTAAGCTTGGCATTGAACGGGGGTATTATCCGGATTTAGAAGATGTTTATTTTAATTTTCATAGCAAGGGAAACCTCTTTTTTACCTCTTTGGTTCTTTTTTATGATTATTGTTATGAGGAAACAATCCCTGTAATTGATTGGAATATTGAACAGAATAAAGATACCACAATTATTGGGTACCATTGTCTTTTTGCAACTATGCAGTATGGTGGCAGGCATTATAATGCATGGTTTGCTCCTGATATTCCCATAAAATATGGTCCTTATAAATTTAACGGATTACCGGGACTAATTATGAAAATTTCAGATGATGATGGTCTTTTTGATTGGGTTGCAGTAGGAATCACAACGCCTAAAAGAATTAAAAAGATGTATTTTGATCAAGCTCCCCATATAGTTAAGACTGATAGAAAAGGCTATAGAAAGATCTATGATATGCAATGGAAGGATATTGGAACGCTGTACAGATCACAAGGGTCTAAATTGTATGTCGGAGGTCATGGATATTTACAACCGGGTGAGAATATTGACATTCCCAAAATCCCTGCAATTGAGAACGACTAAATATTTATTAAAAAACATATTATGAAAACAATACAAAAATTAGTAATGCTATTGTTGGTTGGACTATTAATCATGCCGGTAGCTTGCTGGTCTCAAAATAAAAAAAACAAGAAAGAAAAAATTGATTGGGCACAGAAAATTTTTAACGGTACAACATGTAAAGAGGTAACAAAGAAAAAACTGTTTTTTATTTACAAGGATAGTGCATGGGAACATAGAACTTTTGTTGATTCATCAAAAAACGTAGGGTATAAACTCTCGAAACACATTAAGATAGATATAAAGCATCCTTACCAATTAAAACTTAAGTGGGCTGTTGCAAAAAGAGATTCAATAAGAGAGGTTTTGAATTGCGCTGACGTTCTGGTCCAGATTGATACTGTTGATATCTCCCAAGTGTTACTTTGAAATTTTTTTTTTCAATAGTGTAAGTATCACATCCATAAAATTGTTTAAACGTGAAGTTTATGCCATCAGTCAATTAATTTAATTTTTTTGTGATTTGGTAGTTATGCTAAATGTTAATGCCTTTTCTAACGTTAATTTTCCAACAATAGGAACTATGCAAGACTCTATACATACGCTAATTGCGGCGGTACTAAATAGAAACCAAGCATGGTTGCTTTTAAGTAATAAGAGTAAGTGTACAAAGTGCCCTTATTAATGGCTGTGCCCGTCTATTTCTGTTTATGAATTAGTTATGCATAGAAATGATCCGTGTAACTTATTGGATTAACAATGGCTGTTGTTTAATGATAAGTTAAGAATAGTAGTTGTAATAAATTACGAAGCGGAAACCGAAAAGCTATATAGAGTAGGTAAAACAACTTATAAATCATTCAAGATGAAAAAGTTTAATCTTAGTAGCTTAGAAAGAGCTAATGTTTCAGGAAAACAAATGGATCGATTAAGAGGTGGTTATGAAAAAGGAGATTGTACTTGCGGCTGTTTGTATGAAGGACAACCGGGGGGATCTACGTTGCAGGACAATGGAGATGCAAATTACGATGGCGGTTTTCATACGCATGGTGTAACGAATGGCTATGTAAGATCTGTAACAAAGACAGCGACAAAAACGACAACGCAGCCTTAATTATTGACTATGGACGGCGGATAGTTAATGTTTGCCGTCCATAAATATTAACAGTGGATGTTATTAAAAAAATATACAATTAATGCTATGAAGAAGATATATATAATTGTCGTGGCGCTTGTGAGTGTCGCAATGTCGTTCCTTCCATTTCAGGGGTATTCTCAGGGCAGACAGCGTTATCAGATCAAGGGGGATAAGTGGATTCATTTTGCGATAGATACGTGCCAATGCGTTGTGAATTATGAGTTTAAATTTTACGATGAAATGGACAAGACCAAAAGTGGAGGTAAAATCAATTACGATACCAAACGCGTGGAAGTCGGGAACAGGTTTGTGCGCTATCATACTTACCTTGGTGAAAGGATGGATTCTCTGGGTCATGTCTATAGTAAGGGATATTCATGGCATGACAAGCTTGGTGTGAATAATAATCCCACGTGGGAGGATGTGTATTTTAATTATCCCAAGAGTGGGGAACTTTTTTTTACCTCTTTGCTGATAAATTACGAATACTGTTATGTTGAACCGATCCCCAAGATGGAATGGAAAATAATTGAGGATAAGGATACCATAATTGTAAAACATAAGTGTTATATGGCAACCGTGGATTTTAGCGGCAGACATTATAAGGCATGGTTTGCCCCCGATATTCCCATTCAGTACGGGCCGTATAAGTTCAATGGTCTTCCCGGTATGATATTGAAGATAGAAGATGACGAGAAGTTTTTTACATGGACTGCAATAAGTCTAGTCACACCGAGAAATATCAAGCCTATGTATTTTGAGCAGGCAAAAACGGTGGTAAAGACGGATAGAAAAGGGTATTTGAAGATGTTGAACATGTTTTGGAAAGATCCAGGTATGTTCTATAAATCACAGGGTGCTAAGGTTTATGTTGGAGGGATAGGATATTTGCAGCCTGGACAGATGTCACTTTCTCAAATTCCCGAGATTGAAAATGAGTAAAAATATTATCACATTACCGGTACGTAGCCTGCGGATATTGATGATTCTGTTTACCGTGCTGTTTTGCAATGCTGTCAGTGCACAGATAACCATCAGCGGCACGATTAGATACGGAGATACGGGCGAGCCGGCTCCCGGGTGCAATGTATTGTTATTTTTCAAGGACGGCAGATCTTTGCTTAATTATTCTTCGGCAAACACTGCCGGCAACTACAGTATAAACTATACCGGAACACGTGACAGTCTTTTGCTGAGGATAACCGGATTTAACATAAAAACTGTGGAAAGGAGAATTAAAAACATTTCTCAGAAGATTGATTTCACGGTTTCTGCGCAAGCATTAAAGCTTGATGATGTAGTAGTTAAGCCAAAGGCAATAACAAGAAGAAGCGATACATTAAGTTATAATGTTTCCGCTTACAGAGATTCTATGGATTTTGCAATTGCAGATGTGATGAAAAAAATGCCGGGCATTACGGTTAAAAGTTCCGGTGAAGTGCTTTATAATGGCAAGAGTATCAGTAAGTTCTATATAGAGGGGATGGATATGATGGGAGGCAAATACGGACTTGCAGTAAATAATATCCCTTCCAAAGATGTTGCTGCCGTGCAAGTTTTGGAAAATCATCAGTCAATAAAATCTATGAGGGATAAAGTCTTTTCTGATGCTGTGGCCTTGAATTTAAAATTGAGAAACAAGTCAAAAGGAGTGTTTGCATATACATTGACTGGAGGGGGCGGATATAGGCCTCTGATGTGGAATGCCGGTGCGGTACTTATGCAGTTTAAATCTAAATTTCAGTTCTTTACAACATGTAAAAGCAATAATAGCGGGAGTGATATTTTATCTGAAATGTCTTCCCTATATGGAACCAAACAAGAGATTGGCTCCATGATTGATGTGCATTTTCCAAGCACTCCAAATACCGGACTTTCCAGATATATGGACAATAAGACGCAAGCAATTTCTATTAATTCAATTTTCAAGCTTAGTGAGGAGAAAGACAATACACTAAAGTTTAATCTGAACTATTACCATGATATCCAGAAGTTCAATTCTTTTTCAAATACGGTTTATTATATTGATGGCAAAGAACCAATTGATATTAAGGAAAATACGCACGGATATTCCGGCACGGACAATATGGATTTAAGTTCCTCTTTTGTTGCAAACAACGCGAAATCTTATTTTTCCAATAAGTTTGATTTTACTTCACAATGGGATAAAAATCACGGCAGCGTAATTACAGGAGGGGATACTTGCCTGCAAAGAATGAGAATGCCTGCATACAAGTTAAGAGATAATACTTTTGTTGTCCGCTATTTTGGAGATATGCGTTGTGCATTTAGCGCAAATGTTTCATATCTGCATCTGCCTTCTATGCTAAGAGTTAGTCCGGTTATTTATCCGGAAATCTTTGGGGATGCATCCGCAGAAGGAAAGAGCGCCGTGCAAAATACTGGGATTAATTCATTTAATGCCTCTTCTTCTGCTGAGATAGAGTACAAAGTTGGAAAATTCAGTTTTGGATGTTTGCCTGCAGTGTTATTTCAAACTTACAATATGACAAGCTCTTTGTATGAGGATAGCGCTTCGACATCCGGAGCAGGCTCTGTGTTAGGTGCTTCAGGCTCGGATTCGTTGAACAACAACTTATTATCTAAGCGTCTTGACGGTTGTTTTACTGGAGATGTTACATACGTCGGGAATGATGTTAATATTTTTTTGATGTGCACTGCGGATTTTGCATATCTTAAGATTAATGACCGGCAGCTGCACAATATTGATAATCAACATAAATTGATGCTATCTCCAAACATTACAGTTAACTATCAGATTGCGCCGGGGTATAAGGCTTATGCAGGGGCTTCCGCAAATAATTCCATGGGAATGGGAGACTCCAATTATAGCGGCTATATAATGAGCGAATACAGAACGGTCTCCGGAAGTGAGGGAAAAGTATCCAAAACTAGTAATCAAAACTGTTATGCCGGATTGGATTATGCAGATGCAATATCAGAATTATTTTACTCTTTTAAAGCAAGTTGCAACCATGCAAAACATAATCTTATGTATGGAGTAAAGTACTACGGCTCTCTCTCTAAAGTGGAGTCCTATGAGATAGATAATAATACTTCAGGCTATACATTTTCCGGGCAAATAGGGAAAGGCTTCTCTGAAGGCAAGGCAAAAATTTCTTTTCCTCTCTCTTACTCGGTGAATAATTCACATGTCTTAAGACAGGGAGAGATTATGAAAATACGTACGAGAAGCATTGTCCCTTCTATGGAATTCTATGCAAAAATCTCCAAAGTATTTGGTGCCAAGTACAATCTATATTACTTCTGGAACAAAAGTTACATAAAGAAAAGTTTAGATAAGCTGGATGCAGTCAATTCAATTCATCAATATCTGGACTTTGATTTTACATTTCCAAAAGGTATCAGCTTTTCTATATCCGGAGAACATTATTACAATGGCGGAATCTCATCGGGCAGCAAAAACATGTTCTTTGCAGATACATACCTATCTATAAAAAAAGGAAAATTTGAGTACATGATTAACTGCCGCAACTTGCTGAATACTAAAAATTTCAGAAGAAGAGTCTTTACGGACATTACAGACTATGAGTATGACTACAAGCTCCGTCCGCTCTCCGTACTCTTTACCGTGAGATTTTCATTGAGGTAAAAGGGGTGGGATACCTCGTCTTCTTTATTTTTTGAGAGGAAGGTTTTCAAATGAGAACGGAAGCAGGTCACGGATTGAACTGATGACCTCAATCTTATTGGCGCTGCCAAGAATAACCCTGATAGGCTTTTTGCCCCTTTTTTCCGCATCCAGCATCACCTGAATGCAGGCACCGCAAGGCCTTGTAGGCTCGGCAGTTAGGGTGCCGATGTGTTTGGCCGCAATAGCAATTTCCGTAATAAAACTGTCGGGATACTTAGAAAAAGCATAGAAAATAACAGAACGTTCAGCGCAAAGGCCTGAAGGGAACGCCTCATTTTCCTGATTGGAAGCGGCCAGTATTTCACCATTGTCCATCCGCACCGCAGCGCCAACGTTAAATTGTGAATAGGGGGAATGCGCAACATCCGCAATTTTAATAGCTCTGTTAAGAAGCTCATTGTCAGCGTAGTCTAGCTCTTTTGCCGATTCAAGCACCTGATATTCAATTGTTATTTTTTTCTTCATATCATCACAAATTTAGTAATTTTGGACCATATTGGTTTGAAGAATGAAAATTAGACTACAATACATACATTTAAGACCTCTTTATTTACTGGCTTTTATCCTTTTTTTAATCCCGACAGCTCTTTTTTCACAAGAGGATGTGATTTTAAAGAACATAGGTGTGACAACAAAAGTTCAAGACAGGATAGACTATATCAACAAGTATAAAGATATGGCTATCAGCCAAATGAAGAAATACAAAATTCCGGCAAGCATAACTCTTGCGCAAGGCTGCCTGGAGAGTAACAACGGAAAATCTACCCTTGCCACCATTGGCAACAATCATTTTGGAATTAAGTGTCATGATGATTGGAAAGGGGATACGATGCTGCATGATGATGATGCTCCGCAAGAGTGTTTCAGAAAATATGCAGACGCATCTGAATCCTTTGAGGACCACTCAAAATATTTGTGCAGCAAGAGACGTTATGCCTCTCTGTTTTCCCTGGACATAAAAGATTACGCCGGCTGGGCAAAAGGGTTAAAGGCATGCGGCTACGCAACCAATCCGAGCTATGCAAACGAGTTGATTCAGATAATTGAGGATTATGATTTGACCCGTTTTGACAGCGGCAATTCAGATGAAATCACAGTTGCAGACATGACCCAGGAGGAAATGCAAAGCGCTGAAACAGAGCAGACTCAAGAGGGAATATTAAAAGATGCAGTTCCAATGCAGGTGAGTCCGCTGTACAGTTTTTCCATGGACCGTCAGATATATTCAGACAACGGAAGACCGTATGTTGTTTCTACAGAGGGAGATACGTATGAGGGGATAGCAAAGGAGTATCATCTGTTTAATAGAGAGATATATTCGTACAACAATGCGGACAAGGATGCTAAGCTAAATGCCGGTACGCTTGTTTACCTGGATAAGATGAGAAGCAAATATAAAAAAGAGGATAAATAAAGGCTGTACTTTAAAAATTTATAGTTAAACAAAAATCTGTCGGGAGGATTATAAAGTTAATATGACAAGAAAAAAACATAAGATTGGAAATGGTACAATGTTAGTGTTAATCGCATTGTTTTGTGTTGCTGTTGTTTTTGTAACTCTCAGTTTCCCAAAATATTACAATAGATACAAGAAAAATGTAAAAACAGAGGGAGTACTCTATATACGTACAGGTTCTAATTATAGTATGCTTCTGGATTCACTGGAACCAAAACTCAAAAATTTGGGGTCATTTGTGAAGGTGGCAAATAAAGAGGGATTGTATGGACATATAAAGCCGGGGCGTTATGTGCTAAAGACCACAACCACTAACATTCAGCTGATTAGAGCAATCAAACACGGATATCAGGATGCTCTTACCGTTACAATTGCAGGCACAATTCGCAGCAAAGAGAAATTGGCCGCAATCCTTGGACGTAAGATGGAATCTGATTCACTGGCATTTATAACAGAGTTCAATGACTCAACCGTGCTTGCATCTTTAGGCTTGAATAAAGATAACTTCTTAACTCTTTTTATTCCCGATAGTTATGATATGTATTGGACTGTTACTCCTGCAGAGTTCATAGCAAAGATGAAGGCAGAGTATGATAAGTTTTGGACTCCGGAGCGCATGGCAAAGGCACAGGCTATGGGACTTACAAAACCGGAGGTTTCCGTTGTGGCCTCAATTGTTTGTGATGAGAGTAATTATGTTCCTGAATATCCCAATATTGCAAGCGTTTATCTGAACAGATATCATAAAGGCGACAGACTTTGCGCAGACCCTACGGTCAAATTCGCGCTGCATGACCAGACCATTAAAAGGATACTATTCAGGCACTTGCAGGTAGATTCTCCTTATAACACATACAAACATACCGGCCTTCCCCCGGGACCAATCTTAATTCCAAGCAAGGCCGGCATAGATGGTGTGCTAAATGCTGCAAAGACTAACTATATGTACTTTTGTGCAAACCCAAAACTCAATGGAACACACCTGTTTGCAGTGACCGATGTTGAACACGCCGCTAATGCCCGCAAGTACCAGCATGTTCTGGATTCTCTTGAGCGTGCAAAACGTGCTGCGGCTGCTACAGCTGGGAACTAGCCTTATCACCGCCTGAATGAGATATTTATATTAGATCACCGTCAGCAACTCAAATTACACCGCTCCCCAACATCTCAAGCTCAGCCGGTTCATACCATGCAGCAAACTGACCAGACGTTATGCTGCGCTGCGGCTTTTCAAAGATAATGAATAGCCCTTCGGCACGCTGATACAGAGTTGCTTTCTGCAGGGGCTGACGGTAACGGATGCGTACAAGATACTCCCTGGACTCTCCATCTTTCATAGTCAAGTCTCTTCTAATCCAGTGAACATCAGAGTTTTTAATCATCAGACCCTTTCTGTAAAGTCCAGGATGATCACTTCCTTCTCCGACGTAAATTGTATTACTTTCTATGTCCGTGGCAATGATAAAGATTGAGCCCGGGTGCCCGCCGATATTTAATCCGTGTCTTTGCCCGATTGTATAATACTGAACACCTATGTGTGTTCCGATGACTTTCCCGTCTGACTCTTTGTATTTAACAGGAGTTGAGAGCTTTATGAGCTCAGATGTTGTTATATTCCCGACAGATTCCGTGCTGTTTTCTGCTGAATTATCCGCATTGTTTTTTGCTGCCTTTGCCGCATCATTTGCTGCCTTTGCCGCAATTGCAGCATCATTTGCTGCGTGTTCTGAATTCAGTGCAGCAATCCTGCTCTGATCAATTGAATGAAAATCCTCTTTAAAAATCTCTATAACCTTGCCCTCTTTTGGTTTTAATTTTTGCTGTAAAAATACCGGCAAGTCAACTTTGCCTACAAAGCAAATGCCCTGAGAATCTTTCTTTTCCGCAGATGGAAGGTCCGCCTCTTTTGCAATCTTTCTAACCTCCGGCTTTGTTAATTCTCCAAGAGGAAAAACTGCTTTGGCTAGTTGCTCCTGTGATAGCTGACATAAGAAATAGCTCTGGTCTTTGTTTTTGTCATCTCCGGCAAATATTCTGTATATCAAATCTTTATGGGATGCATATTCCTCCAGCCTGAAAGTAAAGTCAGTTTTTTCATTTGTAGCCGCACTGATGTTTAGTATAGACTTTTTACAGTAATGACCTGTCGCGACAAAATCACCTCCAAGACTTATTGCATATTTAAGGAAGGCGTCAAACTTTATTTTGCTGTTACATAGGATGTCCGGGTTTGGAGTGCGGCCTGCGGCATACTCTGCAAACATGTAGTCTGCAACCTGTTTCATATACTCGCCGCTTAAGTCTACAAAATGGAACGGAATGCCTATTTGCTTTGCAACCATCTCTGCAACAACACGTTCCTCTTCCCATTCACACTCCCCGTGCAGAGTGCCCGTTATGTCATGCCAGTTCTGCATATACAGAGCCTCTACGTCATATCCTTGTTTCTTAAGGAGATACGCCGCAACACTGGAGTCCACTCCGCCGCTTAAACCAACAATGATTTTCATACTAAACTGCCGTGATACCGATGATTCCTTGCAACCTCTTGATATTGATTATGAAACAAAAATGCTTGCCTCTAAATAAAAAAAGGGGCAAGCTACATATATCGCACCGCTACAACCTCATACCCTTGCTGCCTTCCGGCCCTGGGGGAGTTCTGAAGGAGCTGGTCGTATATGACTTGCCCCGGGGACAAAGATATCGCTTTTGTTTTAAAAAACAAAAGAATATATGTATGCGTTGCCTCTTCACCTGAGATTGGTTCCATTAGATTTTAACCTTTACGATTTTACCAATCAGTTTAGAATTATACGCAGCCTCTATGCGTATATAATTACCTGTATATCCTGACATTTTGCCGCCTTTCTCAGCCGATTCAAACAGAATTTCCTGCTCGGTTCCCGTGAAACGTTTTATGTAATCCATATGAAGTTTATCGGAGAGTTTTTCCAGGAGGGCAACGCGGTTAGTTTTGACTATTTCCGGAACCTGATCTGGCATAGAATCGGCTATGGTGCCGGTCCGTCGCGAGTAGGGGAAAATGTGCAAAAATGCCGGCTTTATTTCTTCTGACAGAAAGTTATATGTCTGCATGAATTCTTCTTCAGTTTCGCCCGGAAAACCGACAATTATGTCGATTCCAAAGAAGGTATCTCCCATTTTCTCTCTGATGTATGCAATTTTTTCTGCAAACATCTTTGTATTATAGCGCCGTTTCATCCTTGCAAGGACGGAATCGCAACCGCTTTGCAGAGGAATGTGAAAGTGATTCTGAAATTTTGTTCCGCTTGCTATCCAATCTATAATATTGGTGCGTAGAAGATTAGGTTCAATAGAGGAGATTCTGTAACGTTCTATTCCGTCAACGGAATTAAGACTTTTAAGGAGCTGCAGAAAATACTCATCATAGCCGCTCTTTTTCATATCCCGCCCGTAATCTCCTATGTTAACTCCGGTTAGAACAATTTCTTTCACTCCGTCCGCGGCCAAGGCTTTGGCCTGTTCAATTGCAATTTCAGACGGTACGCTGCGGCTGTGTCCGCGGGCAAGAGGTACGGTGCAGTAGGTGCAATAGTAATCGCAGCCGTCCTGGACCTTTAAGAATGAGCGAGTTCTTTCACCATAAGAGTATGCCGGGAATATGCTTGTCGTCTTTAGTATATCGGATGAATAAATAGCAGTCCGCTCCGCGGCCGTTGATTTTATCTTTTTTTGCAGCAGTTCTTCCGCAAACTTGAAAATCTTCCCCTTGTGCTCTTGTCCAATAACCGCAGAAACCCCTTCAATTTTAGACACTTCCTCCGGCTTGAGCTGGGAATAGCAGCCTGTCACAATTATTGGCGCCGCAATGTTCTGCTTGTGCATCTTGCGTATGGACTGTCTGCATTTTTTATCTGAATGTTCCGTAACGGAGCATGTGTTTACAATATAAATATCCGCGAACTCATTATGTTTAACCTCTGCAAAACCGTGTTTTTTAAACTCTTGCGCAATGGCTGATGATTCCGCAAAATTTAATTTGCAGCCAAGTGTAAGTATTGCGACAGTTTTATTTTTTCCTTTCATAATTTGCAGTTACGCTGGAGGCATACAATTTTCCTCCAAGCGGCGGATTTAGTTTATCTACAGTGACTTCTGCCTTTGTAATTTGAGGGAACTTTTTTGTAAGAGAGTCCAGGATTCTTTTGCATACATTTTCCAAAATCTTTGAAGGTTTCTCCATCTCCTCTTTGACCACTTTGTAAAGTTCTTGATAATCAAGTGTGTCTTCCACCTTATCAGATGCCGCAGCTTTTCTGAAATCTCCATTTACCTTGAGGTTAACAAGAAATTTGTTTCCAATCATCTGCTCTTCATCAAAGCAGCCGTGACGTGCAAAGAACTCCATATCAACGAGTTCTATTCTGTACGAATTGTCAGATGTCTCTTTTTTCATGTTTGTAGGTTTTAACGTTTTTTTGTTGTTATCGTTTGTTGTAGGTTTTAGTGTCTTTTTATTTTTGTTTCTGATTTCATCCCTGAAGTATAAATACGCACGGCCTTTTGCCGATGCGGAAATTTTTCTGCTCTCTCCACTCCGCAATGCTTTTTGTTTTAATATAAGCTGTCGGGAGCGTTATGTCAGCGGCTATGCAAAGCCTTGTGTTTTCCGCACATACGGAGATGATATCTGCAAGAAGCGATCCGTTTCTGTATGGCGTTTCAATTATTATTTGTGTTTGTCCGGAGCGTTTTGATAAGGTTTCCAGTTCTTTGATTTTTGCTTTTCGCGGTCCTTCTTTAACCGGAATGTAGCCGTTAAACGCAAAGTTCTGCCCGTTTAATCCGCTGGCCATCAATGCCATCATAAGAGACGACGGACCTGCAAACGGAACAACTTCTATGTCATTTTCCTGTGCTTCTCTTACCAAAATATTTCCCGGGTCTGCAACCGCAGGCAGTCCCGCTTCTGAAATTATTCCGACATCATTACCGTCCAGCAGCAATTTAATATACCCTCTTGCAACTTGATAGTCAGTGTGTTCATTCAATTCAAAAAACTGCAGCCCCTCTATCTTTCCTCTTAATCCGGCTCTCGACAGGTATCTGCGCGCAGTGTTAACCTCTTCAACAACAAAATATTTAAGAGCGCACATTTTTCTAATTGCGTAGGCAGGAATAACTTCCTCAACCGGATTATCTCCAAGCGGTGATGGTATCAGATATAATACGCCTCTCTTGTTATTCATTAATTCACAGTTATTTATTTTTCTTTACTACACGTAGAGAATTTAAAATTCTACAATTAGGCCGTCATAAGCGGGTTGCACTCCTTCCGGCATTTCGTTCAGCAAATCTCTGTGCGTTCCCTTTATATGCTTCTCATCATCAGCCATTTGGTGTGAAAGGTGTGTTATGAAACTTTGGTCTGCTCCAACTTTTTTGATTACTTCAAGCGCTTCCGGGAGAGAATAGTGAGAGATGTGTTTTGTTCTTCTTACGGTATTGATTACAAAGATTTTAAGATTCTTCATCTTTGCAAATTCCTTCTCGGGTATAAAATTGGCATCTGTTATATAGCAGCAATCACCAATTCTAAAGCCAAGTACCGGAAGTTTGTAATGTGTTGCCCTAATGGGAGTTATGGTAATGGACCTTCTCTCCGTCTTTCCGTTTGAGAGATGCTTGAAAATCTTGGTTATCTGGAAGGGCTTATCCTCAATTAGATGTATGTCATATTCAGGGGCGCCTGGGTATAAAGCTCCTTGTGAAAAGGTTTCTGAATGTTGCTTTCCGTTCAGAGACTTTACGGTAAATGCGGCGTATGAATACTCTTTCTTAAGACTCTCCAAAACCATTGGCTCACAATAGACAGGGAACGCTGACCTCTGCAAGAAATTAAAGGCTCTTACATCATCCAATCCGCCGGTGTGGTCTTTATGCTGATGTGTTAAAAGTATTGCGTCAATTTCTGAAATTCCGGCGTGCAAAATTTGCTGGCGAAAGTCAGGACCGCAGTCTATTAAAATTTTAAATTCCTTATACTCAATGTATGCGGAGGCCCTAAGCCTTTTGTCCTTCTCATCGGTAGAACTGCAGACAGAGCATCTGCATCCAATCATCGGCACTCCGGATGATGTCCCTGTCCCTAAAAAAGTTATTGTATTCCTCATATCATTCACTCCTCTGTCAATCTGATATACAGTCTTTAATAAATTATATTATATAATTTTGATATACGTTAATATCTACTTTTACTTTGCGGGGAGATTTGCGTTTGCCTTGCCTTTATTCTCATTTTTTGAGGCATTTTTTGCCGCTTTTTTTGCTTTTCTGGCCTCTGTCTTTCTGGCTTTTGCCGCATCTCTTTTTGCCTTGTCCGCCGCCTTTATTTTTTTATCAAATGCCTTTTGTTCCGGAGTTTTTTTACGGAACAATTCCCCAAATGAGTTAAAATCTTGCTGATATGCAACTCCGAGTCCGGTACGCTGACTTTCATCCAAATAGTTTGAGTATCTGTCTGTTGCATGAGAGAAGAAGTTCATTCTAAGTTTGCCGTTTCTATCCAGTTTAACCTCAACATCTATGTTTCCGATAACATCGCTCCCGTTATTTCCGGCGTAGGGGTCATTTCCAATATTTCCGTTAATTATAACTCTGTTATTGAAAAGCTGGGAAGAAACTGCAACGTCAAAAACATTATTTGCTCCTTTTTCACCAGGATGGTAATTAAGACCTAAATCTACGGGTATGCCAAGTTGCATGAAGATGTTATTCAGCTGTCCGCTTAGCATTTCTGAAGCATTAGAATACAGTACGGTGGAATTGGTAGATATGCCGGACTGTTCATCCGGGACAAATCCGCCGCTTACCAGCAATGATGCAAATTGCTTCTGTATCTTATCATCAGAATTAAGAGCGCTGGCCACTTTGACCTTTGTGGTAGGGTCAAGGTCCGGTATATCTATGTTGAATTTTATCTGAGGGTCAGAAAGTTTTCCGCTAAGCGCAAGCTGGCAGGTCACATTCCTCATGCTGCTTACGGAACTTGTATCTGATATCAATGCGTTTATAGAGGTCTTTGTCTTGTATAATGCGGTCAAATCCAAATCAGTATCCTGTACATTGCCGTTAAATGTTATGTCGCCTCCGGGTTGGATTTCAAAATCTCTTGCTGCAATTCCAAGCAGTACAAAGTGATAATTGCCGCTTTCAATGTTGTAATTGCCTGTAAGGTCAAAGACATCTCTCTTTGGATCTACTTCAATTCCGATTTGTCCGTTGCCGCTTGCCTTAATTATATCTCCGGTTGCCTTATTGACCTCTAGCCATACATTTGTTTCCGGACCCACGTTAAGTTGCAGTTTTACTTTGATCTCGGTAGGGGCGGATATATCCTTTGCGGTTGTAAGCTGGAGCGTATCGTAAGGGTCTATCTTAAAGTATTTGTTCTTTTTGACAAAGGTCAGAATGTTTGTTTTTGTGGCGTTGGAAGAGCCTGATACAGGGATGTGTACAAATGTGCTCGGTTCAGTCCTTGCGTTTATATCCAAAAGAATTTGTTCCGGAGTTCCGCTGATATTTACGGTACCGCTGGCAAAACCGTCCCCGTAAAAATCAGGGTTATCTTTTTCCTTGGTATTTAGACATTGCAGGTTGTCCATTGATATGCTGGTATTGAGCTTTAAGTCTTTAAAGTTCTTATAGGTAATATTGCCTGAGATTGTTCCTGTATTTCCATATCGGTCTTTGAGCACATCATTTTTTAGGTGAATACCCTTTTCAGAAATTTCAATAGGACCGTTTAGAATGTATGGAACTTTTGTGTAGTCCAGTACAAAGTGGAAATCTTTAAAGTAGCAATCCGTACCGGTCAGAACCAACTTATCCAAAGGTCCATACAGTCTAATATTACCATTAATGGCTCCGGATGTTTTAGTGGCCACCGATGAAAGGAACGGTTCAAAGTAGGTCAGCGACAGATCATTAAGAGTAGAATGCATATCTACATAAGAACTGTCGGGCTTATAATAACCATCTGCGGCGAGCCTGGATGTTCCGTCCAAATCTGTATGTAACAATAAGTTATATCTTTTTTTAGGCTCCGACCATTTGCCCAGAAGAAGCATGTCTCCAACAGGCGCGCCATATACTGAGACAGAATCACCGCGGATTTCTGCAAACATTTTATTGGTGTTTTTGTTAAGTGAAAAGTTTGCTCGTCCGGAGAAATATCCGTGCAGCTTAAATGGCTTTTCCAGGAATAAATCAACAAATCCGATATCAAAATTGTTCAGTTTAATGCCGAGAGAATCAGGTGTTTGTTTTGATAACGTTCCGTTTGCCAGGAAGCTCTGTCTCTTGTTTTTAATCTCCACATTGTTTACTACAATCAGACTATCAGAATAGAGAACTGATGCAGGTTGAAAGTACCATGTTTCACCCTTTAATGAGACATCTGACGGTTTGATTGCAAAATTTATCGGAGACATGATTCTCCTGCGGAGCCCGTTTACAACCATTACCGTATCTTTTAGGAATGAAACCAGAGCATTCATGTGTGTATTGTTGGTTCCGGTGGAATCATTTCTAAATCTGACAGATACATCCGTTAAATTATTACGCCCCGTTGATATAATCATTGCACTGTCAACCTTGAACCCGCGGACTCTGACGTCCTGGCTAAATAACCTTGCGTACATAAGAGAGTCCTGGTCCGTAACATAGATTCTCACCTTTCTCAAATAGTCCTGATTGAAGGCAATGCGTCCGCTTCTGACAATAAGTCTGTAGTGATCTTCCGGGGTAACTCTCATTCTTAAATAAGTGCTATCCTGTATATAAAGCCCCGGTGCTATAAGAGCAAAAATGCCTTGAGTATTAAAAGTTTGCAGGATAAAATTGTAATCAGAGCCCTTTTCTCCGGAGTCTGTCCAGCCGTGCTTCCAAAGGTATTTCTCACTCTTGTTTCCCAGTATATTGGAGAAGTTTCTGTATATAATCAGAGACTTTATTTTGCCGATGAAGTCGGTTACTTTGCCGGTTCCCTCATATTCTCCTTTTGCAAAATTTGAGGTAAAATCTATAATATATTTTCCACTTTCAAACTTTGAAACAGCTTTGACCGGTCCAATGTCATAATTTCCGGAACTGTTGATGTATGTGGCATTATTAATATTAAGATATCCAAATACGTCATTCTTTGGAGATTGGGTAAAGTCTGCCTGCATGGACGTGCTTATGACAGATACACTGTCGCGAGTATCAAGATGAGTTGCTGCTAAATCTGCGTAAGGAATGTTTGCGTAAAAGTTGTATTTGCGTGAGGTCTTGGAATTTAAGGAGATATATCCCTGGAACATCATGTCCAGATTTTGGTCATGACAGATGACTTTTCCATCAAAACTTTCATTTTGATATTTGCCTTTTGCATATATGTTGGAGTATGCGTATCCATTATAAACCAGCTTATTAATCCTAACGCTGTCCATTGCAACGGAGACATCTCCCCTCCCTCCCGCAATGACTTTAAGCGCAGCTTTGGCCGTCACGTCTCCGATTACTCTGTTGCCTGTAATTGCCCCCAAATCAAAATTTTGAGAATCGACATAACCTTCAATTTGAGTTCTACCTTCGGCTTTTGCGCCACGCTTAATATTGGCGCTCAGCATCAATGTCCCAACTGAAGAAGATAGCTCTCCCGCCGCAAACAGATCATCAAATTTGCCTTTAACCGTACCGCTAAAATTGTATTTTGTGAAAGGCGTTAAGTTTTGCAGAAACTCAATTTTTTGAGAATTGTCTATTGATGCAATTATTTCTGCAAGGTCATTGCCTGTTGTATTACAGTTATTTATATCAGCGGATATGATTGTGTTTTTTGCATTAGGCAGTCCGTCAACTTTAACATTTCCAATAGATAAAAAAGTATTTCCGCTCTTGGATGAGACAACCAGTTTGCCGCTTCTTAAGTGTCTTACAGAGCCTCTCACTTCTCCGGATATGTACATTGCAAGTGAGCTTCCCGTCATTGTAGAGCTAAGACTGCCTATTGTTTTAAAATCCAAAAAACTTTGCCGGAAATTTGCGCCGAGAATTACAGAATCCGTAAAATATTTGAATGTCTTTGCGTTTGTGTAACTCATAGAGAAGTAGTCTGCTACAAGTTTTGATTTTCCGTCTCTTAGGCCGGCCCTTACATTTTTAATCATTGTAATTTTAGGCCCGACGGATACATTGCCAGTAAAGTAATTTATTCCAAATCCGCTTTTATCTATTCCGCTAATATTTAAAATTTTAGCATCCAGAACGCTGTTTTTGTATTTAATGTCTTTTGCTTTTATGTTGATGTTCTTAAGTTGCAAATCAGAAAAATCTGCCACTTTAGGATACTTTTTACTCCATCTGTAGGGAGAGTTAAGGTTGAACCTGAAATTGCTTATAGATAATGTTTTAAGTTTAAAAGAAGGGTTGGATTTACCGGTTGTCTTTGCTGTTGTATGGAATATTCTGTCGAGATTATTAGTGTGTCTCGTCTCATCTTGCAGATTAAATACACCGCCTTTTATTTTTAATGAGCGCAGAGATATGGTTTTGTTCAAAAGGCCTGATAACTTGAATGTTGCAACAACTTCATCAGCCGACACAAGCGTATCCGACTGGTGATAATTTTTCTTTAGAGAATCAAGCAGCGGAGTTCTGTCCGTAGAGACAATTGAGAAATTTTTTGCCAGCACCCTATTAAAAAATACGAGGTAAACTTTTTCTACGTTAACTTTTCCGTGAACATCTTTTGTTAAAGAACTGACAACACGGTGCGCCACCCATGTTTGAACCGCCGGAATTTGAAGCAGGATATAGGCCATAATTTGCAGAGACACAAGGCCTACAATTATCCAGCCAACGATATGTACAGCACGGCGCATCCTCTAATTGCTTAATTTTTAATCCTAAAGGACAAATTTAATCAAAAAACTCAGTAGATTTGCATACGTAATTAAAGTATGAGCAATATAATATTAGGCATAGAATCTTCTTGCGATGATACGTCCGCTGCAATAATCAGGGATGAATATCTGCTTTCCAGTGTGATTGCAAGCCAGGAAGTACACAGAAAATATGGAGGCGTGATTCCGGAACTTGCTTCCAGGGCACATCAGTTGAATATAGTACCGGTTGTAGATCAGGCTCTTAAGCAGGCCGGAGTTACAATGAATGATGTTGATGCAATAGCTTTTACACGCGGGCCGGGATTGCTTGGTTCTTTGCTTGTGGGGGTTTCATTTGCAAAAGGACTATCTCTTTCTACAGGTAAGCCTCTTGTGGAAGTTAATCATTTACAAGGACATATACTATCTTGTTTTTTGAAGGAGGCGGGCAAGGAAAGGCAATATCCTCATTTTCCGTTTCTGACTTTGCTTGTTTCCGGAGGTCATACGCAGATTGTGATTGTAAAGGATTATCTTGATTTTGAAATCATTGGACAAACAATAGATGATGCCGTGGGGGAGGCTTTTGATAAATGTTCAAAGATGATGGGTCTAGGGTATCCCGGCGGTCCTATTGTGGACAAGTTGGCAAAAGAAGGGGATGAAAACAAATTCAAATTTACACTTCCTAACGTTGGCGGCTTTGATTACAGTTTCAGCGGAATAAAAACATCCCTTCTTTATTTTTTGAGAGACAATTTAAAAGAAGATGAGAACTTTATTGACAATAACAAAGCCGATATATGTGCCAGCTTTCAGAAAGCACTGATTGACATACTGATGAAGAAATTATTAATGGCTGTCAAACAGACGGGAATTACTCAAATTTCTATAGGTGGCGGTGTATCAGCCAATTCGGGCTTGCGCAATCGTATTGTTAATGAGGGAATTAAGAGGCACTGGACAACATTTGTTCCTGAGTTTAAGTTTACAACGGATAATGCAGCTATGATTGCGATTACCGGATTTTACAAATTCCGCAAGGGTGAAACTTGCAGCATAGACGTTGCTCCCATTTCCAGAGCATCACAGATGAAATAGGGCTGTTTTAATATTGCGCCTATTGTTAAATATTCTAATAGTTAAGTAATTACATTTATGAAAGAAGTGGAAGTGTCTTTTGAGGCGCGTGAAAGTCCCTCCAGGGAGCAGATAATTAACAAGTGCGCCATACAGTGTGGGGTACAGGAGAAGAATATTTCTTACTTTGAAGTAATGCGCAAGTCTCTGGATGCCAGGGGCAGCGGCATTCTTGCAAAATACAGAGTCCGGGTTGCCGTTAAAGGTGAGCAAATCCCTGAGCCTTTTAAAATTGTTCCCTATCTGGATTGTGCCAAAGGAGAAGATGTTATAATAATTGGTGCCGGACCGGCAGGTCTGTTTGCAGCTCTTACATTGCTTCAAAGGGGAAAACGTCCCGTTATTTTGGAGAGGGGGAAAGATGTTCATTCCAGAAAATTTGATACAGCCAAACTCTCTAGAGAGCAGATAGTTAATCCAAATTCAAATTACTGTTTTGGAGAAGGCGGAGCCGGAACATTCTCTGACGGAAAACTTTATACGCGCTCCACAAAAAAAGGGGATATCAGAGACGTGCTATATCAGTTTGTGAAATTTGGCGCCGACCCTTCAATTATTATTGATGCACACCCTCACATTGGAAGTGATAAGCTGCCCTCAATTATTGAGGCAATGCGCAACTGTATTATTGAGCATGGCGGAGAAGTGCATTTTAATTCTAGAGTATTTGATTTGCAGCAAATTAAAGTTGGCAATAATATTAAATGGAGAGTGGTCTGCCATAGCGACATTGTTTCAACTTCAGAATATGTTGCTGCTTCCGTGATACTCGCCACAGGTCATTCCGCAAGAGATATCTATCAGTTGTTTTATGACAAAAAGTGGGATTTGCAGGCCAAAGGCTTTGCCCTTGGAGTGCGCGCGGAACATCCTCAGTCATTGATAAATAACATTCAGTATCATAAGAAATGGCAGCCTTATTTACCCGCTGCGGAATATTATTTGGTAACACAAGCTGAGAATAGGGGAGTTTTCTCTTTTTGCATGTGTCCGGGAGGAATCCTCGTTCCATCTGCAACCGAACCCGGTGAAGTTGTTCTTAACGGAATGAGCAATTCCACACGTAGTTCAAAGTGGGCCAATGCTGGAATTGTAACATCTGTTGAACCGGAAGATTTGCCTGATTATGAGAAATACGGAGCACTAAAAGTCTTAAAGTTTCAGCAGGATGTTGAGAGAAAAATTTACTCAATGAATGGCGGAAATCTTAGGGCACCCGCTCAGAGAATGGATGATTTTGTACGCGGCAAACTTTCCGTAACGCTTCCACCAACTTCTTATATTCCAGGTGCTTATAGCGCAATGCTCAATGAGGTTCTGCCCGGATTTGTAGCTCGCAGGTTACAGAAAGCCTTCCCGGAATTTGATAAAAAAATGAGAGGCTATTACACCTCTCAATCTTTATTGCTTGCCGTTGAATCCAGAACATCTTCTCCGGTTAGAATCCCCAGAGATCCTGAATCCCTGCAACATATAACACTCAAAAATTTATATCCCTGTGGTGAGGGGGCCGGTTATTCAGGCGGCATTGTCTCCTCTGCAATAGATGGAATTAACGTTGCCAAAAAAATTTGAGCACGATTGGTCATTGGCCTAATGGCAGCCGGAGCAGCCAGCGCATTCGCCATCTGCGCAATCCCCGCAGGAATGCTGTGCCTTCTCATTGAACAAGCCGTTAGTAACCTCTTTTTCAGTAGCTTCACGTACTTTTTCAACTTTTCCTTTAAAGTTTAGATCTGCACCTGCAAGCGGATGATTAAAGTCCATCACAACCTTTTTCTCAATAGGCTTAACGTCTTTTACAACTCCGTTTAATTTGTTGCCTTCACTATCTTGCATAGGAAGCATATTTCCAATTGTAAGAATTCCCTCTTCAACTTTGCCGTCTCTCTCAAACAAGTTCATAGGCAATTCAACTATCGCCTGAGGATTTGGCTCCCCGTAAGCATCTTTTGCAACAAGCAGAAATTCAAAAGAATCTCCTTCTTTTTTTCCTATAATCTGTTCTTCAAATTTTGGAAGAAGCATGCCTGATCCAAAAATAAATTGCAAAGGGCTCTCTGCCTTTACTGTCTCAATCTCTTTTCCGTTAACCGTTAGCGTGTAGGTCAGAGATACTACTTTGTTATTTCCGATTTCCATATTATACTGTTTAATGAATTTTTATATGCTGTTAATTTGCTGCGCACCAAAATTTCGCAACTTGGCGCGCAAAGGTATTTATATTATTTTATTTTCTTATCTCTCCCGACAGATATTTTTGCCGCTTCCGCCGCCGCCTCTTTTGCATCCCTATCTGCAATGCTTATGCCGCAGTGCCACTTCATCAACGGTTTGTTAAATTTAAATATTCTAAATCCGATTGCTGCGCAAATGATTGATATTATGGGAGATATTATGTTAAAAAAACAATAGGGAGCATACACAAGCGTTGGTACTCCAAGTACGCTTGACTGCATTACACCGCATGTATTCCAAGGTACAAGTACAGATGTGACGGTGGCAGAATCTTCCAGCGAGCGGCTTAACAATCTCCCCTCATATCCTTTCTCCTCATATAATTTTTTAAGCATTTTCCCGGGAACAATTATTGCCATATACTGGTCCGCAAGAGTGATATTGCAGAATATGCAAGTGCCAATGGTGGTTGAGACAAGGCTTACTGTATTCTTCATCAGCACTTCCATCTTTTCTGTGATTTTTCTTATAAATCCAGCTGCCTCCATTATTCCTCCAAATGCCGTGACACATAGGATAATCCAGATTGTATTCAGCATTCCCGCAATTCCGTTTGTAGAGGCGAGTTTTGTGAGCATAGCGTTTCCCGCAGCAATATCCACGTGACTTGATATCACCTTGACCGGTACGTAAAAATATGTTTTCCAGTCATTTAGGGCAAACGGTGAAATCTGCGCTATTATTTGCGGCTGAACAAAACAGGCAATTATAGCTGCAAGCACTGCAGACAAAAACAGCGTAAGAAAAGGAGATACCTTCTTTATAATTAAGAATATAGTAAAGAACGGAATAAGCAGTAACCAAGGAGAAATATGATATGTACCCTTAATTGCCGCAAGTTGTGAAGCTACGTCTATATTGGAATTTGCATGTATTGTAAAGCCGGCAACTGTAAAGATTACCGCGGTGATTATAATAGCCGGTATGTTAGTGATCAGCATGTACTTGACGTGGTCATACAGTCTTGCGCCGGCAATGCTTGATGCCAGATTTGTTGTATCGGATAATGGCGAAACTTTGTCTCCAAAATATGCGCCGGAAATAATGGCGCCAGCAAGCCATCCGGAATGGAAACCCAAAACATGACCTGCGCTTATCATTGCAACTCCAATGGTACCTATTGTAGTCCAGGAACTTCCAATCATCAGAGATATGACGGCTGTGAAAACAAAAATTACTATCAGGAATACGGACGGGTTAATCAATTCTAATCCATAATAGACAAGAGAGGGAACAACGCCGCTTTGTATCCATGATGCAGTCAGCGCTCCAATCATTAACAGAATAAAAATTGCAACTCCTGCATTACTCAGATTTTCAAGCATTCCTTGCTCCAACTTCTCCCACGGAACTTTTAGTTTCATCATGGCAATTAGTGCACCGGTAACGGCTGCCGATATTAAAGCTATCTGTGCAGGGCCTGAAGTGATTTCCCCTTTGTAGACAAAGATGCTTACAATTATTATTGCAACAAGTATAATAACGGGAATGAATGAGAGAAGGAGACCGGGTTTCTTCATTTTATATTGGCTGTTAGATTTTTGAATGTAAAGGTATTAAAAAATGTTGTACAAGATTAATTTGCAGAAGATTGCTCTTTTCTTAGCAGCATGATTTCATCTGCGCGCGTTCCTGCGGATAGTCCGTCCAGCTTTATTACAAAGTCTCCTATTCTGTCCTGATGGTGATCATATAATTTAACCCACTGGTTTTCACCGTCATTGCTTATTTTTTTATTTTCACCGACAGCCCATTTGTAAACCACATAATCCCCTTCAGGCACATCTTTCACTTTGTATTTTACGGATGCTCCGTCTTCTGAAGCCTGCAGAAATCCGTCCCCAAAGAATAAGTAATTGTAGTCACAGATTTTGTCCATGCCCTTGCCGCCGTCCGGTTCTCCCGCCATGATTCTGTCGGGATTGGGAATACCAAGATAATCACCTATGGCCCATATGGTTTTAATGCCCAGCTCTTTCAAATTTTCCGGCGTTACCCAATCACCCTCTTCATTTTTATTGTAAAATGTGTATGGTGTTTCATAGGTCAGCGCTATGGTTTTCTCTTTGAAATTATCCCAGAAAAATCCCTCTAAGTACTTGGAATTCATATTGGAAAAACTAAGACAATTTTTGTCAAAATATTTATTTCCGTCAATGTTAAGGGCCGCAAAAAGCATTAAATCTTTATAGTACTCCGCAGTAGTTGTCTCTGCGTTGTGCACCCAGAAGGTTACGTGGTCAGCTACCTGCGAATGAAAATTCAGAAACATCGCAAGAGGATTGTCTCCGTAAGTTGTTGTAGTTATGAAATTTTTGATGTTTTTGACTTCCGGTTCAGTAAGAGAATCCGGCTGTCCGTAATTAACTTCCAAGTTAACACCGCTGGATGAGCAGCGTGAATATCCGTGAGCAACTCCGTCCGGATTTGAAAATGGCAATATGTAAAAAATAGCATGATTTCTCAACTCTTTTGCATAAGCACTATTCCCTGTGAGATAATCAATTATGCCGTCCAAGTTCCAGCTGGAAGGAGATTCGCTGGGATGGACTCTGCCGTGCATGTAAATTCTTACTTTTCCTTTGTCCGGAATGTATGTGTTGGTGATCATGAGTGTATTCATATCTCTGCCCTCTCTGCTCTTTCCCATAGAATAAATTGCAACACCCATTTTATATTTCCAATCTTGCATCTTCTCTTCCAGATACTTGTTGGTGTACGGAATGTAGTATGCAACATACGCGGAATCACGCTCATAAGTCTTTGTTGTGACGTCTGTTTTAGGTGCCTCCTCTTTTGAATATCTCTGCCACTTTTGACCGTTGTAACTGTAGAAAGGTGCGCGGGAATCTGTGTCAAACATATTGATTGTCAAAGACTTTCCTTTAACACCTGTCATTAGAAAGTAGTACCACCTGCTGCTTGGGTCCAGGGTGCTGTCAACCGGATTTACGGGATCCTTGCGGCTGGTTATGTTATATGTTAAATGCTGTATGGAATCTCCTGAGGATGTGACTGTTGTATCAATAGATATAAATTTTATCTCAGCAACGGATCCGCTTTCAAAATTATCATAGAACTTTATTTTATCTGATATTTTTGCATAAACCGTACTGTCTTTTACTGCAACCGGCAAAGATTGCGAATATGCGACTGTCAAGGAAACAACTGATAATGCGTATACTGCAGCTATTATTACTATGAGTTTTTTCATGATTTCATTTATGATATTATATCCTATGTTTTTTACCACCTGTGTACCGGGTTCTAATTTGTATTTGAACTGCTCTTAACAGTTTTTTTCTTTAGTTTTTTTGGTTTTTTGGTTTTTGGATTCTCAACAGAATATGCAAATAATGCATAATCTCCCTTGCACGGGTCACCCGGAAATGCCTGGGCACAAAAGTCAGTTATTTCTTTAGCTGTTCTGTAATCAGATGGTTTTCTGTCCGTTATGCCAAGGTCAAGCGCCGTGTCATGCACGTGGACATCTAGCGGAATAATTAAGTCTGCCGGAGATATTGTCTTCCAAAGTCCCAAATCTACTGCTCCGTCATTGCGTACCATCCATCTGCGGAACATGTGAATTTTTTTATTGGGCATTTTTAAAGAACTCTTCTGCCCAAAAATCTGAACCCTAATCTGGTCCGGCGTAAGAGGCTCAAGAGTTTGATGTGCAGTGTAATATTTACGCAAATTTCCGCATATCATTGCAAATTCGCTCCACTTAACAGTGCGGTGCAAACTCTTATCTTCATTCCTGTACTTTCCTGCCATTACATATTCGTATGGTTTCCAGTGCATTTCATTCATTGCACGTCCTATATCCCTTAATATCATCGCTCTCCTGCCCCATGCAAGATGGGCCGCAATAATCCCTGCAATCTCAATATCTTGCAGCCGAACCTTGTAACTGTCGGGAACCGGAAAATTCTCCTCCGGCGGCAACGCATTGAATAGCAGATAGAAATGACGTGGAAAAATGATAGGGTCTTTGCCGCGGAAATGACTTATAGTATCATACTCGCAACCCAGCCTGGCAATGGTTTTTATTATTTCAGATTTCTCCATATGACGGGGCAAATTTACACAAAAAAAGAGGCACAGTGATGTGCCTCTTAAAACTTTGCCAAGCCAAGAAATTATTTCTGATTGTATTTCTTGTATCTGCTGTAAAACTTATCTACACGTCCGGCTGTATCTACAAGTTTCATCTTACCTGTAAAGAACGGGTGAGATGAGCTGGAGATCTCTACCTTTACCAAAGGGTAGGTCTGGCCGTCTATATCAATTGTCTCTTTGGTTGTCTCACAACTCCTTGTGATAAACACCTGATCGTTAGACATATCCTTGAAAGCTACAAGTCGGTAGGTTTCGGGATGAATTCCTTTTCTCATATCTTTATTATTTAATTGGAGCGCAAATGTACAATTATTTTGCTTTGAAACAAAAAATAGCAACATTTTAATCTCACTGCGGTTAACTTATTACATTAATAACTACTTGATTCTGAAGAGCGGTTCATCTTCATACAGCAGCATTTTTTTGGTTTTCTTTATCCACTTCTGCTCCTCTGTCTTAACGTGCTCCTTTACTTCATTCCAATCTCCGCTGCCCCGTACAAAATCTATAAGTTCCTTATCTCCAAGCAATAATTCTATTGCCGTCTTATCATTTCCGGCCTCGTATTTTCCGGGACGGAATCTGAAGCCCGGACAATTATCTTTTATGAATCTCATTATGAGTAAATTGTGCAGTAGAGCATTATATTGATGCCCGGGATTTAGCAGCAGTTGAAAACCATAACAGCACTCATTTGCAAACTTGTGGAATGTCGGAATAAATTTTAGCCAGCGCATGTATACTCCCTCATCTGCAATAGGGTTTTGGGTATCATTCCAGTTTGAATAATTGTGTTCTTTGTTGAAAGTCAGAAGGTTTTCCATAAACGGCGCTCCAAAAATTTCAAATGGCCTGTTGGTTCCGCGCCCCTCGCTCACATTTGTTCCTTCCCAAAGACATTGGCCGGAATAAAATGTAGCCGTGAAAAAGCCCGGGAAATTTGGGGATGGCGGAATGCTCCACGGCATCAAATCTCTGTTAACAGCTGATGCTCTGTAAGATATTATGTGCAACGGAAATTTAGCCCCAATCTTGTTGTAGAAATAATAGGAGAGCTCTCCAATTGTAAGTCCGTGACGGTGAGGTATTCCCTCAATTCCGATAAAGGAGCGGTATCCGGCCCTGAGAGCACTTCCCTCTACCTGTCGGCCGGCCGGATTTGCTCTGTCTATTATATAGACGGTCAGTTGGATATTGTTGTCTTTTAGAACATTAAACAGATTGTAAATTGTTGTGGGATAGGTGAAATAGCGGCATCCGGCATCTTGAAGTTCAATTACCAGCGCATCCAAATCTGTAAGTTTGTCTGCTTGCGCAGAGAGAGAATCCTCGCTGTTCCCGTACAGGGAAACAAACTCTACATCTTTGAGCCCCATGTTTTTATAGACATCGGTTTCATTCATTTTTACTTGGTCTTGCAATTCCCCAAACAGACCGTGCTCAGGGGTAAAGACCCTCTTTAGTACTCCTCTTTTTGCCAGAGTCTCAAAGAGATATTCACCTTTTTCCGGGTCCCATGCCGTTTGATTGCATAGAACTCCCAGCTTTCCTTTATGCAGCACCAGGTCTTCTTGCTGCAGTAATGAACTTGTTCTAAATGAAAACATATCAAAACATTAATCGCGACAGAATACACCGGTAATGAGTAATCTGTCGCGATTTTTAAGTTAATTATTTAGTCGATTTTTTAATTATGGCGCTTACGTTTGCAGTTATATCTTTTGCAATAGCATCAACTTGTTTTTTTGTAGGAGCCTCGCAGTATAAACGTATAATTGGCTCTGTGTTAGATTTTCTCAGCTGAGCCCAGCTGCGCGTTTCATCCATGTTGATCTTAACTCCGTCTATTGTTGAGATATCATATTTTGAGTACAATGCTGCAATTTTCTTTAGCACCGCATCAGCAACTTTTGGATCAGAGATTTCTATTCTGTTCTTGGAAATAAAATACTTAGGATATGTTGCACGCAACTGTGTCATCTTAATTTTCTTATGTGCAAGATTGCTCAAGAATAATGCTACACCCATGTAAGCATCTCTGCCGCAATGCAGTGCGGGGAAAATGACTCCCCCGTTTCCCTCTCCTCCGATAACGGCTCCAACCTTATGCATCATTGTAGTTACGTTAACCTCTCCGACGGCGGCGGGATAATACTTCTCTCCGCAGGCTTCCGTAATATCTCTTAATGCCCTTGTAGATGACATGTTTGAGACGGTAGGGCCTTTCTTCTTTTCCAGCACGTAAGCTGCGCAAGAGACCAAAGTGTACTCCTCTCCAAATGGCGTTCCGTCTTCACACATAAATGCAAGACGGTCAACATCAGGGTCTACGGAAATTCCAAGATTTGCCTTTTCCTTAACTACCATAGCCGAAAGCTGTGTGAGATTTTTTGGAAGCGGCTCAGGATTATGCGCAAAATTTCCCGTTGGGTTGCAGTTTAACTCTATGCATTTGACTCCCAGCTTTTTAAGAAGTTTTGGCATTGTAACCCCGCCAACAGAATTTATGGCGTCCAGGACAACTTTAAATTTTGCCTTTTTAATTGCGGCAACGTCAACAAATGAATTTTTAAGCACCGCATTAATATGAGCATCAGTAAAATCTTTATTTTCCAGGGTCCCGATAGAATCTACCTCTGCAAAATTAAAACGCTCTTCATCAGCGGTTTCTACAACTGCAGCACCTTCTGCGGCGGTGAGAAATTCACCCTTGTTATTTAGGAGTTTTAGAGCATTCCATTGCTTTGGATTGTGAGAAGCGGTGAGGATTATTCCTCCGTCCGCTCTCTCCAAAATTACCGCCATCTCAGTGGTAGGGGTTGAGGCCAGTCCTGCATTGATGACATCTATTCCACAGGAAATAAGCGTACCGCAGACTATTTGCTGTACCATAGAACCGCTCAGTCTGGCATCTTTTCCTACAACAACTTTAAGTCTTTTTTTCTTTGGGAATTTTTTTCTTAGCTCCGCGCAATAGGCTGCAGAAAATTTTACAATATCAACTGGAGTAAGAGAATCTCCAACTTTTCCTCCTATGGTCCCCCTAATGCCGGATATTGATTTAATTAATGTCATTTATTCTACTCCTTTTCTTTAATGAAAAATCATTTCGTCACACTGGCGGAATGGTTTAAAATATTTTTACTTATGCTTAAACCGCCGGAGGCAGGCACAAGAAAGTTGCTGCAAATGAAAGAATTGCATACAACTCGGGGAATACGGCAAGAATCATTGTTTTTCCAAAAACATCTTGTCCGTTGCTCATCTCATTAACGCCGTTTGAGCAAATGGCAGCCTGTCTGATTGCAGACAGATAACCAACAAGTCCAAGACCAAGTCCTGCAGCTAAAACCGCACCGCCCATGTTTATTGTGAAGTTTGCCATAAGAGGTCCGGAATAGGCCTTAATTCTGTTGTACATTAAGAAGAACCCGGCAAAACCATAAAGGCCTTGTGTTGCAGGAAGAGCAGACAATATCATTGCCTTTCCAAACATATCCGGATTTTTCTTTAGGCCGGCAATTGTGCAGTTACCTGCCATTACTACACCTACGGCGCTTCCCATACCGGAACCTGCAAGCATAATGCCAAGTCCCACGTAAGCTAAAATTAATGCTAGATTTACCATAATTTATTGTTATTTAATTAATTATATTCTTTTTTTTTACGATAGATAAACTGTCGAGATACTATTTTGTGATTTTTGCAAGAGGTTTATAATCTCTTCCGCCCCCTTCAAATCCAACATTTTTATAAAATTCCACAAATGTCAAACGCATTGGATGAACAAATGCCCCAAGGCAGCAAATCAGCAATACAAATGTGTGACATGCAATTAAGAAAATTGCCGCAATTACGGGTCCTGCATAAGGTACCGTACCTATCTGAGCACCAACTGAATTCACAACAAAACCAAGGCAGCCTCCGGATGTTCCTAGTCCAAAGAGACGGATATAGGAAAGAGTGTCTCCAAATACTCCCGTGATATCATAGAACGCGTACAGGCCGGAACCAAATCTTGCAAGAGGGTTCTTGCTGTTTGAGGTGAAGAAAAATATGAGAACAGCTCCCGCAACACCAACCCACTTGAACCAGAACGGTACTCCAAAGTGAGAAACGGAATTTGCATAAGCAATTGCGCACCAGATTATTAGAAGAATCCACCCTATGATTGGCAAGGCAGGTACAATTCCTTTTTCTTTTATAGTAAAAATAGCGCTCAATATTCTTGCAAACACAATTTGAACCAAGCCAAAGATGATTGCAAACCAAAACATCTGCATGTCGTCAAAGAGGAAGTTGCCGTAGGCTGTTCCTTTTATGAAGGAGAAATTTTTCATGCTCAAACCAAAGACTACGCCGTTTACAGCCGGCATTATGATTGAGCCGATTCCAAGGCAAATAACAAGTTTGCCAATTGACTTCATCATGCCTTTTGTTTTTAACGTTACAAATATTCCGGTAAGCAAGATTACAAGACCGTATCCCATATCGCCAAGGCAGAATCCAAAGAACAGCATATAGAAAATTGCAAAGTACGGGGTCAGGTCATGTTCTCCGTAATTGGGCGGCATATACATTCCGCTGATTGGCTCAAACAATCTGTTGAACCAATTGTTTTTAAGGGAGATAGGAGGGTTGTCTTCAACCTTTGCCATAGCTTTCAGATAGTAAACGCCTTCTGAATTATTGTTGAAATACTCCTCCAGTTTGTTATCATTTTCAGTAGGGGCAAAACCTTCAAAGACATGTAGTGTATCTTCTGCCGCTTTCTTTGAACTCTCTCCCGCCAGATACAAATCCGCTCTCTCTTCCAAAGCTTTCTGAGCTCTCTCCAGTACAGGAATAGTTGAAGTTAAGTCTATAAGTATTTTTTTATTTCTCTCTATCTCTTTATTTAATCTTGCAACCTCTTCTCTTGCCAGATTAACTGAATTCTCGGGAAATTTTGCCTCAGGCGTGGAAAGCTTTATTTCCTCGCCCCTGGCGGACAGCAGCATGAAGTATATTTTGCCCCGGTCATTGTTAAGTACTTGCATCGGGTACTGCTCCCCAAGAGAAGCGTCAAATTTCTTCTCAGAAACGGAGTAGAAATGAGGGGTATATCCAAGCTCTTTAATTTTATTAAGGTTTTCCGGATTAAATTCTCCCCATGGAGCCGCTTCCATTACTTGCCCCTTTGCAGTTGTAAGTTCTGCAGTCAGTTTCCTTTTCTCCTCAAATGCATTTGTGTCATACTCTATAACAGCCTCATCCTCAGGACTATTTGGCTGCATAATATTAGAAAGAGTATCAATTTTTATACTCTCTTTCTCCGCATCTTTTCTGATTACCTTAAGATCTCTGATTAAAGCTTTGCACCTTGCAATCTTTTCAAAAAGATCCCTGGACTCTTCATCTACAGGACGGCTCTTGCGCGTAATATCCATGACTCCAAGCTCTTGCAGACCATTAAGGAATCCTTCAACGTCTTTGTGGAAAATCACAAAGGAATATTTTGTCATCTTCTTAATCATCTCTCGCCGTCATCTATCTCGGATGCCTCCATGTAATTACGCTCTACTTTGTCCCCCAAATCCTTAAGCTGTTCCTCTTCCTCCTCAAGCACATGTCTCTCCTTTACAATCTTCTGAGAAGCTTTGGACAAGTTCTCCTCATCCTCCATGTATCTCTTTATTTTTCTTATAGCTTCCTGGTATCCGGGTATTTGCACCTTCTCATACAAATTTACCTTCTGCGTAGTTTTTTTACGCGAATAGTCCAGCAGCCTCATTTTCTCTTTGTATATCTCAGACTCAATGCCAATCTGTGCAAGATTCTGCAGAATGTCCACGCCGTCAGAATACCAAAGGGGCTTCTTGAACAAATCAAACTCTTTAACATCATACTCAACTTTTTCCAGCCCGGGTGTCTTGATTCCCGCAACTTTTTCCGTTTTAAGCTTTACGTCCTTAACAGATATAAGTCCCGGTTCAAATTCATTCCACAGTGCGGCAAGATAATCGTATGACTTAAGGGCTTTGTCAAGTTCATCCAGTAACTTCCGGCTCTTAACTTTCGCATTCTTTACCTCCACACGCAACGCGCTCTCTTTATTCTTAAGAGTAGGGAGCGCATTAGTTCTAACCTTCAACTGTTTGTTCAAGTTGTTAAGCGCCGTCTTGTTATATTGAAACTTAATTGCCATAATTAGCTGTTATGCAGACATACTCACGACAGGCTAAGCCTTGTCCCAATATTTGTCCACAAGTTTCTGTTTAATTCCAAGCTCTTCCGGCTTGAAGTATTTCTTAAACAATTTCCATCCCGTATCCAGCATCTCGTCTATCTTGATGTTAACGTCAATGGAAAGAAGTTTGGTTGAATATTCTTTAGCATACTCCAAGCAGCGCATATCGTAATCGCTCAAGTCAAAACCGTTCTCCAGTTTTGTCTTTGCATTAGCAGCATCTGCGTAAAGTCTTACTCCTGTGTTCATTACCTGAGCATGATCCTCTCTTGTCTTCTTGCCTATTACTAACTGTTTCAGACGGGAAAGCGAGCGGAACGGGTCAACGATAATTTTTCCCGTATCGGTATCCGTTCTCAGAAACAGCTGACCTTCTGTAATATATCCCGTATTATCCGGGATAGCGTGAGTAATATCTCCGTCATTCAAAGTTGTTACTGCAATAATTGTAATTGAGCCTCCGTCAGGAAGTTGCACTGCCTTCTCATAAATTTTTGCAAGGTCAGAATACAAAGAGCCGGGCATAGAATCCTTAGAAGGAATCTGGTCCATACGGTTGCTGACTATGGAAAGAGCATCTGCATATAATGTCATATCTGTGAGCAGCACAAGCACTTTCTGATTCTTGTCCACTGCAAAATATTCAGCTGCCGTAAGCGCCATATCGGGAATTAGAAGTCTCTCAACGGGCGGCTCCTCCGTTGTGTTTACAAAACTTATGATTTTGTTTAGAGCTCCTTCATCTTCAAATTTCTGTTTGAAATACAAGTAGTCATCATTAGAAAGCCCCATTCCGCCAAGGATGATCTTATCAACGTCGGCTCTTAATGCAACATCCGCCATTACCTGATTATAAGGTTGATCCGGGTCCGCAAAGAACGGAATCTTCTGTCCTGATACAAGTGTATTGTTAAGGTCAATTCCTGCAATACCTGTCGGGATTAATTGTGACGGTTGCTTTCTTTTATACGGATTAACACTTGGTCCTCCGATGTGTCTTCTTTCTCCCTCAACTTTTGGACCGCCGTCAATAGGGTCACCGTATGCGTTAAAAAACCTTCCGCTTAATTCCTCGCTTACATTTAGCGCAGGAGGTTCACCAAAAAATTCAACTTCTGCGTTTGTCGGAATTCCTTCCGTTCCTGCAAATACTTGAAGGGTAACTAAATCCTTCTTTATCTTTACAACCTGGGCAAGACGTCCCGCAACTTTTGCAAGCTCATCATTGGAGATACCGTTTGCCTTAAGAGAGACGGTAGCCTTTGTAATTGCCTCAAGTTTAGTGTATACTTTTTGAAAAGCATTATTTGCCATTTTCTTCCAAAGTTTTATCCACCTGCTTCAGATACTTGTTGAAATCCTCGCTCTTAAATGCGGAGTAGTTCATCTGACGCATAATGTTGATTAAGTTCTTAAAGTATTCTACGCACTGCTCAAATCTGTCAAATTCAAATTGTTTATCGCAGATTTCCAGCACTTTGTTCAGCATGAATTCCTGTCTTTCCAATGAGGACTGGCAGTCAACCGCATCAAATGCATCCTGCTGAAGAATAATAAAGTCTAGAAGCTCGCTCTTCCAATATCTTATGTGGTATTCCATTGGAACGCCGTCATCTCCCAAAATATTGATTTGGTCGTGAGCCTCTTTACCTCTTAGTATTATGTTCTTTGCTTTGTAAACGTTTTTAACCCAATTAGGGCTTATTTTTTTTGAGAAATACTCTTCAATCTCCGGATATTCCAGATACTTTGAGTATGAATCAATTGGATCAATGGAAGGGTACCTCTTTCCGTCCGCTCTTGCCTGGCTTAAAGCATAAAAACATCTTGCGCATTTCTTTGTGGATTCCGTAACAGGTTCCTTTAAGTTACCTCCCGCAGGAGATACGGTTCCAATGAATGTAACAGAACCTGTGTTGCCGTTGTTAAGTACAACAACTCCGGCGCGCGAATAGAAATTGGAGATGATAGAGGACAAATCAACTGGGAACGCATCTGCTCCCGGAAGCTCCTCCATTCTATTTGACATCTCTCTCAAAGCCTGCGCCCATCTGGATGTTGAGTCTGCCAACAGCAAGACTTTCAGACCCATGGCACGGTAATACTCTCCAATTGTCATTGCGGTATAAACGGAAGCCTCTCTGGCTGCAACGGGCATATTGGAAGTATTGCAAATGATAATTGTTCTTTCAATTAATTTTCTTCCTGTTCTAGTATCTACAAGCTCGGGGAACTCTGCAAATATTTCCACAACCTCATTTGCACGCTCGCCGCATGCGGCCATGATAATAATGTCTGCCTCTGCCTGTTGTGCAATCGCATGTTGAATGACAGTCTTGCCGCACCCAAAAGGTCCAGGAATAAATCCCGTACCTCCTTCGGCAATAGGGTTTAACGTATCTATTGCGCGCACGCCGGTCTCCATTATTTTATATGGACGCGGTTTCTCTTTATATCCACCTATGGCAACTTTAACCGGCCACTTTTGTGTCATGTCAACTTTGACCTCTTCACCTTTTTCATCGGTTAGAACAGCCATTGTATCGTGAATTTTATAGTTGCCCGGCGCCGCTACGCTCTTTACAGTGTATTCTCCGTTAAATGAGAACGGTACCATAATTTTATGAGGCATCCACCCCTCCTTTACTTCACCAAGCCAGTCAGCTGCAGCTACTTTATCTCCCTGTTTTGCTATTGGTTTAAATTCCCAAATTTTTTCTGAGTCAAGAGGGGATGTGTATTCTCCCCTCTTAAGGAAGACATCCTTCATAGTTGCAAGGTTGTCCTGAAGTCCGTCATAATTGCTTGACAACAAGCCTGGTCCAAGCGTGACTTCCAGCATGTGCCCTTCAAATTCTACGGGATCTCCAACTTTAAGTCCTCTAGTACTCTCATATACTTGAGTAGAAGCGGTGTTGCCATTGACCTTGATCACCTCGGCCATCAACTTGACTCCTTCCAAGTCAATAAAACACAGCTCATTTTGAGCAACCGGACCATCTACTTCTACGGATACCAGGTTGGATACAATCCCTGTGACTTTACCTTTTGTTTTCATCTATTGTTGTTATATTTTTTTATCCCGACAGTTTACACAACTTTATTTGTTGTGCCTGCGTTAAACTCAACACCTTTAAAGGTGCCGCGAACTTCATCTACAAGTTTCTTAAACAGAGCCTTGCCTGTTTCCCTGTCTAGCTTGTTCCATCTCTCCACAAGTTTTCCTTTTGCAAGAAAAGCAAGTATTACATCAACGTCAAAGAAATCAAAAGAGGTGAATTCATTAATCTTGCACCATTTGAATTCATCCAGCTTTCTCTCTTTTTCCAGAATATCAGAGGTGTGAAAGATTGCATCAATATTCTGATTTTCAGAATTATCCAATGTTACAGCAACGCCTTCCTTTTCATTGAATCCAATTTCTTGGTCAGACGGCAGAACAACAGAATACTTTTTGATAAGTTCTTTGTTTTCCGTCTCATCTCCCTTGAAAAGTTTGCCGGCAAGAAACGTTACTTTAGCGTTCCGTATGATGCGGTCTAATCTAAAGTAACGTTTAATAAACATACAGCGGCTTTCTTGAACTTTAATATAGAAATCCAGAGTAAGAGACTCCTCATTAAAGCCTTTCTCTAAAAACTCTATAAGTTTCTGATCTTCGGGAGAACATTGCTTCCAGATCTCCTCTCTCACAGCGGCGTAATTGAACATGTTGTTTTCTCCGCCCGGTGCAAGTTCAGGCAATCCTCCAATTATGTAGTAGTAATTATTCACCAAATAGGAGTTTTTTGGTCTTGGGTCTCAAAAATTCTGAAATCATATTTTCAAAAGCTTTATCAGTGAAGCTGATGTAATATCCGCTCCCCTTGGGACCAACTTTAAAACCGTTCTCAAAGTTCTTGTCATAAGAAACATTGATCCCTTCATTGCAGTATTTTGCGAGTTCGCCGCTTACAAAATTATCCATCTCTTGCTTTTTGCTCTCCGGTAAAATTAAATCCAGTGAAGTATGCTTTCCTGAAGCGGGATTAAAAGCGGTGACTACCGTTTTTATAATTGATTGTAGAAACTCCTTTTCGCTCAACCCTTTAGCAATAGGTTCCGCAATACTTTTGGCAGTTATAGTCTGCTCAATTTTTTGACGTACGGTTGCAAGCGTCTGAACGGAAGCCATCTTGATATCCCCGTCCGCTTTCATTTTTAAGTCCTCACACTCTTTGCGAGTTTTAAGCATGAGAGCATCAGATTCTTCACGCGCCTCAGCAACAATCTTTGCCGCCTCTTGCCTGGCCTTGGCAAGCATCTCATCTGCATCTTTTTTACCCTTGGACAAACCTTCTTTGTACAATTTGTCCGTTAATTCCTGCAATTTGTCTTGCATCTTTATGTTGTTTTAAATTTCTCTATTTCAAATAATTGCTGTGGAAATAAATAATATTATCCTAAGAAGCTAAGCAGAATACCTGCTGCAACGGCGCTGCCTATAACTCCTGCAACGTTTGGTCCCATTGCATGCATAAGCAAGTAGTTGGTGGGATCATACTGTTGTCCAATCATCTGAGAAACACGTGCTGAATCCGGTACTGCAGATACGCCTGCGTTTCCGATAAGAGGATTTAATTTGTTGCCTTCCTTTAAGAACAGGTTAATAACCTTGCAGAAAATAACGCCGCCGAATGTTGCAAAAATAAATGACATTGCCCCAAGAGCAAATATCATTACAGACTTCATTTGCAGGAATTTATCAGCCTGAGTAGAGCAACCTACAGTTAAACCGATAAGGATAACAACTATATCATTTAGAGGACCTCTTGCCGTCTCTGCAAGTCTTCTTGTAACTCCGCTCTCTTTAAGCAAGTTTCCAAAAAATAACATTCCCAGCAATGGAATACCAGACGGAACTAAAAATGCGGTCAATAAGAAACCAATAATAGGGAACATGATTTTTTCTTGTTGCTGAACAGGTCTTGGAGGTCTCATCCTTATGAGTCTCTCTTTGTGAGTTGTAAGAGCCTTCATGATAGGAGGCTGAATTACAGGCACCAGGGCCATGTAAGAATATGCCGAAACAGAAATTGCTCCAACTAAATCAGGGGCTAATTTTCCTGACAAGAATATTGCGGTGGGGCCGTCTGCGCCTCCGATGATTCCAATAGCTCCAGCCTCTGCCGGAGTGAATCCAAGAAGCAATGCTCCAATGTATGCCGCAAAAATTCCCAACTGAGCTGCAGCCCCAACCAACAATAATTTTGGGTTAGATATCAACGCGGAGAAATCTGTCATTGCGCCGATTCCCAAAAATATCAACGGAGGATAGAATCCTTTCTTAACACCCAGATATAGAATGTTTAAGACAGATCCATCCTCATAGATTCCAACTTGCATTCCAGGGAACAAAGGAATATTTCCCACTATCATTCCAAATCCTATAGGGATTAGAAGCAGCGGCTCCCAATTCTTCTTGATTGCCAAATAAATAAAAAGCAATCCGACCGCTATCATAATCAGGTGTCCCCATGTGCAATTGGCAAAACCTGTGTATTGGGCGAATTGTTTTAAGTTGGCAACGATGTTTGATTCTAAAATCATAATCTTCAATGTATTATCCGATTATTGCAATAGTGTCTCCCTCCAGCACAGAATCGCTCTTGTTAACTTTTAGTTCTTTAATTGTACCATCGCAAGTTGCTTCAATTACATTCTCCATCTTCATGGCCTCAAGAACAACAATCTTCTGTCCCTTCTTTACGGACTGTCCCTCTTTAACTGCAACTTCCAGAATCACACCAGGTAGCGGGGTTGTAACCCTTGTGCCTCCGGCTACGCTCTCAACTGCCGGCTTATCAATAACAACATTTGCTCTTCCCGGCGTTGCCTTGCGCGCAAACTTAACGGGAGCGGCGGCCTTCTTAACAGGCTTGTCAAACTCAACCTTAAAAGGTGTTCCGTTAACTTCCACATTAGCAGCATTCTCTTCACTATCTTCAATAGAGATAGCGTAGTCAGTGCCGTTAATCTTTAATTTATATTCTTTCATAAAATTCTATTTTTTCTCTAATTAAATTTTAAATTCCCGACAGTTATTTTCTCCTTACCTGAGGGGTCTCTTTTAACAAATAAACTTTCTCGCCCCATGGAGAGTATTTTCTTGATCCGTTCTCGATAGTGATAATATTGCTCTCATCATCATGGATTTCTGCTTCTTGCCTATACAGATGGCAAGCCATTGCAATTGCAGCAATAACTTCTGCGCTAGGCATATCTGCATCAACAGCGGCCTTGATTTTAGTTTTGCCGGCAACAATTCCCTTTGCGACAGCCTCTTTCTTCTTCGTCTGTCTGATAGAGTTCTTTCCAACTTGTTTAAAGCACAAGTAAAGAACAATCAATCCAAGGAATACCACTGACATAGCCGTAACGGCAAGAATCCATCCGATAGGGTCCATATTACCCATTTTCTGAGACTTTGATACAACCGGATCCGTGGAGTTTGTTTGTCCGGGGGTGGGATACTTCAAAATTGCAAGACCTCCATTTGAAGGAATCTTGTTGTCAACAGATGTCTTTCTGAACGATCTTTGGTTCCATGCGTAAGGAAGATGCCTTCCCTCTCCGTCCGCAATTCTTCCATAAGACTTATCTGCAGGTATTTGCGGGATTTGTATATAATCTACGAGTTGTTTCCCGTCGGGCGCATAGATGTATAATGTTTTCACATTATCCAGAGTAAAATCCATGTGGAAGGGACCTTTTGTTGTATCGCCGTCTGCATACAATAAGAAGAAATGTCTGTATGGAATTTGCGTGGCGGTGTTTCCCTTGGGTATCATGAAAGTGTGAGGCGGTTTAACTCCGTTTTCCTTTATTGGCTGATCAGTGATAAAAAAACCGGATATGTCAACCATTCCGTAGGCGGAATTGAATAATTCTATCCACCCGCAGTGTTTACCCTCCTCATTTGTAATTCCCGATTGATCATTGGTCTGTATCTCATTGATTCTTATATCAATGGCACTCTGGGCAAATAAATTTGGCGAGATTAGCAGCGCGCCGGCCAGTATTAATAATTTGAAATAACTTTTCATCACATCAAAAATTATAGAGGCAGGTTATCGTGCTTTTTAGCCGGATTTGTAACTCTCTTTGTAGCAAGTTGTTGTAAAGCCCTAATGATTCTGAACCTTGTATTGCGCGGCTCAATTACATCATCTATATATCCGTATTTTGCTGCATTGTAAGGGTTTGCAAATGCATCTCTGTATTCCTTCTCTTTTTGCGCTGCAAAAGCCTTTGGATCTTTCTCTTTTTTTAGCTCTTTGCCGTAAAGAATTTCAATAGCGCCGCTGGGACCCATAACCGCAATTTCTGCAGAAGGCCATGCATAGTTGATATCACCTCTTAAGTGCTTGCTGCTCATGACGCAATAAGCCCCGCCGTATGCCTTTCTAAGAACAACGGTGATTTTTGGTACGGTTGCTTCTCCATAAGCATAAAGAAGTTTTGCTCCGTGCAAAATAATTCCGTTGTATTCTTGCTGAGTTCCCGGAAGGAATCCCGGAACATCTTCCAATGTAACTAATGGAATATTGAATGCATCGCAGAAGCGGACAAATCTTGCAGCTTTTCTGCTTGAATTTGAATCCAATACACCTGCAAGAACCGCCGGCTGGTTGGCAACAATTCCAACGGCCACACCGTCAAATCTTGCAAATCCGGTGATTATATTTCTTGCATAATCCTTGTGAACCTCCAGGAATTTTCTGTCATCAACTATGGATGCAATGACTGCATACATATCATATGGCTTGTTAGGGTTGTCCGGGATTATTTCATTTAGAACATCATCTTTTCTATCGATAGGGTCATCTGTCGGGACCTCAGGAGTGGTCTCAAGATTGTTCTGAGGCAAATATGACAGCAATTCTCTGATTGTTTCAAGGCCCTCATCTTCAGTATCTACGGCAAATTGAGCAACGCCGCTCTTGCTTGCGTGAACGCTTGAGCCGCCAAGTTGTTCTTGCGTAACATCCTCACCTAGAACTGATTTGACTACTTTAGGCCCTGTCAGGAACATATAGCTCCCTTTGACCATTACATTGAAATCCGTTAGTGCAGGGGAGTAAACAGCACCGCCAGCGCACGGACCAAAAATAGCCGATATTTGCGGAACAACGCCGCTGGCCAAAATATTTCTCTGGAAAATTTCCGTATATCCTGCAAGGGCGTTGACACCCTCCTGTATACGTGCACCACCGGAGTCATTGATTCCAATTACCGGGGCTCCAACTTTCATCGCCATGTCCATTACTTTGCAGATTTTTTGTGCAAAAGTCTCTGACAGCGAACCTCCAAAGACCGTAAAGTCCTGTGCAAAAACATAAACCAGACGTCCTCCTATTGTACCATAACCCGTTACCACACCATCTCCAAGAAATGTGCTTTTCTCCATATCAAAATTTGTACAGCGGTGAGTGACAAACATGTCAAACTCTTCAAAGCTGCCCTCATCCAAAAGCATGTTAATTCTTTCACGTGCAGTATACTTACCTTTTTTGTGCTGGGAATCAATCCTTGCCTGACCTCCGCCCAAGCGCGCTTTCTCTCTGAGAGCGATAAGCGCTTTAACTTCTTCTAGCTGCTGACTCATATATATTTTTATTTATTATTTTTTATTTGGTTTCTCACAAATTTCAGTCAGAACTCCAAGAGTGGATTTTGGATGCAAAAATGCAATATTCAATCCCTCTGCTCCGGGACGCGGAGTCTGGTCTATAAGTCTTACACCTTTAGCTTTAAGTTCATCAAGACATGTTTGAACACTTTGAGTTGCAAAAGCAATATGATGAATTCCTTCTCCTCTTTTCTCAATGAATTTTGCAATAGTGCCTTCAGGATCAGTGCTCTCCAAAAGTTCAAGCTTTGTTTGTCCGATTTTGAAGAATGCTGTTTTAACTTTTTGATCCTTAACCTCTTCTATAGAGTAACATTTAAGGCCAAGCATTTTTTCATAATAGGGAATAGCTTCATCCAGAGATTTGACCGCTATACCCAAATGTTCAATATGTGTTAATTCCATAATTAGATCTTTGATTATTGTTATAAAAACTTAGGTTTGTTCAAAACAAAACTAATCATTTTAATGAAGGAGCAAATTTAAGAAATATTATACCTTTGTCAAAGTTTGAAAGAGGTTGTTTTTGCTACAATTTGTGAACAATAAATCAACTGCTTATAATTAGTTGACGCCCCGTAAGAGACGGCTATAGTTGAAATTTTATGAAATTAAAGTTTAATAATTATTATCTGCTGATACTCTGGAGGTTAGTATTAGCTTATGTTTTATATTCAATATGCAGGATACTCTTTGTAGTCTGCAACTATTCACTGATTGAAAATCCGTCTTTTTCTCAGATTATGAGAATGATGGGTGGCGGTTTAAGATTTGACACAACAGCAATTCTATATACCAACATACTTTACATATTCTTCTCTTTTTTGCCTCTGCCATACGTAAAACGGCCCAAGTTTCAGAAAATCCTTAAGTGGCTTTATGTGATTGTCAATTTCCTTGCAGTCTCTGTAAACCTTGCAGATACTGCATATTTCAGATTCTCTTTCCGTCGCACATCTATGACTTTCTTCTCTGAATTTACCGGAGGGGTTAAGATTGGAAAAATACTCGCAGATAGTTTTGTGATGTATTGGTATTTATTTGCGCTGGCTTTTGTTTTTCTAATTGCACTTATTTGGTTATCCGGAAGCTACGGAAAAGAGTGCAGACCACTTTATGGTTCTACTGTAGGTCATGATATTAAGTACTATAATTCAACGGATTACGGTATGAAATTTTATGTCAGGCAAGCTATTGCTCTCATTATCACCATACCAATTTTTATAATAGGGGTGCGTGGTGGCGCAACCAGAACCACCAGGCCAATAACGCTCAGCAATGCAGGTCAGTACGTGGCACGCTCTACACAAACGGCAGCGGTTTTAAATACGCCTTTTTGTCTTATAAGGACTATCGGCAAAGGAAAATACACCAAACAAGAATTTTACAGTAGTTATGAAGAGGCGGAAAGGTATTACACTCCAATGCATTATTACGACTTGGGCAATGCTCAGAATAATGATATGCTAAATATCACATCTTCAACTCCTTCTAAAATGAATGTGGTTGTCATTATTTTGGAAAGTTTTGGAGCTGAGAACATGGACTTTTTGAATCCTTTTTTGAATAAGCGGTTTACTCCGTTTTTGGATTCTTTGAGCACGGAGGGTATTTTATGTACAAATGCTTTTGCAAACGGACGTAAATCCATTGATGCCGTCCCTTCCGTCCTTGCTTCTATTCCAAGTCTTTTGACTCCGTTTATTGTTACTCCTTATGCTAACGACAGAATTCACGGACTGCCTTATATACTTGATTCTCTTGGATATCATACTGCTTTCTTTCATGGGGCACCTGATAACTCTATGGGCATTAAGGCTGTAACTCACTTGTGTGGCGTGCAGAATTATTATGGCAAGACAGAGTTTAATGATGACTCTCAGTTTGACGGTGCATGGGGTATTTGGGATGAGCCGTTTTTGCAGTTTGTGGGGAGGACAATCAGCACTTTTAAAGAGCCATTCTTTACCGGCGTATTTACCGTTTCTTCTCACCATCCTTTTAAAGTTCCGGCCAAGTATGATAAGGTTTTGCCTGCCGGCAAGACGCCTTTGTTAAAGCCTGTGGCATACACAGATATGGCTTTGCGTAAATTCTTTGCGTATGCATCGCGACAGCCGTGGTTTAAGAGAACCATATTTGTTTTATCTTCTGACCACGGTACATTCTGGAAGAACGCTCCGCAGTTTGCAAACCAAATTGGAAATACAAGGATTCCCATAATTTATTATGCTCCCGGTTTTATTAAGTCGCAACGTTATGTATCTGTCACTCAGCAGATTGACATAATGCCTACGGTTCTGGATATGATAGGGTACAAAGGAAAGTTCTTTGGTTTTGGCAGCAGTATAATAGGTGAGAAGCACCGTACAAAGTTTGCCATTAATTTCGCGACAGATGAGTTTCAAATGGTAAGAGGCGAGGGGGATACATTGCTTGTTCGCGGCGATAAGGGACTGTCAGCTGTATATATCCTCTCTAAGGATCCGACCCTACAGCATAATCTGCTTGCGCCAGGAAGTGTCAGTGAAGGTACAAAACCTTCTGCGGGACCGCATTATGGGCATGAGGCTAATCCGGGGATTAGGGATGCTGAATGTTTGCACCGTCAAGATGAATTTTTTAAAGCTGTTATTCAGCAGTACGTTAATCGCCTGATTGATAACAGAGTTCACTAAAAGTATCTTAATTATTTGTAGGTCATTTGCAATAAGAGCCAAAGAAGAAAAAAGGCCGCATAAAGTGCGGCCTTTTTTCCGTTTGCACAAGCAAACTGTAAATTATTTCTCTTCTTCCTCCATATCGGAAAGGTCAAGCAGATGATAGACGTTCTGAACATCATCATCCTCCTCAATCCTATCAATAAGCTTGATATTCTCTTCCATCTGATCTTTAGGCAGTTTCTTAAGGTCAACTGTCGGGATTCTCTCAAATCCGCCGCTTACCAATTCATACTTGTGGTCATCCAAATATTTTTGAATTGTGCCGAATGACTTGTAGCCCCCGTATATGTTGATGTAATTATTAACGTTACCGTCCTTGTCCTCTTCCTCCGCCTTGAAGACTTCATCCGCTCCGCAGTCAATAAGCTCTAGCTCAAGCTCATCCATATCTACAGGCTTTTCCGCGTTGTCTCTAATTTTAAAGAAGCACTTGTGGTCAAACATAAAATCTACGCTGCCCGATGTCTGAAGAGTACCACCAAATTTTGTGAAGTAGCTTCTGATATTTGCAACCGTACGGGTAGGGTTGTCTGTTGCAGTCTCAATAAGAATTGCAATTCCGTGAGGCCCGTATCCCTCATAGACAACTTCTTTGTAATCTTGCTGATCTTTTTCTGCAGCACGTTTGATTGCTCTGTCTATGTTGTCCTTGGGCATGTTTTCCGTCTTTGCCGTTTGGATTATCGCACGCAAAGTCGGATTGAAGTTGGGATCACTGCCGCCGTTTTTGGCAGCAATGGTTATCTCTTTTCCAAGGCGGGTGAACACGCGGGCCATGTGTCCCCATCTCTTAAATTTTCTCTCTTTTCTGAACTCAAAAGCTCTTCCCATAAAATTCTGTAAACTAATAGATTATATCTATCTTATTATTTTAATAATTCAATCTCTGTATTTATCCTTGAGATGTATTTTTCTACCTCAACGCCTTCCGGGGAATTAGGATAGCTGTATTTTATTTTCTCATACATCTTAAGGGCGTCGTCTTTTTTGCCAAGGGCTTCATAACTTGTTGCAGCTTTCATTAGATAGGCGGCAGAGAAAATATTATCACTAATATCCGCCGCTCTCTTAAAGTACTCCACAGCTGTCTTGTTATCTCCTTTGTTAACGTATGCGTCTCCGATGCAAGACGTTGCGCGTCCAAGCATAATTTTGTCTTTGCCGTTGTATTTCTTTAGATAAGAAATAGCTTTGTCATAATTTCCAAGCTGGAATTCACAGATGCCGGCATACATATAGATAGCCTCACCTGCCTTTACGCCATATTCTTTCTCTACCTTGGCAAAACCAAGAGCATTGCCGTCTCCGTTTAGAGCCAGGTTAAATGAATCCATCCTAAAGTAGCGCTCTGCTACAAACATTTGGTTCTGAGCCTCTTTTTGTCTTGGCACAACTATAAAGTAATGGTAAGCCGCTATTAAGGCGGCAACTACAATCACCCCGCCGATGACGTAAATCATCAACTTTTTATACTTCTCAAAAAATTGTTCGGTCCTTGTTAAGGCTTCTCCAACGTTTGCATTTGCATCTTGCTGAGCCTTTGCGTTCTTATTATTATTAGACATAATCCTTGTTTTTTATGCAGGCTGCAAATTTACAATAAATTGCCAAACGCCAAAATGGAAAATGCCTTTTTTTAAGTGAATTTTGATAACTTTGTAAGCACTAAAGCCAAGATATGTTTCTAAATAGGATATTAGTCACAAACTTTAAGAATATTGCCTCTGCAGATTTGACATTCTCAAAGAAAATTAATTGCATAAGCGGCAATAACGGTGAGGGGAAAACCAATTTGTTAGATGCAATTTATTATCTATCAATGACTAAGAGTTTTTTCCATTTTTCCGACAGTTTTTCCATTCTGCATGGAGCCGCATCTGCAGCTCTTAACGGCACATATTCAATGGATGACGGCACGGAAAATAAAATCAGTCTCGGACTTGTAGCAAAAAAGAAGCAGCAGAATGATGATGCCGGCATTTTGGAGGATAAGGCTCTAAAGCGTAATGGCAAGAGTTATAAAAAGTTATCTGAGCATATAGGTCTTCTGCCAATTGTTATGGTGTCTCCCTCTGATGTGGCGCTTGTAAATTCCGGCGGCGAGGAAAGGCGCAAGTTTATAAATGCGCTGCTTTCTCAGGTTGACAATGAGTATCTTGTGAAAATCCAAAACTATTATAGGCTGCTTGCTCAGAGAAATAAGCTACTTAAAGATGAAAAATATTCAGCCGATTTGCTTGATACGCTAAATGTTCAGATGGATGAAAACGCTACCTATATATATGGCAGGAGAAAGGAACTTTGTGAAAATCTGTCGGGACCTGTGGCTGAATTTTACAAAAAACTTAGCGGTGGCAAAGAGAATGTCAGGCTGAGATATATTTCAGATTTGGATAAAATGAGGTTTAATGAGCTTATGAACAAGTATTTGGAGCGGGATAAAATCTTTAAGTTTACAACTGCGGGAATTCATAAGGATGATGTTGTATTTGAGATAAGCGAGACTGCCGAACCTCTGCAATTACCTGATTCGCATGCAAATGAGATGTCCTATTACCCTATAAAAAGATGCGGCAGCCAGGGACAGCAGAAGTGTTTTTTGATTGCTCTTAAGCTAGCACAGTTCTTAATAATGAAGGAGCTTAACAAGGGCATAGCCCCAATATTGCTTTTGGACGACGTGTTTGATAAGCTTGATATGCAGAGGGTTGAGTACTTGCTTGGGCTTGTTGCCGGAGATTCCTTTGGACAAATTTTTATAACTGACAGCAATAAGGTGAGGATGGGTAAGCTGGTGCGCGGCATAGTCGGGGAAAACAGAGAGTTTGAGGTCAGCGGAGGCGAAGTTACAAGCATAAAGGCAAAGTGATTATTTGTTAATAGCTTATTTATAATTAGATACACAATATATGCCGTCAAATAAAAGAACGCAGAAGGCTATGACAATAGGGAGCATGATTTCTTCCTATTTTGAGCAGAACGGAAAGCTAAAGGGAGGTTTGCTTGCGGGTAAGGTATTGAACAGCTGGGACAAGGCTTTGGGCGGCAGCATTGCAAAAGCCACCATTGACAAACATTTTACAAATGGAACTCTTTATGTTACAATGAGTTCTTCTTTGGTGCGCAATGTGCTTGTGCAGGATAAGGAGGCTATAATAGAGAGAATTAATGAAGAGGCCGGCGGGGCGTATGTGAAGAAACTCGTTTTAAAATAGTTGACACGCAGATAAAAATCGGGAATTCGGTATTTGTGTACATAAGATAAGTGCTTGATAATAAGTGATATGGACAAACGGTTAATCATAATTGACGATGCAATCCCTTTTATAAAGGGCGTATTTGAGCCTTATGCAAATGTTTGCTACTCAAAGGGCAGCGAGTTTGCTTCCTGTCCGCTCCCCCATGATAATTGTGGTTGTGAAGGAAATTCTTCCGGCGTGCTTGCAATTGATAGTGCGGAGATTTTGATTATCAGGACACGTACAAAATGCAATGCTGCTTTGCTGGAGGGAACTCATGTAAAGATGATCGCAACGACAACAATAGGTGTAGATCATATTGATTTGAATTACTGCAGGTTGCATGGAATTAAAGTTGTAAGCGCGCCGGGCTGCAATAGTGGCGGAGTCATGCAATATGTATATACGGCGCTTTTTGCTCTTGCGGAGAAGTATAAAATTAATTTGTATCCCGACAGTCCGCTTACCATTGGCGTTATCGGGGTAGGGCACGTTGGGACAAAAGTTGCAGCACTGGGAGAACATCTGGGATTCAGGGTGTTGCGCAATGACCCACCAAAAGAGCGGACGCAAGCTGAGCTGGAGAACAATGCAGCAAAAAGAAGTGATAAAGTTTTTGAGCAAAAAGATAGAAGCATTGTTCACGTTGAGTATTCTTCTTTGCATTATCTGCTTAAAAATTCTGACATTGTAACTTTGCATGTACCTTTGGATGAGAGCACTAGAGAGATGGCTAATGATGATTTTTTCTCAAAGATGAAAAGAGGCTCCATCTTCTTTAATACCTGCAGAGGAGAGGTGATGAGCAACAATGCTTTGTTAAATGCATTGGATATTAACAATATAAATGGTTCTGAACGCGGTGACGGCATATTAAGAGCGGCAGTCATAGACACTTGGAACAGCGAGCCCGGCATAAGTATAGATTTGCTTCAGACTGCTGCGATTGCTACTCCTCATATTGCCGGTTATTCTTATGAAGGAAAGGTTAACGGTACTACTGTCGCAGTGCGTAAAGTGGCTGATTATATGGGGATTAAAGAGCTAAAAAAATATACTGTCGGGAATATAAAGGATATGCAAGGTGTTAAAACGGGGAATACGCCGCATATGAATTTTGCAGGTTTGAACCAAAGTGAAATTGCTGAGCAACTGCTGCGAATTTTCCCGATTTGGGATTTAGATTCCAAGCTGCGACAGCATCCGGAAAATTTTGAAAAACTTAGAAGCAATTATGAATATAGACGGGAATTCATATATTAAAGAGCTGAAAAATAGGGGAATATCTAAAGCTCAGTTTGAAAATTCTATTGAAAGATTTGAGAAAGGATTTCCGTTTATCAAAATTGTTGATGCCGCAACTCCAAAGAGAACGGAAGAACACTCTGTCAACGGAGGAGTCAAAGTCCTTTCCGAAAAGGAACAGGTTCAAGCTTTGAAAACCGCCTTTGGTCTTAAATCCGACGTGTGTAAATTTACTCCGGCCAGCGGTGCTGCCAGCAGAATGTTTAAAGATGTGTTTGCCGCCGGAGAGGAAGTTGACAATATATGTCACGATTCTGGAATTGATAATGTTTCTAACAACTGCGGCAATATGCTCAGTGCAAAAACGTTGGAAACCATTGAGAGTCTCAAAAAGAACTGGAAAAAATTCCCTTTTGAACTTGATATTAAAGGCACGGCTACGGGAGAAAAAATCATTCATGCAATGATTGACGAGGGGGCTCTTAACCTTGGGGTGTATCCAAAAGGGTTGATACCTTTTCATAAATACAAAAAGAAAGGAATGAGTTTTGTACGCACTCCATTTGAAGAGCATCTTGTAGAGGGAGCGCTTTATGCCCGTGATATTAAAGGTGTTGTAAGGATTATTTTTTCCGTTTCTCCGGAACACCTGGAGGAATTCAAAAGTCTTTTTGAGAAGGTCTGCGACAGATATGAAAAAGATTACAGATGTAAGTATAATCTTATGTTTACTTTGCAATCTCCTGCTACTGACATAGTTGCAGTGGATATGGATAATAAGCCGTTTAAGAAAGAGGATGGCACTTTGCTGTTTCGTCCGGGGGGACACGGTGCTTTGCTTAAAAATTTAAATGAGATTGGGGCGGATTATATTTTTCTCAAAAATATAGATAATGTTGTTAAAGAGTCATTCATAAAGGAGACTGCAAAGTGGAAAAAGGTGTTGCTGGGGCGCGCGGTTGAGCTTCATAACAAGTGCGGGCTTGTGATTTTAAATCTTGTGGAGTCGCTTAATGTTTTTGCAAAATATTCTAAGCTTGGAAAAGAAGATTTGAAAGTACCGCAGCTGGCTAAAAATAAAGAGATTGCAAGGCAAGAATTTGAGAAGGCAATAATAGATGCACGGAACTTTTTGAATGATGAATTCTGCGTTGTACTTCCGGAGACTAATGAACAGTCTAAACTTGTTCAGATGCTTCTTACAAAACTTAATCGTCCTATAAGAGTTTGCGGAATGGTTAAGAATGAGGGGGAGCCGGGCGGAGGTCCGTTCATTGTGATGGATTCCGATGGTTGTACATCTCTTCAAATTTTAGAAGAATCGCAGATAGACAAGTCTGATCCTAAGGCTGTTGCAGCTTTCACACATTCCACGCATTTTAATCCGGTTGATATAGTATGTTCTGTTAAGAACTTTGCCGGCAAAAAATTTAATCTGGAAAATTTTACAAATCCCGATTCCGGTTTGATTTTGGAAAAGAGTTATAAGGGGAAACCTATTAGGACCCAAGAACTTCCGGGTCTATGGAATGGGGCGATGAGTAATTGGAATACGCAATTCATTGAAACCCCGTTGATTACTTTTAATCCCGTGAAGACCGTTTTTGATCTTCTTAGAAAGGAACATCAATAAAACCGCGCATCGCTTTATTTTGATGAGATTACAAAAAATCCCGACAGTCTGATCTTCTGTCGGGATTTTAAAATATTAGTGATAATTGACTACCAGCCAAGAATATGCGCAAACATCAATGGTGCCACTATTGTGGCGTCCGACTCTACGATGAATTTCGGACAGGTAGGGGAAAGTTTACCCCATGTGATCTTCTCATTAGGAACGGCTCCGGAGTATGAACCATAAGAGGTTGTAGAGTCCGATATTTGGCAGAAATACTGCCAAAGAGATACATCCTTCCATGCAAGATCTTGGGACATCATTGGTACACAGCAAATTGGGAAGTCACCTGCGGTTCCGCCGCCAATCTGGAAGAATCCGGTTCCGCGGCTTCCCTTAGGATTATTTTTCTGATACCAGTCAACAAGATGCATCATGGTTTCTATGCCGCCCTTAACAAGACTGGTTTGGAATTCTCCTCTTATGCAATGTGCCGTGAATATGTTTCCCGTTGTGCAATCTTCCCATGCGGGAATAATAATAGGAATATTCTTCTCGCAAGCTGCCAGCACCCAGCTGTCTTTAGGGTCTATTTCATAGTACTGCTTAAGCACTCCGCTGCGTATAACTTTATACATGAACTCATAAGGGAACAGACGTTCGCCCTTAGCAGCGGAATCTTTCCATGCGTCAACAAGATGTTTTTCCAATCTTCTGAAAGCTTCTTCCTCCGGAATGCACGTATCAGTTACTCTGTTCATATGGTTATCTAGAAGTTCCTGCTCCATATCCGGAGTAAGATCTCTATAATAAGGAACTCTCTTGTAATGCGTGTGAGCAACAAGATTCATAATATCTTCTTCCATATTATTTGCTGAACAGCAAACAATTGCGAATTTGTCCTGACGAATCATCTCTGCTAGAGATAGTCCAAGCTCCGCGGTACTCATTGCACCTGCCATAGCAAGCATCATCTTACCGCCCTCTGCCAGAAGCTTTTCATAAGCTACTGATGCATCCACCAAGGTTGCAGAATTAAAGTGGCGATAGTGGTGTTCTATAAACTGTGAAATAGGTCCTTTACTCATAATTTTATTTTTTTAAGTATTAAAATGTTCTTTTTCAAGTACTAATAAATTCTTTGCAGGCCCGGCCAACTGATATGCATAACGTTCTCGCCGGCGCTCGCAAAATTATTAAATTTTAGTTAGATTTGCACGTATTTTTTTAAGGGACTTTTTTTTATTGTCCCGACAGTTTACTAACTTATTTAATAATGATCACAAAACAAGCAATTACAGCCTTCAGGAGCATTCACACCCCGTTCTATTATTATGACATAGAATTACTTAAAAAGACCCTGGACATCTACACATCTTACATTAAGAAATTTAACTACAATGCGCATTATGCCGTTAAGGCTAATGCTGAGTCTAAAATTCTGCAAATCATTCAGAAAGCGGGACTTGGTGCCGACTGCGTGAGCGGCAATGAAGTCTCTCTTGCGATAAAGAGCGGATTTTCTCCCGACAAAATAGTGTACGCCGGAGTCGGTAAATCAGACAAAGAAATAAAGACAGCCCTTAAGGCCGGAATCTTTGGATTCAATTGTGAATCAGTACCTGAGATTAAAGTTATTAATGACCTTGCCGCCGGAATGGGAAAGGTTGCAAGAATATCTTTAAGAGTAAATCCGGATATTGATGCGCATACTCACAAATATATTTCTACCGGAAGAAAAGAGGATAAATTTGGAGTAAGTCCGTGGGAATTTCAAGCCGTTGCTGATGAGTTGAGAAATTTCAAAAATATCAAAATGATTGGTCTGCATTTTCATGTCGGCTCTCAAATCACTGATATGAGCGTATTTCCAATGCTTTGCAAGATGATTGAGCAACTGCAGAAATGGTTTATTGACCATGATATCAAGATTGAGAACTTGAATCTTGGCGGCGGACTTGGAGTTGATTATGAGAATCCCACAAAGAATCCTGTTGCAAACTTTAAAGATTACTTTGAACTGATACATAAGCACTTGATTGTACGTCCCGGACAGAAAGTGCATTTTGAGCCCGGACGCGCTATTGTTGCGCAGTGCGGAGATTTGATTTCCAGAGTCTTATATGTGAAGATAGGGCAGAAGATGAAGTTTGTAATTCTGGACGCCGGAATGAATGACCTTATCAGACCTGCTCTTTATCAGGCTGTTCATGCAATTGATAATTTGACTTCCGATAAGAAGCCTTTGAAATATGACGTAGTGGGACCTGTCTGTGAGAGCAGTGATAAATTTGCGCATGCTGTCCTATTGCCTGAGACTCAGAGAGGTGACTTGTTTGCAATTCATACCGCTGGAGCTTACGGTCAGGTAATGGCGATGAAGTATAACCAGAGAGATTTGGCCAAGGCTTATTATTCCGATGATATATTAAAAAAGTAAAATATTTTTTCTCCCGATAGATTAACTGTCGGGATTATAATGTTAATTATTAGTAGTTTATAGAAATGTTTGAGAACCTGATAGACAGACTGGAAAACTCCTTTAAAATGTTAAAGGGAGAGGGGAAGATTACGGAAATAAATATATCCGAGACTCTTAAGGAGGTACGCAGAGCTTTGCTGGACGCCGATGTCAGCTATAAAGTTGCAAAAAGTTTTTGCGATGATGTTAAGGATATAGCTATAGGACAGAATGTTATCAAGTCTGTCAAGCCCAATCAGATGATGATAAAAATTGTCCATGATGAGCTTGCCAAACTGATGGGAAGCGAGGCCAGGGACATTAACATCAAGGGCAATCCGGGAATAGTTCTGGTTAGCGGTCTTCAGGGTTCAGGTAAAACCACTTTCTGTGCAAAGCTTGCAAATTACTGCAAGAATAAGAGAGGCCAAAAAGTGTTGCTTGTTGCCTGTGATGTTTATCGTCCGGCGGCAATCGATCAGTTGAAGGTGCTTGCACAATCTATTGATGTTCCGGTATATACAGAGGAGGGCGTACAGGACCCAGTTAAGATAGGAAAGCATGCCTTAAAGGTTGCGGAAGACGGACAGTACAATGTTGTAATTGTGGATACGGCAGGCCGTCTGGCAGTAGACAAACAGATGATGGATGAGATTGGCTCTCTGAAAAAGGAGTTGAAACCAACTGAGACTTTGTTTGTTGTGGACTCTATGACCGGACAGGATGCGGTTGAAACTGCAAAGGCATTTAATGATGTGCTTGATTTTGATGGTGTTGTACTTACAAAGCTGGACGGTGATACAAGAGGCGGTGCTGCGCTTTCCATTAAGGCGGTTGTAAATAAGCCTATTAAATTTATAAGTTCCGGAGAAAAACTTGAGACACTGGATGTGTTTCACCCTCAGAGAATTGCAGATAGGATTCTTGGAATGGGCGATGTTGTGACTTTGGTGGAGAAAGCTCAGGAGCAGATGAATGAGGATGAGGCCCGCAAGCTTAAAAAGAAATTCATAAAGGACCAGTTTACCTTTAATGACTTTTACAAGCAGATTCAGCAAATCAAAAAGATGGGCAACATCAAAGATTTGGCGAGTATGATTCCGGGCGTTGGAAAGGCAATTAAAGATGTGGATATTGATAATAATTCTTTCAAGGGCGTTGAGGCTATCATTCAGTCTATGACCCCATTTGAGAGGGAAAATCCGGAGATTTTGAATGGCAGCAGAAGGCAAAGACTTGTTAGCGGGAGCGGTACTTCCATTGTTGAAGTGAACCGCCTTATCAAACAATTTGAGCAGACCCGGAAGGTGATGAAGAATGTTGCCGGAGGTGGCGCGGTTGGGATGAGGAAGAGAATTGCCGCTATGCAGCAGATGCAAAATGCAGGCAAACATTAACATAAGCGCAGAATATCTGTCGCGACAGTAAATATAATATTATGGAATACAAGATATTAGACGGAAAGGCAACTTCCGCTGCCATTAAGGCAAGACTTGCCGAAAAAGTTAAAGAGATAGTTGCAAACGGCGGCAAGCGCCCTCATCTTACCGTAATTTTGGTCGGTAGTGACGGAGCGAGTATGACCTATGTTGCAAATAAGGAGAAATTTTGCAGGGAAATCGGTTTTGAATCGGAAGTTTTAAGATTGCCCGAAAGTGTGACGGAGGATGAATTGCTCAAGAAAGTTGAGGTGATAAATAGGGATGATTCTGTTGACGGGCTGATTTGCCAGGTCCCGCTGCCAAAACATATTGATGCTCAAAAAATAATTGCGGCTATTTCCCCGTTTAAGGACGTTGACGGATTTCATCCTGTATCCGCTGGCAGAATGATGCTTGGGCTTCCGACATTCTTGCCCGCAACTCCCTATGGTATAATGACACTGCTTAAAGAGTACAAAATTCCTACACGCGGAAAACACTGTGTTGTCCTTGGGAGAAGCAACACGGTAGGCCGTCCGATTGCAAATCTTCTTTCGCAAAAGGGGGAGCCGGGGGATTGTACGGTAACCATTTGTCACAGTAAAACGCCTAATATAGAGGAATTTACAAAAAGAGCGGATATTATAATCGTTGCCCTTGGAGTACCGGCGTTCCTGAAAGGAAATATGGTAAAGGACGGTGCGGTTGTAATTGACGTCGGCATTACCCGTATTCCGGATGTATCCAAAAAAAGCGGGTTCCGGCTGCAGGGTGATGTTGACTTTCCGAGTGTCGCTCCTAAATGTTCTTATATAACACCGGTCCCCGGAGGTGTGGGTCCGATGACAATTGTCTCTTTAATGGAGAATACAATTAAAGCCATGTATAGTTCATCTTCTGTTTAGGACCATATATCGTTAAAAATCGTTGAGTCCTTTTATGAATTCCTCTTTTTAACTTAATTTCCGCAAATATACCAATTAGGATTTTAACAGTCCAAAGAAGTTTTCCATTGCAGCATTGTCAAGACAGTTCCCTTTGCGTGACACGCTTTGCTTTATATTATTGTTTCTCAGTATGTTTACGTGTGGCATTTTGGTATGTCCATTCCTGATCTGAATGTATTGTGAGTTCTTCCGGTGATCCTATTTTTTTTTATTGCTTTCTTTATCATTGGTTATTAGTTGCATATTCGGACGATCCGAGATGGAGTGGCTTATGATTTCCCTATTGTACAAGTCCATCACAGGTTAAAGATAAACCTTCTTGCAAATGATATTGAATTCCGTAACATCTGTCGTCCAATTATGGTTTGGTTTGTCTGAATGGAAGTTACGCTCGAATATATTTGGTGCTACTGTTCCCACTTCTCCCTTATATGAGTGATATCTCTTTATCCTAACCATGGACCTTATCCCACATTCATGCATCAGTTTTCCCCCGGTCTTATGGTTTGTCAGAAAGCCTTCTTTATGCAGCTCCTCAGTATTCCTTCTATATCCATACCTGCCCTTGTGCCTGTTAAATATGGATATGATGCGACTGCGTATATCTTCATGTTTATTATGTTCTTTAAGACGTGATATATGATAATAGTAAGTTGGATTTGGCCATCTTCTGATGCCCCAGCATTTGCCGAAGGCCATCCCCTTGACGCCTTAGTCCTTCGATGGCTTGTGCACGAGCGCGCTTAGCTTGGCATCTCGTTCTTCGGCTAAGGCCTTCAATTTTTTTAGCAGAACATTCTTCATCTTAAGCCACTCGTTCTCTGCCCGGAAATTCTCTAGTTCCGTTTGCGGCTCCTTCTTGCGCGGTTTTCCCATTGCTTCAGATTGTTTGTTGTGCTGCTTATTGTATTTCAGAGCTTTATACCCGCCTGCATTGGCCAGCTTTGACCAACGCTCAACGCTTCTTACACTGACTCTGTACTTCACAGTAACTTTTCTGAAAGGTAGCGATTTTTCAATGACATCGCGTGAAGCCTTAACCCTCAGAAAATATTCTTTAGACTGATTAGACATTAGCTCAAGGCCTTTTACACCACGCTTATTATAGCGCATAATCCAAGTACTTATCAGAGACTTTTGGCAACCAATCAGCGAAGCTATATCGCAACAGCGAAAATACTCTTCATACAGTTTGATTGCGTTTAACTTGTCTGCTAATGTGAATTTTTCTTTCATAAACTACCCCCTTTTGTGTCCAACTTTTTGGGGGTACTTCATATGTCATAGCCGCACGGTCGGAGCTTGCTTCAATGAAAAATTAATCTGGCTCTCTGTGAATTTGCTCTTTTTCATCGGTCTTTAATAATTTATAAAGTTATTACTTCTTACAGATTTTTTTTATTTTTTAGATGTTATGTTTATGGCGTATTAGTATCATAAATTATAAAACGTGGACATTATTTAAGATAATCCGAAGTAACAAATATGTTATAATAAATAGATGAAATTATAAAAATCATAAGATTTTTTGTTATTTAGTTATAAATATATAAATTTGTGTACATATTTTATAATAGATCATAAAATCGCAATTTGCTCATACCTAACTGAGAAAAATGAGCGAATACTGAAAAACTAATAGAGTGAGTTAATTTTAAAACATTAAAATGATGAAAAAAAAGATTTTTATTGACATGGATGAACAGTTCAATGAAGGTGACATTGAACAAATCTTTAATGGAGAATCTGTCCTTGCCGAAGGACACAGTGACGTTTCAAAGAATCATTGTGTTCCTCAATCAAAAAGATTACAAGAACAGATGTCTTCAGTAAGCGACAATTTGTCATAGTGCTCCATGCGAGATTAACATAGGCGCATTAATAAAACTAACGCGCCTATGTTAATATTAATACCAATGTTATGGAATTATATTTATCCAGGTACAATTTTTTTATCAGAGAAGGTGGACAGTTTTATGTCTATAATGTTGTAAGTGGTTCTATATTGCGAGTATCATATAGGTTGTTTAGATTTTTAAGATATTTTGATAATAAAAGTTTATGTATTTCGGGCGGTAGATTCAATGAAAAAACAATAAATAAACTTCTGGAAAACAAGATATTATATAGTCGAAATTGTAGTGAGCAAGATTTTTTAAGGTACAAATACCTTAAAGATTGCAAAGAAGATGGAATATGAGTATATCAACAACTTACCAGATCAAAATAAGATTATAGATTTATGCGGATAAAATTATTTTTAACAGTCTTGATATGCTTTTGTATGACGGACATAGTCTTAGCCCAAAATTTTAGCATAAGGGGTATAGTAACAGATAACACGAAAAAAAGCATTGCTGGCTCGTCCGTGGTTATACGCTCACAGCAAAATACCCTTTTTTGCAAAGGATGTACTTCTGATGCGTTGGGTCGATTTGAAATAACTGGACTTTCATCAGGTAATTATAATTTAGAGGTCTCTTTTATTGGATATTCTAAATATGTGACAAGAATCGCATTGAACAATTCTATTGATATAGGAGAGATAGTACTAAAAGAAGAGGGTTTGTTTTTGGAGGGTATTGTGATAACGGCCAAAATGATAGAAAGATTTGCAGACAGGAAGGAATATATACTGACTGATGAAAATAAGAAGCAATATAGCAACGCATTATCGGCATTGGAATTTCTTCCCAAGATACAAGTCCTTGATCAGAATGTTTCATCCGTTGATGGAAGGGAGGTGAAAATTTTAATTAATGGTGTCCCTTCCGCTTCTACAGACCTATCTACTATATTACCATCAAATATTGCAAAAATAGATTACTATACTCAACCACCCGTACAATACTCCAACATGGGCTTGGGGGCTGTGATAAATGTTGTGACAAAGAAAAATAAAGATGGAGGTTCAGTGGTTATGAATACTCAAAATGCTATTACAACTGGTTTTGGCAATAATGTAGTGAATTTTAAGTATAATTTTGGGAATTCTCAGGTGGGCGTGAAATACGACATTAATTATCGCAATTATAGCAAACGATTACTAAATGAATCATTGCTATATAGTATTGGAGGGCATCTTTATAAAGAAGATAAAATAGGCAATAATAGTCCATATGCCTATGAAGAGCAATTGGCTGAAATTAACTTCAATAATTCTAAGTCTGATGACTATCTTTTCAGTACAAAACTTTCTTTTAAGTCTTTAAATAGAAGACGCTCTTCTTATCAAAATATTTTATCTGATATAGATAATAATGAGTTGAGTAAAAAAGGCGAAAGTTCTGATAATGACAAATATATGCGTCCAGTTATTGACATATACTTCAATAAGTCATTTAATAAGAAGCATGAGTTTGTTGTGAATGTTGTTGGAACTTTATATAAGTCAAAATATTATTATCACTATATGGAACTCTGTAATAGTATAAAAGATTTTGAGACGGAAACGAATATTAATACAGATAAATATTCCCTGATTGGAGATGCTATGTATAGTTACCAAACATCTAATTTTAATTTATTTATTGGCACTAGATATATGTACAACAATAGCAAGCAGAAGAATCTATCTGGACCAAATAAAATTACGATGAATGAAGTTTATTCCTATGTGGGCATTACTGGCATTTTGTGGAAAAAAGTGAATTATAATATAAGCGCAGGCGTGGATGACGACATTTTTACAACATTGGAAAGTAAAAAATACAAGTTTGCATATTTCCGTCCGCAAGTGATGCTCGGATACTTAATCTGTGAAAATTCCGATTTGACATTGGACTATGAAGTAAATACTCAAACACCCTCCATTTCAAATCTTACATACAACCCCTATTATAAAGATCCAAACTATATGTATGTGGGGAACCCAGAATTGAAGCCAGGTAATCTTCACGATATCTCACTATCATATTCAAAAAATTTTAAAAAGTTCATAATTAATGCAGAAGTCGCCTATGAGCACTCCAGAGATGATATGGCTCCTGTTTTTATATCCAATGGTAAAGATGTTATAGAGACTTTTTGTAATATGGATTATGCTAATAATTTTAAAACCAGCTTATTTTTACAATGGTACCCTCTTTCATGCAACATTTTGCGATTGCGACTATATACTGAAGTATCTTGTCAAAAAAATAAGTTTGGAGATAATTTATGTAGCCATACGGGATACACCATTATTCCATCTCTATATATTGCATATAAAAAATGGGGCGGACAAATGTTCTATCAAATAGAGAAAAAAACTCTTATTGGGCAAACCATCAAAACCGAACCGAGTATGGCATTTGCTGAAATATCCTATAAACCTTTTAAAAATATGACAATTATGGCTGGCATCAGATATCCGTTCTATAATTCATGGAAGCAGACTACTATGACTTCTGATACATCTGTCGTATCCAAGATAGAAACTGAGCGTATAGTTAATAATGCAAATATGATTTATATAAATTTTGTGTATAATTTTTCGTTTGGAAAGACCCAAAACAGCATGAAATTAAAGATGAATAATGAAGATAAAGACTCCGGTATTCTTTATAGGTGATTTTATTCTAACAAATTAGATTGTTCAAGAATAATTGATCTCATCCCAATAAATAGGACCGTTCAGAAGTGGAGAAATCGGGAAGAAGTAAAAACTTTATTCACAGAGAGCCATATATATTAAAGCAGGCGGAAATAGGTGTAAATGTGGAATAAGTACACCGTAAGATGTGCATATCGGAAGCCACATTTTATAATTGGAAGAAAAAATATGGAGGATTGGGTATCACTGAATTAAGGAAATTACGACAGTTAGAGGAGGTAAACATTAAATTGAAACAGATAGTAGCCGACTTATCTATAGATAAGCAGATGCTACAGGATGTATTAAAAAAAGTTCTGATCCCTTCCCAAAAGAGAAATACGATAGGGGGTCTGTGCAGGGATTGCCAGATATCCGTAAGACGCATTTGCAGTGTCATTAAAGTTGAGAGGTTAATTTATTCTATAGTTATAGGGAAACGGACAATAGAGTTTTGATAATGCGGATGAGAGATATTGCAATGAGTTGTGTAAAATATTTATTTCCCCTGCTCCGGAAAACCGAAAGACAATACCTTTGTGGAATCATTCAATGGGGCAGAACCCCACAGGAAGCGGAAAATGGATATATATTAAAAACAAAAAAAGCTGATTTTTCTAATAATGCGTGGTCCTAAATCGAGATGGGATCACTATTTTGTTTTAATAGTGGAAACAATTAATTATAGTAAAATAAAACATTACGCATTCTGGATGTGGAGCGCCTCAAAAGGCATACGCGGAAGATTGTGTATCAATGGTTTGTTGGGACTAGTTGGGGTTGCGGCGGGTCTGTGTTTTATATATTATAGCAAAGTTTTAATAGACCTTGCTACGCAAAATAAAAGCGTATCAAACGAAGCATTGTATCTCTATGGTGCTGTTTTAGTGTTTTTTATCTTGCTGGAGATTTTCACGGACATTTATTCTTCATGGCTTGGAAGGCAAACGGAAATCAAGATGAAGAATAGCACCAGACGTTCTATTTTTGGACATCTTATGAATTCTAGTTGGGAAGGGAATGAAAAATTCCACAGCGGAGATATGCTTAACCGGCTGGAGGAGGATGTGAGAGTTATCACAGATACTTTGTGCAATTCTTTTACTAACTCAATAGTTACTGCAGTTCAATTGATTGCGGCATTTGTGTTTTTGGCAATAATGAGCCCAAAGCTGGCTCTTGTCATATTGCTGATTATGCCTTTTTTTCTTATTTTCAGTAAGTCCTATGTTAAGAGGATGAGGCGCATGACTTCAAATATTCGCTCAACTGACAGCAAAGTGCAGAGTATTTTACAGGAGAGCTTGCAGCACCGTATTGTGATTCAAAGCATGGAGCAGAGCGGAATAATGGGGCAGAAACTGGAAGGTCAGCAAGACATCTTGTATGGCCAGACAATGAAAAACACGCGTTTTAGCCTGTTTGCCAAGTCTTTAGTGGCTCTCGGTTTTGTAGCCGGATATATGGTTGCATTTATGTGGGGAATAATTAATCTTCATACTGGTGCAATTACTTTTGGCGTGATGGCGGCATTCCTTCAGTTGGTTGGGCAAATTCAACGTCCCACCGTTGATCTTGCAAAACAGATTCCTGTATTTGTGAGCGCTACAGCCTCAATTGACAGACTTGCTGAATTAGAGGCAATTCCGGAGGAAAAGAACAATGCTGCTCACAGACTTTCAGGTGTTGTGGGTGTTCGTATGGACGACGTAACTTTCAGATATCCAAAGGGAGACAGGGATATTTTTAAAAATTTCTCTATTGATTTTACTCCGGGCAGCAAGACGGCCGTAATTGGTGAGACGGGTTCAGGAAAGAGTACAATGATAAGACTTATGCTCTCTCTTTTGCACCCGCAAGATGGTGAGATTGTCCTTTATACTCTCGATGGAGTATCCATTAAATCAGATATTTCCGGCCGCTGTAATTTTGTATACGTACCGCAGGGAAACAGTCTTTTGAGTGGGACAATAAGAGATAATCTTTTGCTTGGAAACTCGGAAGCTTCTGATGAACAGATGTATGCGGCGCTTCATGAGGCTGCGGCAGATTTTGTAAAGGAACTTCCTCAAGGGTTAGACTCAAAGTGCGGAGAACTTGGAGCAGGGCTTAGCGAGGGTCAGGCTCAGCGCATTGCAATTGCCCGCGGGCTTCTGCGCAAAGGCAGCATCATACTTTTGGATGAGTTCAGTTCCTCTCTGGATGCAAAAACAGAAAAGACACTGATTAAGCGTCTCCTTGATAATCAAAGAAATAAGACCATGATATTCATAACCCATCGTGATCTTATTCTCAAGTATTGTTCCAATGTTGTAAAAATAACGCCGTAATATTGAATATTACGGCGTACTTTTTTTACATCAATTTCTTGTTGGTCTGTTTATTCCATATTTCCAACGCTTTAGGCGTTGCGGGACAGACTCTTACACATTTGCCGCAGCCGATGCAAAGATCATTGTTTACGGACGGAACCTTAAGTTTCTTGTTCTTAGGGGTGGCGACCATTGTTATTGCCTTCTTGGGGCAAATCTCTGCGCATTTTCCGCAGTTCTCTTTCTTAATATTTACGTTGCAGTTTTTTGAAACATAAACAGCCTTGTTTGGTGAAGCCGGTCTTTTTGCTCCGGGGCCGCCCTGCTGATTTTGCGGCTCTTGAAAGCCTTGTGGTTTAGTATTTTCCGTTATTCTTTCTGCTGCTCCAACCTTGCGGCTGATTCCATCAACAAGAAAAGCTGCAGCCAGTGCTCCCGCTGCAATTAACATTTTTCTTCTTCCTTTGTTAATCTCACTCATTGTATTTGTTTCTAATTAATCTGTTATCGCGACAGCATTTCCTGCATGCGCCTTTGAATTTGCATTCCGCAAAAACCGTGCGTAAAATTATGAATTTCTCCGCAAATGACGCTATATTTTCTTAAATTTGACACGTTAAAAAGAGGTTATGAACCTATTGGAGCGAGTATTTAGATTTTATTATTATGGTTTCAAAAGCATGAACGTAGGGAAAACTTTGTGGCTCATAATATTAATAAAGGTCATTGTAATTTTTTGTATCCTCAGAATATTTTTCTTTAAGCCTGCGCTGCGCAATTACAAAACTCCGGAAGCCAAGGCAGAAAGAGTAATTGAGAATCTGACGACGCCAAAAAATTAAACTTATTTCAGAGAAACCTTTCGAGATAACTATAATAATAACAACTTAAACTTTATAGATATGCTTTTGACACAGGGACTTGTTACGGCTTCAAGGCTGCAGTTCGGACTGACGGCGATGTATCATTGGCTGTTTGTTCCCCTTACTTTGGGACTTGGATTTCTTATTGCGATAATGGAAACCAAGTATTACATTTCCAAAGACGAATTTTGGAAGAAAACCACACAGTTCTGGAGCAGAATTTTTGCCATTAATTTTGCCTGCGGCGTTGCAACGGGCATTATTTTAGAATTTGAATTCGGTACCAACTGGAGCAACTATTCATGGTTTGTGGGAGACATTTTTGGCGCTCCTCTTGCCATTGAAGGAATCTTTGCTTTCTTCATGGAGAGTACATTTTTTGCCGTTATGTATTTTGGCTGGGGCAAAGTAAGCAAGGGTTTCCATTTGACATCGACTTGGCTAACTGCTTGCGGTGCAGCTATTTCTGCTCTTTGGATCCTTGCGGCAAATGCATGGATGCAATATCCCGCCGGCATGCAGTTCAATCCCGCAACCGCTCGCAGCGAGATGGTAAACTTTTGGGCTGTTGCGTTTTCTCCGGTTGCAATTAATAAATTCTCACATTCCGTCACATTTGGATTTGTTCTTGGAAGCATTGTGGTGATAGGTATAAGCAGCTGGTATTTGCTTAGAAACAGAGATCAGAAATTTGCGCGCAAGAGCATTAAGTATGCCTCTGTATTTGGCTTGATATCGTGCATTTTACTTTGTACTTCCGGTCATAAATCCGCAGTTACCGTCTCCAGATATCAGCCTATGAAGCTTGCCGCCATGGAAGGTTTGTACAATGGCCAAAAGGGAACTCCGCTGGTTGGTGTCGGAATAATTAATCCTGCAAAAACTTGGAATAATAATGAGCAGCCGTATCTGTTTAATATCTCAATTCCAAAAGGTCTTTCCATTCTTACCAATTGTAGCGCAAATAGCTTTGTGCCTGGCATTTCCGATATTATCAACGGCGGCTATGAATATATGGCTCCCGACGGTTCAACAAAAGTTGCGGTACCTTTTGCGGAAAAGGTTAAGAGCGGAAGAATTGCAATTAAAGCTCTTGAGGTTTACAATCAGATTAAAGATCAGACTGAAAGAGGGGCAAACGGACAAAAGTTTTTAGATGAGACTAAAAAGGTTTTTGATGAAAATTTTGAAAATTTCGGATATGGCTATATGAAAAATCCGGAAGAGAGCATTCCGCCTGTTGCTGCAACTTTTTACTCCTTCAGAGTTATGGTTTGTCTTGCAGCATATTTCTTATTTTTCTTGATTATCAGCTTGTTAATGTCACATAAGGATGGTCAGGCATGGGATATAAAAGATGACGGTAAGAGATGGAATCTGGAGAAAAATAAATGGTTCCTTGTTATTGCAATCATTTCCGTTCCGCTGGCTTACATCTGCGGAGAATGCGGGTGGTTGGTTGCAGAAATTGGAAGGCAGCCTTGGACGATTCAAAATTTGCTGCCTGTAAATGCTGCGGTATCAGGTGTTTCTGCAAGCAACGTCTATACTACTTTTATAATATTCCTTGTTCTGTTTACAACTCTTCTTATTGCAGAACTAAGCATTATCTTCCGCCAGATTGGAAAAGGACCTGATGGAATTAAATGGTAGATTATTGATTATTAAAAGATTACAATTATGACAACATATCATTTTCTGCAACTATATTGGTGGGCTTTGGTTTCCCTTTTGGGGGCATTGCTTGTATTTCTCATGTTTGTACAAGGAGGACAGACTCTTCTGTACGGAACGGCAAAGAATGAGAATCAAAGGAATCTTCTCCTGACCATTTTCGGGCATAAATGGGAGATTACTTTTACTACGCTTATCACTTTTGGAGGTGCTGCATTTGCCTCATTTCCACTGTTTTATTCAACAAGTTTTGGAGGCGCATATTGGCTGTGGATTTTAATCCTTCTGGTATTTGTCGTTCAGGCTTTCTCTTATGAATTCAGAAATAAAGAGCATAATCTTCTGGGCAAAAGAGCCTATGACGCTTTGCTGATGATTAACGGATGGCTGGGCACAATACTTCTAGGAGTAGCTGTCGGGAGTTTCTTTACGGGAGCAAATTTTAATGTGGACAAGATGAATATTACCATTCAATCGGCTAATATAATTTCTTATTGGACAAATGATTGGAAAGGCTTGGAACTTATTTGCAATCCTATTAATATTCTTCTTGGAGTCACGGTTTTGTTTGCGGCGCGCACCCTTGGTTTTTTATATACAATCAATCAGTGCAGAAGGATAGGGGGAGAGGATGCAGAACAACTGGCCCAGAGAGCAGGCGTTCAGTTAAAGATTAGCGCCTTAGGTTTTGTGGTTTTATTTGTAGTTTTTGTTTATGATTTGTTTATGATGCAAGGCTACAGAGTTAATGTTGCGGATGCGGTAAATGTAATAGGAGGACAGCCGGGAGCCAGTGGTCGGATTATTCCGGAAGCTCATGTGTATCTGCATAATATGCTGCAGGTTCCATGGATTATGGTCTTGCTGGTTGTTGGAGTTATAATGGTTCTTGTCGGTCTTGCTGGTGCTATTTTCTGCACTCACGGCAGGTGCGCCCTGTGCAAAAAATGCGGAATAGATCCATCCTCACAATGTCCATTTAACAAGCATGCTTTTTATATTGTGGGTTTTGGAGTTGTATTTGCCGTATGGGCAATTTTGCTTAGTGCCGGCTTTAATGATACGGCATATTACCCGTCGTTGTTTGATCCGCAGAATTCACTCACCTTGTATAATAGTTCTTCCAGTTTATACACTCTTAAGGTAATGACGTATGTCTCTATAGCTGTGCCGTTTGTGGTCTGGTATATTGCGTATGCATGGAGCAAAATGAATGCTAATAAAGGTGACAAAACAGATTATTAGTATTATAGACTTGCGTAAAAGCGGAGTAAAAAGTGATGTAACATAGTTACGTATAAAGTCGCATTAAAAAGATAAATGTAAAACGGCAAATAGCCACTGTGATAAAAATAATATTTGATGAAAAAGAAGTTTCATGTTGGTCTTCTGGTACGTGTCTTAATTGCAATTGCACTCGGTATTGGATGTTCTTATTTCTTTCCTGTTTGGGCAACAAAAGTGTTTGTTACTTTTAACGGATTATTTGGCAATTTTCTAAATTTCACAATCCCCCTTATTATTCTCGGACTAGTTGCCCCCGGCATAGCGGACTTAGGTAAAGGGGCGGGAAAACTGCTTTTAATAACAGTCGCAATTGCCTATGGATCAACTCTTTTTGCCGGCTATTTTTCTTACTTTATCTGCAGATGGTCATATCCCCTTGTATTGGTGAAGGATCCAAATTTTACACAGATTGCCACAACTTCTCCTAACTCGATTATGCCTTTCTTTACCATTGAGATGCCTCCCGTTTTTGGAGTAATGAGTGCTCTGATTTTGGCGTTCATACTTGGGCTTGGAGCTTCAATTATAAATGGAAATACGTTGACAAATGTTTTAAAAGATTTTAAGGATATTGTTGACTGGTTAATTAAGAAGGCAATAATACCTCTTCTTCCTCTTTTTATTTTTGGTATTTTTCTTAAGATGGGAATGGAAGGGCAGGTTAGTACAATACTTAAACTTTTCTTAAAGGTTATAATTATCATATTCATAATGCACGTTGCTCTGTTGCTGATTCAGTTTAGCGTTGCAGGTTCAATTGCGCACAAGAATCCTCTAAAAGCTTTGTTGACAATGCTTCCAGCTTATTTCACGGCTCTTGGCACTCAGTCTTCTGCAGCAACAATTCCGGTCACATTGGCTCAGACAAAAAAGAATGGAGTGGACCCTGATCTTGCCGCGTTTACCGTTCCTTTATGTGCCACTATACATTTGGCAGGCAGTACTTTAAAGATAACCGCCTGTGCTTATGCTATTATGTGGATGCTTGGGATGTCAACTGATCTGGGGCTTTTCACCGGTTTCATATTCTTGCTTGGAATCACTATGGTTGCGGCTCCCGGTGTTCCCGGAGGTGCTATCATGGCTGCGCTTGGAGTGCTTTCCAGCGTGCTTGGATTTGATGCTACTTTGCAGGCGCTTATGATTGCTCTTTATATCACGATGGATTCTTTTGGTACTGCGTGCAATGTTACCGGTGACGGTGCTATTGCTCTGGTAGTGAACAGAATCTATAAGGGCCGTAATTATAAATCGGTTGCAGAATAAAAAAAACAGGCAGTTTAAAACTGCCTGTTTTTTTAAGAATTTTTGCAATGTTTATTTGGCAAAAGCAATACTCCTGGTTTCACGAATGACGGTGATTTTAACCTGACCGGGATATGTCATCTCATTCTGAATTTTCTTTGCAATCTCAGTGGACAAATTCTCCGCATCTTTATCAGATACTTGCTCGCTGCCTACGATTACGCGTAATTCACGGCCGGCCTGAATCGCATAAGTCTTTGTAACCCCGGGATATGATAAGGCAATATCTTCCATATCCTTAAGACGTTTGATGTATGATTCAATGACCTCTCTTCTTGCACCGGGTCTTGCACCTGAAATTGCATCCGCAACCATAACAAGAGGGGAAATCAATGAAGTCATCTCTATCTCCTCATGGTGTGCGCCGATAGCATTGCAAATCTCCGGTTTTTCCTTGTATTGTTCTGCAAGCTTCTTTCCAAGCAATGCATGAGGTAATTCAGGATCCTCTTCAGAAACTTTTCCTATATCATGCAGCAAGCCTGCGCGCTTTGCAATTTTTGGATTTAGGTCAAGCTCAGAAGCCATTGTTGCACAGATGTTTGCAACCTCACGTGAGTGCTGCAGCAAATTTTGTCCATAGGATGAACGATATTTCATCCTTCCTATCAGCTTCACAAGCTCTATGTTAAGCCCGTGAATACCAAGGTCTATGCAAGTTCTCTTTCCTGTCTCCAGAATTTCATCTTCAAGCTGTTTCTGAACTTTTACAACAACTTCTTCAATTCTTGCCGGGTGGATTCTGCCGTCTGCAACAAGCTGATGTAGAGCAAGTCTTGCAACTTCTCTTCTTACAGGGTCAAATGCGGAAAGAAGAATTGCCTCAGGCGTGTCATCTACAACTATTTCAACTCCAGTTGCAGCCTCAAGCGCACGAATATTTCTTCCCTCGCGTCCGATAATTCTTCCTTTTATTTCATCATTGTCAATATTGAAAACTGTCACTGCATTCTCAATAGCAGTCTCCGGTGCCGTACGCTGAATGGTGTTGATTACAATACGTTTTGCCTCTTTGGAAGCATTCAGCCTAGCCTCATCCATCACATCATTAATGTAAGATAGAGCTTCGGTTTTTGCCTCTGCTTTCATAGACTCTACAAGCTGTTTTTTTGCCTCATCCGCTGAAAGTCCGGCAATATTTTCCAACTTGATAATTTCTTGCTGCCTCATCTTTTCAAACTCTTCATTCTTTTTGGCAACAATATCTGTCTGATTTTTCAGATTATTTCTAATGGCCTCTATATCTCTCTCTTTATGAGCCAATTCACTAGCCTGCTGGCAAATCTGATTCTCCTTAAGTTTGATTTTATTTTCAGCCTCTTTTAGAGCATTATTCTTTGAATTAATATACTGCTCATGTTCTGATTTTAGTTGAAGAAATTTTTCTTTGGCCTGAAAAATTTTCTCTTTTTTTATGTTTTCACCCTCGACCTCAGCGTCGGCAAGTATTTTAGTTTTTTTGCTCTTAAGAACTATGGGTCTTATCAGGACGTAGCTGACAAGAAATCCAATCACAGCAGTTCCAACAAGCAAAATGGTGAGCGTTAAGATATCAATTTGTTCCATGTATATATTGTATTTAGTTGCGGCTTACGCCACAAAACAACATATCGCAGAATACACCGGAGAAAATGAGCAAAGAAAAAAAGCCGTCAAGCAAAGCTGTTTTATGAAAAATCTTAATAATTTTAAGATTTGAGTTCCGGTTAAGACTTTGACTTCCAACGTCCCGCAAGCGGAATCCCCCTAAGGGTAACCCAGGCCTGTCATTGTCTGCCGAGTGGCTCGGTAACATTAAATAACTGTTGATTTTCGCAAAGAGCAGAGCCTGACGGCAACTTACTAATTCTTTCCTATGTAAGACTCTAATTGAGAGTTCATCTCTTTAAGTGCGTAAAGCGTCTCATCTGATTCGCTTCCTTTCCTTAAAAGTTCCATGACAACCTTGATGAGTACAACTATGAGGCTATCAGCCCTGTAGTTAGTATCGGTCACATTACTCTCTTTTTTATGAGTCTTTCGGAAAGCATTTATTTCATCGTTAATAAGCTTCTCAGCTTTTATCCACAAATCCACCTCGCCTTGAGCTACGTTATAACCAAATTGTCTTCCATCGACAGTAATACTTACATATGTCTTATTTTTGGTTAATGCCATTTCTCTTAATCATTTAACAGTGAGATGCATTTATCAATTTCCTTGATAATCTTTCCAATTCTGGCTTTCGCCTGCTTATCTCCTCCGGAGGTATTCAGGAAAGCCTGTTCAAGCTCTAAGTGCTCTAATTTTTTCTCTTGTTCTGCAATCTTGTTTTTAGCGTTTTGTAATTCCTTCTTTGTGCGGTTAAGGTCAGTAAGATACGCATCCCTATTGACGGCGGCATCCTCATATTTTGTAATAAGCCTAGCAATAAGCTTCTGCAGAGTTTCAATCGCCTTGTAAGTATCGTTTCTCATTGCCTTCCTTTACCGCAAGCAAAGTTAGGAAAAAATTTAACGTACAGAACTACACTTTGTTAATAATCTTAACTTTCTCCATTCCGGACTTAACTGCCTGCTCGTTCATAGGGAGCATTTTGTGGCTTCTTTCCGGAAGAGAATGTTTAAGACCAAGCATAACATTATCCAGTGTTACAATAGGTTTCATCTTTAGGAAGGCACCTAAAACCAACATGTTAAACAATTTTGTGTTGCCCATTTTTGCGCTCTCGTCCGCCGCTTCAATTGAGCAGACGGTGATATCTTTTCTGACCGGCAGCCTTGTGATTCCGTTAGGATCATACAGCAAAAGTCCGCCCGGCTTAACAGTCGGTTCAAACTTATCCATTGATTGCTGGTTAAGAATAATTGCATTATCATATTTGCTCAAGATAGGGGAGCTGATTTTCTTGTCGCTCAAAATAACTGTTACATTGGCTGTTCCACCTCTCATCTCAGGTCCGTATGAGGGCATCCATGTAACCTCCATGTCTTGCATAATACCTGAGTATGCTAGAATTTTGCCCATTGACAGAACACCTTGTCCGCCAAATCCTGCTATAATTAATTCTTCTTTCATAATAATTTCATTTTTATTCCCGACAGTTTCTGTCGTGATTATTATACATTTTTCAAATCACCAAGAGGATAGAATGGGAACATGTTTTCTTCCATCCATGCAACGGATTTAACCGGTGATAGTTTCCAGTTTGAATTACAAGTACTTACAACCTCAACAAATGAAGCTCCTTTCTTTGCGGCAGAATTTTCAAATGCCTTTCTGATAGCAGCTTTTGTCTTGCGTACATTTCCGGGTGTGTTGCAGGTTTGTCTTGTTACATAGCATGCACCGTCTAATTTTGCAATTAACTCAGTCATTTTCAAAGGATATCCGTTAAGCTCTACGCATCTTCCGTAAGGTGTTGTTGCCGTGATTTGTCCAAGTAAAGTTGTAGGAGCCATCTGACCTCCCGTCATTCCGTAAATTGCATTATTGATAAAGATTACAATAATATTTTCACCCCTGTTGCATGCGTGTATAATTTCAGCGGCACCAATGGAGGCCAAGTCTCCATCTCCCTGATATGTAAATACATACTTCTCGGGGTTCAATCTTTTAATAGCGGTTGCCAGCGCGGGAGCTCTTCCGTGAGCTGCCTCAGCCCAGTCAATATCAATATAGTTGTAAGCAAATACTGCACAGCCGACAGGGGATACGCCAATGGTTTTATCCTGTATTCCCATATCTTCTATAACCTCTGCAATTAATTTATGTACAATGCCGTGTGAGCATCCCGGACAGTAGTGCATAATATTATCTGTAAGAATCGGGGTTTTTCCGTAAACCTTGTTCTCCGGTTTAATCATATCTTTTATTTCCATAACATTCATCATTTAAAAAGTTACCTCTTAATTACTTTTTCCAGATTGTCTACAATCTCTTCAGGATTGGGAACCATTCCTCCCATTCTTCCATAGAAGTAGACAGGCTTTCTACCGTTGACAATAAGACGAATATCCTCTACCATTTGTCCGGCGCTAAGCTCAACTGAAATGATATCTTTCATCTGAGGAACCAGGGCATCTAATTGTTTCTCAGGGAAAGGCCACAAGGTGATCGGCCTCATCAAACCGAGTTTAATTCCCCTCTCTCTTGCAAGCTCTACTGCGTTCTCTCCAATTCTGCTCAATGAACCAAAGGCTACAAGTAAATGCTCTGCATCTTCTGTTTTATACATGGTGCATAAAGATTCCTTAGCTTCAATCTCTCTGTATTTCTTTTGCAATTTTATGTTAAATGCTTCCTGTACAGGTGATTCCAATGATAATGAAGTCATAATGTGGCGCTCTCTGTCTTTCTTTCCAAGAAGGGCCCATCCGCATCTTTGCTTAATTTCTGCGTCTGTCATTCTGGGTTTAATTGGACGAAATTCTACTTTTTCCATCATTTGTCCTACAACTCCGTCTGCAAGAATACAAGCAGGATTTCTGTATTTTATTGCAAGTTCAAAAGCCTGATCTACATAATCGTACATATCCTGAACAGAAGCCGGTGCAAGAACTATCAAATGATAATCTCCGTGTCCGCCTCCCTTTACCGCCTGAAAATAATCAGATTGGCTAGGCTGTATTGTACCAAGACCCGGACCGCCTCTCATTACATTTACAATCAGACAAGGTAGCTCTGTACCGGCAAGATAGCTAAGTCCCTCGCACATTAAGCTAAAGCCGGGGCTGCTGGTTGATGTCATAGATTTTTTGCCGGTGCAAGCGCCGCCGTAAACCATGTTGACTGATGCAACCTCACTTTCTGCTTGAAGTACAACCATTCCCGTGGTTTCCCAAGGTTTTTGTTCCATAAGTGTTTCCATCACTTCGCTCTGCGGAGTGATAGGATATCCAAAGTAACCGTCAACGCCGCTTCTAATTGCGCCATAGGCGATTGCCTCGTTTCCTTTCATCAATATTTTCTCTGCCATAATTAAATTATTTTTCTATTAATGTTTAGATTTTGACTCTGTAAACCGTAATAACAGAGTCCGGACACATAGTCGCACAATTTGTGCAACCAACGCAGGTATCGGGATTCACTAGTGTTACAAAGTGATACCCTCTGCCGTTCACTTCCTTAGCAAGTTCAATTGACTTGGTAGGGCAGTTGGCCACACAAAGCCCGCATCCTTTGCAGCGTTCTTTGTCAGCCACTATAGTACCTTTCATTGCCATATAAATTGTTATTTAATTGTTAATGTATTTATTTGAATCTATTATATATAATTGTTAATCAGCGTATCCCGCATAATGCCCAAAGCCCTTTGCAATGCCTCTGAGCACATAGTGCCACCTGATTATTATTCCTATTATGCAAATTATTCCAATTATCACCAGCCCCTTGTATGAAGGGTCAAGATTTTTCCACCAATTGCTAATTCTTGTCTCTTCAATTTTTTTCATTCCAATCAGATGTTTTTTCTATTCTTATTTTAACATCAATAGCGGTTAATCCCCTCTCATTACCAATTAGAGGGTTCAGGTCCATTTCTGCAATTTCAGGTGCGGCAATGCAAAGTGCGGAGACTCTCCTTATTGTCTCATTAAACATTATTTCATTTACTCCCTCTTGGCCTCTGTATCCGCTTATTATTGGATATCCCTTAAGTGAATGAATCATCTTATTTGCCTCATTTTCAGATACCGGCGCAAGAGCGGATTTTACATCTTTAATTACTTCAACAAAAATCCCTCCAAGACCGCACATTACCATCGGTCCAAAATTTTTTTCTCTCTTAACTCCTATGAAAATTTCAATACCTTCCAACATCGGCTGAATCAAAACCCCGCTAACACCTTCAATATTAGTCATTCTCTCAAATTCGGTTTTAAGAGTATGTTCATCTGAAATGTTAAGAGAAACCCCATCTATATCTATTTTGTTAATCGGACCTATGACTTTCATTGCAATAGGATATCCAATTTCAATAGCTGCTTTTACAGCCTCGTTTGCCGTAAGTGCAATTTCCTGCTTTGTCCTGTTTATTCCGCTTGCATCCATAAGTTCCTGTACCATAAACGGAGGCATCCATCCGTCCGGACTTTTCTTTATGATGTCTCTAATCATCTGTTTATCAATAGCCGTAGAAGAACTGTCGGCAAATACTCGTGGTGCGTTCAACACATCAGCCAACGCTTCCCCAAAAACAACCTCATCTGTAAATGTGATGCCGCCTTTGTTGTGATACTCTTTAATGTAAGCCTCTGAATGAGAAGTAGATGGAAATACAGGATATATTGGTTTGGGGGTAGCCTTTATCTTTCTGAAAAGTACGTTATAAATTTCCGCGGAATCGCTCAATCCGGGACAGCCAAAAATTACTACTGTAGCATCTATCTGAGGATCGGTATCATATTTATCCATCAAAGCCGACATCTGTCCTGCAGTTTTGCCATACATATAATCTTCAAAGAAAACCCTCTGAACGTCTATGCCGTTGTGTTCCAGCGCATCTGTTAGCATAACCGCAGGGCCTCCCGCCTGAGTTAACACGGCAATTTTTTTCCCTTTAGGTCTCGGCTTTGACAGAATGCCCGCAATGTTCATCATCTCCTCTCTGCCGTAAGCCCTTATTATACCGCATTTTGCAAATAGAGCTCCAACCGCTTTTGTTGGCGATGCAAGCATACCGGTATGAGAAATTCCGTGTGAAATTTCATCGTTGCTGCAGCCGCCTTTTATTGCCACAATACCGGCTCCTTTATTTACCAGCGAGCGTGAATGTTTAAGTAACTTTTCAGAATCAGATATCTTCTCTATGTATACCGCTATAACTTTTTTCTCACAAGTCTTGGCATCATAATTCTCATCCATCCATTCAATTACATCTTCAACAGATGTTTGAATGGAGTAGCCGACGGAGATTATATTAGATATTTTTATACCGTACTTAATGGCAGATTCTACAAGAAAAACAATTGTTGTCCTTGATGATGATATTATATCAATGCCATCTTTTGTGCATGTAATTGTATTGGTAAAAATACTTGAATACCAAGGCGTAACAATTCCTGCAGAGTTGGGACCAATTATAGCGGCACCATAATTCTTTGCAATCTCCGCTATCCTTTTTTCTGCATTTTCCTGTGTTAGACCATCCTGGGATATTCTGTCAGAGCAAATTATAATGGCTCCGCATTCTTTCTTTCCGCACAAGGTTTCTACGGTTTCCACGCAGCAACCGTCATCTTCTGCAATGATAGCAAGGTCACTGTCGGGAATATCATTAACGGAACGGTATGTCCTCATCCCCTGAACATTCTGTTCAGTCTTGCTTATTGCGTAAATATCTCCCTGAAAATTATTGATAATAAGGTTTTTCAAAGCACCTCCACCGGGTCTTGACGGATCATTTGACCCCCCAAACACGGCAATGCTTTTTGGTTTGATTAACTGTTCTGTTATCATTGTGCCTCCTGCCTTTTATCAAATTGGGCCATAAAAATATAAAAAATGTTATTTTAAAGCAAGATTTTTGCTTTAAAATAAACTTATTTTGCTTGATATGCTTTAAATTTAAAATAATAAAGATATGTAATTACTTATAAATGATACTTATAAGCGAGCGCGAGATTTAAAAATGTGAAATAGAGCCGCCGTTTATGGAATTTATGCGATTTTAGGTACAGATTGTTAGGCTTATTTTATTATTTTTGTGCGCAACAATGGATAAGATTTTAATAAGAAACATATATCTGAGTGGTACCCAGAAAGATATTCTTATAAAGGGTAACAAAATTGCTGCAATTAATGATGCTTCCGGGTCACATAGTGACGAGAAGGTTGTCATTTCTATGCAAAAGTCAATTGAGAACGTTGGTAAACTTAAAGTTATTGACGGGACAGGAAAAGCAATAATCCCGGGATTTGCCAATATGCACACCCATGCCGCAATGACAATTATGCGCGGAACCCAGGAAGACGTTAATTTAAAACATTGGCTTAAGGCAATTTGGAAACAAGAAAACAAGCTGGATGAGGAACTTATATATTGGGGAACAAAACTGGCTTGTGTTGAGATGATTAAAACAGGCACTACTTGCTATAACGATCAGTACTGGATGCCGGACACAGCTGTTAGAGCTGCTGCGGAAATGGGTGTAAGAAGCTGGCATTCATACGTTTTTCTGGACGCCTTTAATAAAAAGAAGGCTGCCTTGCAGAGAGATCAGTGTCAGGCTATGTATGAGGCATCTAAAAAATGGAATCCTATTACATGCTTTGAAGTTGCGGTTCATGCCCCGTACACCGTAAGCGCAGACAACATTAAGTGGGCAAGCAACTTTGCAAGAGAGCACAAATTGTTCCTTCATATTCATATTGCCGAGAGCGGCCAGGAGAGACTGGACAGTTTGAGGAAGCATCATTGTAACCCTGTTGAGTATGTTGACAGGCTTGGTGTTTTTGGACCTAACGTAATTGCTGCTCATTGTGTATGGATTGATGAAGAGGGCATTGCTACGCTGGGGAAATACAAGGTAAATGTAGTGCATAACATAAATTCTAATTTAAAATTGGCTTCCGGATATAAATTTAAGTTCAAAGAGCTTGCAGATGCCGGAGCAAATGTTTGCATTGGTACGGACGGCTGCGCATCATCAAACAATTTGGATATGCTTGAGGCTGTTAAGACCTCTGCGCTTGTGCAGAAGGCTTGGAGAAAAGATCCGATGGCCATTCCTTTAGATCAGCTTTTTAAATCCGCGACGCTAAACGGATATAAGGCCTTTGGTTTAAATGGCGGAGAAATTAAGGTGGGGGCGCTGGCTGATGTCAGTTTGATTAGTATTGATAATTATGCGTTTACGCCTAATGTTAATTTTCTTGCAAATCTTATTTATTCGGCGCATTCTAATTGCGTAGATACCGTGATTTGTGATGGAAGAATTTTGATGCATAATGGCAAGATTAGAGGTGAGGAGAAGATTTTGAATGAGGTAAGGCGCCTTTACAAAAAAATTCTGTTTTAATGGTTTAACTGAAAGTATTTGAAAAATATAAATAATGGATCAGAGAGAAAAAAAAATCTACCAGGCTGCAGACTTTATAAAAAATAAAATCGGAAGTAGGGAGCCTTTGGCCGGAATCGTTCTTGGAAGCGGACTGGGTAATCTGGCCGATAAGATCGAAAATGCGGTAGTCATACCATACAAGGAAATTCCAAATTTTCCTGTTTCTACAGCTGTTGGCCATAAGGGCAATTTGATTATTGGACAGCTTGGTGGTAAGTGCGTCATCACAATGCAGGGAAGGTTTCATTACTATGAGGGTTACACAATGGATCAGGTTACCATTGGCATAAGAGTAATGAAAGTCCTTGGAATCAAGTACCTATTTGTTTCATGCGCATGCGGTGGTCTTAATCCGGCATTCAGAGTAGGGGATATCATGGCAATTAAGGACCATATTAATTTTTTGCCTAATCCTCTGATTGGTAAAAATATGGAGAGCTTTGGCGTAAGATTCCCGGATATGTCTCATCCTTACGATGTTGAGCTAATTCAGAAGGGCCATGAGATTGCCAAGGAGAATGGATTTGATTTAAAGGAGGGTGTTTATGTTGCGGGAACAGGGCCTTCATATGAGACTAAGGCTGAATATAAATTCTTCAGATTTATTGGAGGAGACGCTGTTGCAATGTCCACTGTTCCTGAAGTTATAGTTGCGCGCCATTGTGATATTAAAGTATTTGGCGTTTCTGTTATTACCAATGCGGCTCACGATACCGAAAAAGAGGATTTTGTAAATGATGAGCAAGAAGTAATTAAAGCGGCCGATACTGCCGTTGATAAAATGACGGCTTTATTCACCGGTTTAATTGCCTATATCTGAGATGATTAAAAACGTTATATTTGATTGCGGAGGTGTAATTGTAACTCTCAACAGAGATAACTGCTTAAATGCATTTTCAAAAATTTTGGGTTTTCCTGATTTTGGAAAATACTTGTCCGACTATGCGCAAAAGGGTTTCTTTTCACAGTTTGAAAACGGAGACTTAAAAGCGTCTGAGTTCAGACAAATAGTTAGGCAGCACTCTACCATTAAAGAACTTACAGATGAGGAGATAGACTATGCCATAGGAAGTTTTCTCACTGATGTTAATCAGGCAAAGGTTAAGTATCTTCTTAAGTTAAAGAGGAACTATGACTTGTATTTGTTAAGCAATATCAATCCTATTGCGTGGAAACGTTCAAAAAAACTATTTAAAGAATCTTACGGAGTTAGGATGAGTGATGTTTTTAGAAAAAGGTTTCTTTCATACAGAATGAATATGTCAAAGCCCGGTGAAGAGATATTTAAAGAGGCTGTTAGAGAGGGTGGCTTTATTCCTGAAGAGACCCTTTTTGTTGACGATGGTCAGGCAAATATCGATACTGCAAGAAAACTTGGATTCAAGGTGCTGCTATTTGATGTCAATAAAGATATTGAAGCTCAGGTGCAACCGCTTCTTGATGCCAATTCAATAGAGTGTGAACGGAAAGTTAAAGCGGATCTAAATGATTAAATTTATTAGCCTTGCAAGCGGCAGCAGCGGAAATTGTTATTATTTCACAAACGAAAAAGTTACTTTTTTAATAGATGCCGGAGTTGGGCCGCGTTCTGCAAAGAAAATTTTGGAAGAGCACGGATTGTCACTGCAAAGCATTGATTTCATATTAGTTACCCATGACCATATTGATCATATAAAAGCTCTGGGAATTATTGCGGAAAAGTTTAACAAGCCTGTTTATGCAACTCAAAAACTTATTGACTCTTTTGAAAATCACAGTTGTACAAGGGGAAGATTGTGGGGAAGAGTCAAGGCAATTGATGTACTGCAGCAGACAGAGGTTGAAGGGGTGAAGTTCATACCTTTTCCGGTTCCGCATGATGCAGCTCAGACTGTAGGTTATTTCATTGAATTTGACGGGAAAAGAATTACACTTGTAACTGACTGTGCCTCCGTAAATGAATATGTTATAAAGTATTCAAAAAAGGCGGATACGCTTATTTTTGAAACTAATTATGATGAGGAGATGCTTGCAGAAGGCTCTTATCCTCAAGATTTAAAGGAGCGTATAAGCAATTCTGAAACCGGACATTTAAGTAACAGAGAGGCGGCGGAATCTATTCAAGAGATATACGCAGAGAGAGAGGGAGCGCTTGACCATATTTTCTTGTGCCATTTGTCAGATAATAACAATACGCCTGAGCTGGCTCGCAATTGTGTTGCCACTGCACTAGCCAAGATAGGCGTAAAAAAAGAAAGCGTGGTGCTGGATTGTCTCATCCGCGGCCACGCCTCCAAATTATACTCTTTGTAAATCTGTCTCTCGACAAATCTCTATTTACAATTTAGGACCTGCATCCACAAGAGCCTTTCCTGCAGGATTGTAGGTGAATTTAGTAAAGTTCTTAATGAACCTTGAGGCTAAATCCAGAGCCTTTACTTCCCACTGCTGTTCATTTGCATAAGTATCTCTTGGGTCAAGAATCTTTGGGTCAACACCTGGAAGCGATGTCGGGATTCTAAAATTGAAATAAGGAAGAACCTCTGTTGGAGCCTTATCTATTGAACCGTCAAGAATTGCATTGATAATGGCTCTGGTATCTTTGATAGATATCCTCTTGCCTGTTCCGTTCCAGCCGGTGTTAACAAGGTATGCCTTTGCACCGGACTGATTCATTCTCTTAACAAGCTCGTCTCCGTATTTCGTCGGATGAAGTGAAAGGAATGCGGCACCAAAACATGCTGAGAATGTAGGGGTCGGCTCTGTAATTCCACGCTCCGTTCCTGCAAGTTTTGCAGTAAATCCGCTTAAGAAATAATACTTAGTCTGCTCAGGGTCAAGAATTGATACCGGAGGAAGAACTCCAAACGCATCAGCAGAAAGGAAAATAACCTTCTTTGCTGCCGGAGCTTTTGAAATGGGTTTTACAATATTTTTGATATGATAAATAGGGTAAGATACTCTTGTATTCTCAGTAACGCTCTTATCCGCAAAATCAATCTCGCCTTTCTCATTTACCGTAACGTTCTCTAAAAGAGCGTCTCTCTTAATAGCATTGTAAATATCAGGCTCTGCCTCTTTATCAAGATTGATAACTTTTGCATAACAACCTCCCTCAAAGTTGAATATTCCGTCATTATCCCAGCCGTGCTCATCATCACCAATAAGCGCTCTATTAGGATCAGTAGACAGGGTTGTCTTTCCTGTTCCGCTCAATCCAAAGAAAATAGCAGTCTCGCCTTTGTCATTTGTGTTTGCAGAGCAGTGCATTGCCGCAATTCCCTGCAATGGAAGAAGATAGTTCATATATGAGAATAAACCTTTCTTCATTTCTCCGCCGTACCAAGTATTAAGAATAACCTCCATCTTCTCCGTTATGTTGAATACCACAGCGGTCTCAGAGTTTAGACCTAATTCTTTATAGTTCTCAACCTTTGCCTTTGATGCATTAAGTACCACAAAATCAGGCTCTCCGTAGTCCATAAGCTCTTTTTCAGTAGGACGAATGAACATATTCTTTACAAAGTGCGCCTGCCATGCAACTTCCATGATGAATCTAACTTTGATTCTAGTGTTTTCATTTGCACCGCAGTATGTATCCATAACATACAACTTCTTGTTAGACAGCTCTTTCTTTGCAAGGTCCTTAAGAACGCCCCATGTCTTTTCAGAAGCGGGTTTATTGTCATTCTTGTACTCATCTGAAGTCCACCAGATGGTGTCCTTTGATTTCTCATCCATTACCCAGAATTTATCTTTAGGAGAACGTCCTGTGTAAATTCCCGTCATTACGTTAACTGCGCCCAGCTCGGTTAGCTGTCCTTTGTCATAGCCGGTAAGACCCGGTTCCATTTCCTCTTTGTAAAGCGTCTCATAAGAAGGGTTGTAAAGAACCTCCTTCACACCTGTGATGCCATACTTGCTTAAATCAATATTTGCCATAACCTAATAAGATTAATTAATAAATTTTCTAATAATAATCGGGGGAGCCAAATACCATAAATACCCGCCCGGATTCGCGCGCAAAGATACAACTTTAATGCCTATTTCCTAAAAAATGACATTTGTTGTCGGAACCTTTTCTTAAATTTGCAATGATGCTGCAATGCATGTTTTTTACACATTGCGACATATATCTCACGATAGTTGTTATATGCTTAATAAAGAGATACTTAAAAAGTACTGGGGGTATGAGAATTTTAGGCCGCAGCAAGAGGAAATTATAAATTCTATTGAAAACGGTGCAGACACACTTGTACTCATGCCAACGGGCGGCGGCAAATCATTGTGCTTTCAGTTGCCTGCAATGGCAAAGGAGGGTCTTTGTCTTGTAATATCTCCGTTGATTGCCCTTATAAAAGATCAGGTGCAATCTTTAAACGACAGAGGTATTCCTTCCATTGCCGTCTATTCCGGAATGAGTTCTCACTCAATTGATGTTGCGTTAGACAATGCAATTTACGGAGATTATAAGTTTTTATATGTATCACCGGAACGTCTTCAAACAGAGATATTCCAGGCACGCGTCACAAAAATGAATATTAATTATCTTGTGGTTGACGAGGCTCACTGCATTTCTCAATGGGGATATGATTTTCGTCCGGCTTATTTGAAAATCAGGGTGATAAAGGACTTGATCTGTCATGTTCCCACCATTGCACTTACCGCAACTGCAACAAAAGAAGTGGCGGATGATATAATGACTCAACTGGAGTTCCGTGAAAAAAACGTTATATCAACCGGCTTCCAACGTAAAAATCTTGCGTATATTGTTAGGGAAACCGATGACAAGTATGGAACAATGTTGAGAATATGCAGGGGAATTACCGATGAATATTCTAGACAAAACAACTTTGTAAAGACCTCCGACGTTTCCGGAATAATTTACTGTCGGGAGAGAAAGAAGTGTGTTGAGATTGCGGATTTTTTAAAGTCAGAAGGTATTGAGGCAGAGTATTATCATGCCGGACTTGGAAAAGAGACCCGTTCTGAAAGGCAGGATGAATGGAAAAGTGGTAAAACCCAAGTGATTGTGGCAACCAATGCCTTTGGGATGGGCATTGATAAGGCTAATGTGAGGTTTGTAATTCATTACGATATGCCCGATTCTATTGAGGCTTATTTTCAGGAGGCCGGAAGAGCCGGAAGAGATGGGCTAAAAGCCTGGGCAGTAATGCTTTGGAATAAGAGCGATATTAACCGGCTAAGGCAAATTCACAATATTTCATTTCCTTCACTTGAGTACATTGCTCAAATTTATCAGAATGTTTTTGCATTCCTTAAAATTCCTTATGAAGGAGGAGCTGATTCTGCTAGAAAATTTAAACTGCAAGATTTTGCAAAGGAATATAGGCTGAATGCCACAAGTGCTTATTACGCAATAAAATACATAGAGCAGGAAGGATATTGGGAGTTAACTGATGAGGTTGATAATCCTCCAAAGGTAATGTTTGAAGTGGATAGGGATGAACTCTATAATATCCAACTAAAGAGCGAGGTAATGGATACCTTTATCAAGTCTGTGATGCGCTTATATCCCGGGATCTTTTCAAAGCTTGTTACCATTGATGAAGCGTACATAGCAAGGGTGACTTTTGATACCGAGGCTAATGTGGTGGCAAAACTTAAGGCTCTCTCAAAAAAACATGTTCTGAGATATATTCCTCAGATTAAGACTCCGCTGATAATCTTTAAAAATGAAAGACTTACAGAGAATAATCTATATATAGACAATCAACGGTATAACAGGCGCAAAGAAGAGCTCAAGCGGAGAATAGACAGCGTAATTGAATATGCTACGGAGGGCGATAAATGCAGAAGCAGGTTTTTGATAGAGTATTTTTCACAGCCCGTTGCTTCTGATTGCGGTGTATGCGATGTTTGCCTGGAAAGACGCAATTACGCCCATCCTATTATGTCAGAGAAAGTTGCAGAGGCAAATATTTTAAAATTCATTGAAGAAAAGAAGAAGACGGCCGGTTTGGGGAAATCTTCTGCAGTGCCGGTGACAATCTCCGATATTCAGCAACTTGCAGGAGAGAATGAAAGACTGTATCTAAAAGTATTGCGGGAACTAATTGATAACGGGCAAGTTAGTATTGAGGAAAGTAATTAAATATAATATGACAGTATGCTTTTAAAATTTCAGCAGTTCTCTGTACAGTTTCTGAATAGGAAGGCCCATTACATTATAAAATGAACCGTTTATTTTTATAATTCCTATGTAGCCAATCCATTCTTGCACTCCATAGGAACCAGCTTTGTCATAAGGCTTGTATCTCTCTACATACCAGCCTATTTCATCTTTGGTCATCTCCCCAAACCATACGTCTGATGAAGCGGAAAAACTTTTTTTATGTTTATTGTCTCTTATACACACTCCCGTCACGACGGTATGTTTGTGTCCGCTTAGTTTGCCGAGCATTTTAATTGCATCGGTTCTGTCTTTGGGCTTTCCAATTTTTTTACCATTTAGTATAACTATTGTGTCTGCGGTAATAACTATCTCATTTTCTTTAAGTGGATTGGAAAAATGCAGAGATTTCTGATTTGCTATATATTGCGGTACTCTTTTGACAGAGAGGTCTTTAGGGTAAGTCTCATTATAATCTGAAACATTGCCGATTTTAAAGGGAATCTCCAGCCCTTCAAGCAACTCTTTCCTGCGCGGAGACGCAGAGGCAAGAATGATTTTCTTCCCTTTAAATTTATCTGCCAAAAGGTACATTTTTATAAAGAATATCTGTCGTGATTTTACTCTTCTGCCGGCTTGCCCTTGTGGTACATAGCCTCAAAAGCCTCATCTCTTTTCTCTCTCCAGTCTTTATAGTGATTTGGATTGAATGCCCATTTGCCTTGTATTTTAAGGACTTGCTCTACCAAATCTCTGACACACCCCTTACCTCCTCTGTAAAGAGAAACATAATCACAGACCGCCTTAACTTCTTCAACTGCATCTGCGGGACAAACCGCAAGACCGCAAATTTGAAGCACGGGGATATCAGGAAGATCATCCCCGACGTATGCAACTTCCTCTGGTTTAAGGTCATACTTCTTGCAAAATTCCAGGAACGTAGGGACTTTGTTGCGAGAACCCATGTAGACTTCATTTGCCAAAGTTGGCATAAATCTCTTCTTGATAGACTCACTTTCTCCTCCGGAAATTATGGCAATTTTATAATTGTTCATGAAAGCCATTCTAAGGCCAAAGCCGTCTTTTGCATTATACGTCCTGATTAAGTCTCCGTCCGGCATACACATTACGCTGCCGGTTGTAAAAACACCGTCCACATCAAATGCAAATCCCTTGATTCCCTTAAGTTTAACCTTGTAATTCATGATAACAGCGATGTTAATGACATTACCAAAATGTTATTCTATATCAAGTTTGGATAAATCTGCAGATACGTTCTTAAAGTTTTTAAGAACTTCTTCCGGATTTGAATTCTCAATGTAGTTGAAATGCTCTGTATTCCAAGATTCCGTCTTGTTTGTGAAAATTTCCGCGGAATCAATGAAACTTGCACTGCGTTGTGCGTCAATTACAAGCAGGTAAGATTCAATGATATAGGCGGCCATCTCGCAAAGTCTGCGGGCATGGAAATCTATATATTCATCACTCTTTCCATCAACATCGGCAACGGCCTTTGCATATTGCTCCGTCATTGCAACAAGTTTGCTCTTAAGCGTTTCCAATTTCTTCTGAGCACCCGGGCATGCAGCTTCAACTTCCGCTGAAACCTTAACAGGCAGAGCCTCATACTCTTTAATCATTTCCAAATATGAACCGTTGGTTACATATCTTTGTGCTGCAACTACCTGAAGCTGAGAAGCTCCCTCGTATATGGATGTTATTCTAGCATCTCTGTAAAGTCTTTCAACAGGATACTCTTTCATATATCCGCTGCCACCGTGAACTTGTATTGCATCATAAGCGTTCTGATTACAGAACTCGCTGGATGTCATTTTCAAAAGAGGCGTTAGCATATCTGCGCTCTTAAAATATTTCTTATTCTCTTTCCTCTCATCGGGAGTAAATTTCCTGTCGGGAGAAAGGAGAGAATTCATTGCCTTATACACATCTACGCATCTGGATGTCTCATATAGAATTGCGCGGCTGGCCTGAAGTTTTGCCTTAATTATGCCAAGCATCTCATAAACAGCGGGGAACTCAATGATTTTCTTCCCATATTGTTCTCTTTCATTTGCATATTTCAATGCCTCGCGATAGGCTGCTTCAGAAATTCCAACACTTTGAGCACCAACGCCTAATCTGGCACCGTTCATAAGAGACATTACATATTTTATAAGTCCCATCTTGCGGTCTCCAATTAATTTTGCAGGTGCGTTATGAAATACAAGTTCACATGTAGGGGAGCCGTGAATACCAAGCTTATTCTCTATCCTCCTGACATTTACGCCGCCCCATTTCTTGTCATATACAAAGTATGACAGTCCGCGGGCGTCAGTTGTGCCGGCTTCTGAACGGGCAAGCACAAGTTTGATATCGGCATCACCGTTTGTAATAAAACGCTTTACACCGTTTAACATCCAAATGTTTTTTGCTTCATCAAAAGTGGCTTTTAATGAAACTGCTTGTAAATCAGAACCCGCGTCAGGCTCAGTCAAGTCCATAGAGCAGGTCTCGCCATTTTTAATTCTTGGAAGGAATTCATCTTTAATCTCTTGTGATGCAAACTCCCAAATTGTTTCTGCACAGTCCTGCAGTCCCCAAATATTTGCAAACCCGGCATCAGCGCGTCCGACAATCTCGGCAGCCATAACATACGGAACCATAGAGAGATTCAAACCCCCATAGCAGCGCGGAAGTGACATTCCGTAAACGCCGGCCTTAGTTAGTGTATCATGGTTTATCTTTGTGCCTGCGGCGTAAGTCACTCTCCCATCTTTGCATACAGGTCCGTCAATATCAACCTGTTCTGCGTTCTCGTTAATAGTGTCTCCGCTGATTTGACCAATGATGTCCATGACTCTGTCATAAGAATCAATTGTATCTTCAAAGTTTTTGGGAGCATCATCATATTTTCCAAAATCTTTATATCCGTCCTCTTTCAATTCTACAATTCTCTTCATGAGAGGATTAGAAAACTGAAATTTTAAATCTGAATTATCTTTATAAAAATTTGCCATAATGTTTCTTCTAATTTATTAGCATTAAATGAATTAAGTGCTCTTAATTATTTGATTATTTGCTGTGTTTCTTGTATGAGGCAATCATCCTAGGAACAACCTCGTTCAAATCTCCAATGATAGAGTAATCTGCAATTTTGTGAATAGGGGCTTCCGGATCTGAGTTAACGGCAATAATAATTTTGCTCTGATCCATACCGGCCGTATGCTGAATTGCCCCGCTAACTCCCAGGCATATAATAAGTTTGGGTCTTACGGTAACACCGGTCTGACCAACCTGCCTTGCATTATCTGCAAATCCCGCATCAACAGCCGCACGACTTGCCCCAACCTCAGCGCCAAGGGTTTTAGCCAAATCAAATACAAGCTTAAAGTTTTCTCTACTGCCTACACCGTATCCGCCATCAATAATTATCTGCGCGCCTTTAATATTTATCTTTTTCTCCTCTATATCTCTCTTTATAATCTCGACAGCAAAATCACTGTCAATCAAGATTTTTGCAGTATCAATCTGATGGATTTTTCCGTCTGCAGGTTTTTCAAGCGGCTCTTTTTTCATAACGCCTTCACGTACAGTTGCCATCTGAGGTCTGTGCTCCGGATTAACAATTGTGGCTATAATGTTTCCGCCAAATGCGGGACGAATCTGATATAGAAGATTTTTGTATTTTTTTCCGCTTCTGGCATCTTCATGATCGCCAATATCCAGAGACGTGCAATCTGCTGTCAGACCGCTCTTTAAAGCGCTGGAAACTCTCGGAGCCAAATCTCTTCCAATGCTTGAAGCGCCAAATAATGCTATTTGCGGTTTTTGTTCTTTAAATAACTCTATTGTTATTGCCGCGTACGGCAGGGTGCGGAAAAATTCCAATCTCGGATCATCTGCAACATGAACCACTTTTGCACCATACCTATACAATTCCGGAACAAGTCCGCTAATATTGCTTCCAATCAGAAGTGCTTCAACATCAACATTTAAACACTCTGCCAAAGAACGAGCCTTGGTTAAAAGTTCAAGGCTTACGTCGCAAAGTTTCCCGCCGTCAGTTTCTATAAATACTATTATATTATTCATAATCAATATTTCTCCTAAATTATAAAAGTGTTTAACTTGTTAACCAATCTCGTGGTTGGCCATAAGTTCAGAAATCAGAGAATCTACGTCTGCATCTGAGCCGGTAAGCTTTTTTGCTTCTTTTGCTTTAAACACAATGTTTTCTATCTTCTTTACTTTGGTAGGGGAACCCGCAAATCCGTAGCAGTTTTCATCTCCGCCTACATCATCAACCGTCCATTCCTGAATTTTCAAGTATGGCTTTTCATCTGCAGAAAGAAGATACTTGCCTGCGTTTGCCGCATCTTGTTCCTCATGTATGGTTCTGGAATATTTGTATTTAAGAACGCATTTTGCATTTCTTGGACGGCAAGGAGCAGCTGTTGCATGTACCGTTATTAAACAAGGAAGAGTTGAAGACACAACTTCAACGCCCCTCTCCAGTCTTCTCCTTACTGTAATCCTATTGTCAGATAAACCTGTAATTTCCTCTGCATAAGTAATTTGCGGTATGTTCATCTTCTCGGCAACCTGAGGGCCAACTTGTGCCGTGTCTCCGTCGATAGCCTGTCTTCCGGAAACAATAATATCCGGGTTCATCTTTTTAACTGCCTGAGAGATAGCAAAAGAGGTGGCCAAAGTATCAGCACCGGCAAATCTGCGATCTGTAAGCAGCACTCCTCCATCGGCTCCTCTAAAATAGCCTTCCCTAATTATTTCAGCGGCACGGAACGGTCCCATAGTTAAAATCAACACTTTGGAACCCGGAAACTTATCCTTTATCCTAAGAGCCTGTTCAAGGGCGTTCATGTCTTCTGGGTTGAAAATCGCCGGAAGGGCTGCTCTGTTCACAGTTCCCTCCGGGGTCATTGCATCTTTGCCAACATTTCTTGTATCAGGTACTTGTTTGGCCAGTACAACAATCTTAAATTCTTTGCTCATATATTTCTTTTTATGATTTGACGTTAGGGCCATTAAAGCCTGTCGGGACATTAGGAATTCCCGGTTCTTGATCATGCAACTCTATGGTGCCGAATTTTGACTCATACTTGCCAATGTTCTCCGCAAGTGCATGAGAAAGGCGCTTAATGTTTTCTGGAGTCATTATAATCCGGTCGCTTACAATTGCTTTTGGAATTCCGGGCAATAGCTTTAAAAAATCTATTATAAACTCGTTGGACGAGTGGGTAATAATAGACAAATTTGAATATGAACCTTTTGCCACTTCCTGGCTAAGTTCAATGTTTAGTTTATTATCATTCTCCATAATCGCTGCAAAGATACTTAAAATTATTAACTTTGCAGTCTATGTGTTGCATCATAGGATTATGATGCCGCGATGCACCCAGCACGTTATTCTGGTAGAGTTTTATTAATATTATATAAGGAGTATTTATATGGAAATTCCCGCAAAGTATAATCCCGCGCAGACAGAAGATAAGTGGTATGCTTACTGGCTTAAAAACAAATTTTTCCATTCGGAGCCGGATGAAAGAGAGGCGTACACAATTGTAATTCCTCCCCCAAATGTTACCGGAGTTCTTCACATGGGGCATATGATGAATAATACTTTGCAGGATGTTCTTATCCGCAGGGCAAGGATGACAGGTAAAAATGCGTGCTGGGTACCAGGGACAGACCATGCATCTATAGCAACTGAGGCTAAGGTAGTTGCAAGACTTAAAGAAAAAGGTATTGAGAAGACTTCTCTTACTCGCGACGAGTTTATGAAAGAGGCTTGGGCTTGGAAGGAGGAACACGGCGGCATTATCTTGGAACAGCTTAAAAAACTGGGGGCATCCTGTGATTGGGACAGAACAAAATTCACTATGGATGAACCGCTTAGCAAGGCAGTTATAAATACGTTTGTGTATTTTTATAAGAAAGGCTTGATTTACAGAGGTGTAAGAATGGTGAACTGGGACCCGATTGGTCTTACGGCTGTATCTGATGAGGAGGTAATTCACAAAGACACCCGTTCAAAACTTTACTATTTGAGGTATTTTATAAGCGAGAATGGAAAGAAGACGGACAAGTACATAATAATTGCAACAACACGTCCGGAGACAATAATGGCTGATGCGGCGGTCTGTATAAACCCCAATGATGAGAGGTATCATAACTTGAGAGGAAAAAAAATTTTAATTCCCCTTATTGACAAGGAAATACCGATTATAGAGGACGATTATGTCACAATGGACTTTGGTACAGGGTGTTTGAAGGTGACTCCGGCTCATGATATCAATGACTACGAAATAGGATTGCGTCATCATCTTCCGGTTCTGGACATTATTGATGAACACGGATGTCTTAATGCCAAGGCGCAGATTTTGGTTGGAGAAGACAGGTTTGTTGCGCGCAAAAAAATTGTAAATATGCTGGAAGAATCCGGCTATCTGGATAAGACGGAGGATTATATGTCACCTGTCGGACATTCAGAGCGGACTGATGCCGTCATTGAGCCAAGGCTTTCTCTGCAATGGTTTCTTAAAATGGATAAACTTGCAGCGGAGGCTCTTAAGAGGGTAGAAAGCGGCGAGATTCAACTAATTCCGGACAAATATAAAAACACATACCGTCATTGGATGGAGACCGTTAGGGATTGGTGCATCTCCAGACAGCTATGGTGGGGCCAAAGAATTCCCGCATATTATCTGCCTGACGGGCAATTTGTTGTAGAGCCTTCATCAGATGAGGCGTTTGAGGCGGCAAAAAAACTTAACCCAGATATAAAGAGAGGGGAGCTAAAGCAGGATGATGATGTCTTAGATACATGGTTCTCCTCCTGGCTATGGCCTATATCTGTATTTGACCCGGAGAAACCGGGCTTTCCGGATAAACAGCCAAATAAAGATTTAGCCTACTATTATCCTACTAATGACTTGATTACTGCTCCGGAAATATTGTTCTTCTGGGTAGCAAGAATGGTTATGGCGGCGGATGAATTCACCGGCAAAGTTCCGTTCCATAACGTATATCTTACTGGAATCGTAAGGGATAAGCTGGGACGCAAAATGTCCAAGTCCCTTGGAAATTCCCCGGATCCTATTAAGCTTATGCAGGAGTATGGAGCTGATGGAGTGAGAATCGGAATGTTGCTTTGCACCTCTGCCGGCAATGATATTTTGTTTGATGTTAGTCAGGTTGAGCAAGGAAGAAACTTTGCAAACAAAATTTGGAACGCATACAGACTTACAAAAGGCTGGGAAATTGATGAATCCGCAAAACCTTCAGCTGCAGCCGATTTAGCAATGGAATGGTTTGAAGGAAAATTGAATAAATCTATCGCGATAATAAATGATCACTTCAATAAATTTAGGATTGCAGATGCTACAATGACAGTTTATAAACTGTTCTGGGATTATTTCTGCGCTTGGTACCTAGAGGCCGTAAAGCCTGACTTCGGCGCAAAGATTGACCGTGTAACATACGATAAAACCATGAGTTTCTTTGATTCTTTGCTTAAGATGCTTCATCCTTATATGCCTTTCATTACAGAGGAATTGTGGCAAAATATGGCGGAACGCAAAGACGGTGAGACAATTATGTTGCAACAAATGCCGGAAGAGGGATTTTTTTCAGAGGAGATATTATCTATGTTTGATGCTGCTGAACAGACTATTATGAACATACGCAACATCCGTCAAAGCAGAGGAATTTCTCCAAAGGAGGCCGTAGAACTATATGTAAAAGAACCCTATGATATAAAAATTGCTCCTGTTATTGAAAAGCTGGCAAATGTTTCTGGCCTAAAACTTGTGCATGATATCGACCCGCAAATGAAGGGTATGAATTTTATGGTTGGGACTACGGAATTTTTTGTTCCGCTTAAAGTTGATTCCGGGGAAGAAGTAAAAAAAATCAAGGGAGAAATAGAGCGCTATAATAAATTCTTACTGTCAGTTGAGAAGAAATTATCCAACGCTAACTTTATTAAGAATGCACCTCGGCAAGTTGTAGATTTGGAGAAGAAGAAACAGAGCGACGCTCAGACAAAACTGAATAATTTAAATGAACTATTACAAAGGTTTAAGTGACGACCAGGTAGAAGAGAGCAGAAAAAAGTATGGCTCAAATAACCTTACTCCTGCTAAAAGGGAAAGCGGATGGAAACTGTTTTTTAGCAAGTTTAAGGATCCGTTAATCAAGGTGCTGCTAATAGCAACGTTATTGTCGTTAATAACCGGCTATTTTAAGGGTTCTATGATTGAGAGTGTGGGAATTGTATTTGCAATACTGCTTGCAACTACAATTTCTTTTTTCAATGAATATAAGGCCGGAAAAGAGTTTGACATACTTAATAAAATTAATGACAGTGATCCCATAAAAGTAATTCGCAACGGGGGACGTGTTGTGCAAATTCCTAAGAATGAGATTGTTGTTGGCGATGTCATAATACTATCCGCAGGTGATGAAATCCCCGCTGACGGGAAATTACTGGAGTCAATGGAACTCAGAGTAAATGAATCATCACTAAACGGAGAATCAAAAGCTTCCAACAAGATGGCTGGAGAGGTTAAAGATTTTGACGGAGCTTACTCCCCCAACTATGTCTACAGAGGTACAACAGTAAGCGAAGGCGAAGGCGTGTTTGAAGCAACGGCAGTTGGAGATTATACTGAAATTGGAAGGACTGCCAGACAGGCAAGCGAAATAACCGGTACAGAAACTCCTTTAAGCAAGCAACTTACAAAACTCGGCTCATATATTGGCAAGGTCGGAATGTGGATAGCGGCGGCGACCTTTGTGATTCTTATTGCAAGAGATCTTATTGTTGGAAAACTAACACTTGCTCCTACTGTAGATAACCTTGCGCAACTCCTTAATTTCTTTATGGTGGCGGTTACACTTATTGTAATGGCTGTGCCGGAGGGACTTCCAATGAGCGTCACTTTAAGTCTTGCATATAGCATGCGCAAAATGACCGCACAGCATACTCTTGTAAGGAAGATGCATGCATGTGAAACAATGGGGGCGGCAACCGTAATTTGTACGGATAAGACCGGAACTCTTACGCAAAACAAGATGAAAGTGAATTATTGTTCCGTAAGGATGTGTGCTGATTTTGCTGCTGCAGTGTCAGTTAACAGTACTGCTTTTTTGGATGATTCAGGGGTGATCGGGAATCCCACCGAAGGAGCTCTGCTAATGTATATTAGCGATAGCGGATATGATTATATGAGTCTGAGAAAGAACAGTTTTGAGCTGCAGAGAATTCCTTTTAACACAATGACAAAATATATGGCAACCTTGTGCTCATTTAATACTACTGAAGTTGCCGGCTCTGCTGACGGATTAACTGTCGGGAAGAGGATATGTCTATATTTAAAAGGTGCACCGGAGACTCTCATAAGCCACTGCAAAATGACTGCGGATAATACAATTATTCTGCACAAAGAAATTGGGAAACACTTTGAAAACGAGATTACCGAAAAGGAACTGATAGGTGAAATAGGTGTGTATCAGAGCAAGGGAATGCGTTCACTTGCATTTGCACATTGCTACCTTGATGCAGAAGAAGCTAAGGCTGACATAAAGGAGATGGTGGATACAAGGGAATTTATTTATGACGGCTTTGCATCTATTGCAGACCCAGTCAGAGAAGATGTTCCGGCCGCCATGCAAGAATGTGTGGATGCCGGAATTGCTGTTAAAATTGTTACAGGTGATACATCCTTGACTGCAATTGAAATAGCAAAGCAGAGCGGACTTTGGGGCGCTAATGATATTTTTGACAGGAATTGCATTACCGGTGGAGATTTTGAAAAACTTTCTGATGCTGAGGCTCTTAATAGAATAAAAGAAATAAAGGTAATGTCCCGCGCAAGACCGGCGGATAAGATGAGACTTGTAAAACTTTTGCAGCAGCAGGGCGAAATTGTGGCAGTTACGGGAGACGGAACTAATGATGCTCCGGCGCTGAATTACGCTGACGTCGGCCTTGCAATGGGAAGCGGCACGGCGGTTGCAAAAGAGAGCAGTGATATAATTTTACTTGATGATTCCTTTAGCAGCGTTGTTTCTGCTGTTCAATGGGGAAGATCCATTTACAATAACATACAGAAATTCATTTACTTTCAGCTAACCGTCAATGTGGCCGCATTGCTTACTGCGCTTGTCGGTCCTATGGTAGGAATAGAATTCCCGCTGACCGTAACGCAAATTTTATGGGTTAACTTAATAATGGACACATTTGCCGCAATAGCCTTAGCCACAGAACCGTCCAGAAAAGAGGTAATGAAAGCTAAACCAAGAAAGGTTACGGATTTTATCATAACAAAAAAGATGCTGAAAGGGATTATCGGATACGGAGTAAGTTTCTTTGTTATATCGTTATTGATGCTTCTTGGAGAAAAATATGAGATTGGATATGAAAGTGGTACCGGATTGGAAATTTTAAGCACGAATTCCGATTTGACTATTTACCAGTTAAGCGCATTCTTTACATTTTTTGTACTTATGCAATATTGGAATTTGTTCAACGCAAGAGCTTTAGGAAGTACGCACTCTGCATTTTATAAAATAATGGACAATAAATCTTTTCTGTTCATAACCTCAATTATATTACTTTTGCAGGCAATAATTGTAGAGGTTGGAGGGAATGTTTTTAGGACGGAATCTCTTCCTTTTGGTTTGCTGATTAGCCTGTTTGCCGTGACCTCTTTAGTTTTATGGTTTGGAGAGATTAAAAGATTCATTGCAAGGCGCAAGATAAAAAAAATGACTACTTAGAATCTATATAGAATGTACACTTCAGAATTAGAATTAGATGTAAGATACTATGAGACAGACCAAATGGGGATTGTCCATCATTCAAATTATATAAGATACTTTGAGTGCGGAAGAAGTGATATGATGGCAAAACTTGGCGTTCCGGTTGATAAGATGGAGTCTGAACAACATATAATGTTCCCGATAGTTTCTATAGATGTCCATTATAAAGCCCCTGCAAGATTTGGAGAAAAAATCAAGGTTGTTACAACGCTAACAAAATGGCCGCTGGCAAAATTCATTGATGAACAGAGAGTTTTTAATGAGCAAGGGGAGTTGCTCTCTTATGCAACGGTTGTCATAGGAGTTATTAATTCCATTACAAGAAAACCGGCAAGGGTGCCAAAGACGGTACTTGAGAAATTGGTGCCTTACTATCAAAAAGAAGATCAAATAGGGTTGTAGTAAGTGCTATAAAATTGGTATTTTTGTCCCGCGAACATAACTTTATTAATAATAACATTTAAACAAGAATATTATGAATCATCTATTGATTTTCCAAAACTTTGGATTGCCTGAAATCCTAGTTATTGCATTGGTAATTCTTCTGTTTTTTGGAGGAAAGAAAATTCCGGAGCTTATGAAAGGACTTGGGAAGGGGGTAAAGAGTTTTAAAGATGGTGTTAAAGGCGTTGAAGATGAAATAAACACAAATGATGTTAAAGGCACTATCAACAACATCAAAAAGGATATTACCGATGACGACAAAATGAACGGAAGTTCATCTCAAAGCAACGATAATACAACCCAAAATCAGTAACAGCTACATTCTGTCTTTATTATGGCGGAAGGAGACATGACATTCTGGGAACACCTTGATGAATTGCGCAAGGTTATATTCCGCCCAATCATTGTTCTGATTGTGCTGATGTGTCTTTTATTCACTGCAAAGACATTTATTTTCAATAATATAGTATTTGGACCGGTTGATAATAATTTCATATTGTATCGGGGTATTAATTATATTCTGGCTTTGCTGCATCAACCGCCTCTTCCTGATTATAAACTGCATATCATTAACATAGACCTTCCTGCTCAATTCTTCATACACGTAAGTACTACTTTTTATGTCTCTTTGCTGATTGCAATGCCATATCTTTTTTATGAGTTGTGGACATTTGTCCGTCCGGCATTATATCCAAAAGAAAAACATGTAGTTGAAAAAGCCTTCGGTTTTGCCGGATTGCTTTTTTATACGGGTGTGCTGGTTGGATATTTTCTTGTATTTCCATTGACGCTCAGATTTTTGGGAACATATCAGGTCAGCGCCGATGTGATAAATACGATATCTTTGCGCTCATATATAAATATGTTTGTTTCAATGATATTGATAATGGGAATTGTGTTTGAATTTCCCATTCTTGCAGCTATCCTCTCAAAGATTGGAATTATTAACAAGCAGATGCTCAAGAAGTACCGCAAGCATGCGTTTGTGATTTTGCTTATTGTTTCTGCAGGTATCACGCCGTCCGGAGATCCGTTTACGTTGTTTGCGGTAGATCTTCCGTTATATGCGCTGTATGAGATAAGCATTGCAATGTGCAAGAGCAAAAAGGAAGATGAAGAAGACACAGATCCAGATAATGGAAAGAATGTGGAAATAGTTGAAAACAAAAGAGTTAAGTGATTCTATAAAGAGGGGGGAAGAAGATGATTACAGTTACAAATTTGACAGTGGCATTTGGCGGATTTACACTGCTGGATGATATCAACTTTCATGTTAATGATAATGATAAAGTAGGACTGGTCGGGAAAAACGGTGCAGGCAAGTCAACATTGCTTAAAATTATTCTTGGAGAGCAATCCCCGTCGAGCGGCGCCGTCCTTACATCAAAAAAATTGAAGTTCGGTTACCTGCCGCAGCAGATGGAACATGCTAAGGACAAGAGTGTTATGGAGGAGACGCTGCAAGCCTTTAACTCACTCTTTGACATTCATAAGAAAATAGATGAAATCAACATTCAGCTTGGCAACAGGACGGATTATGATTCAGAGGCTTATAAAAAACTCATAATAGACCTTAATAATTATACAGACCGCTCTCTGATGATGGAAAGCGAGCCGCCCAGAGTGCAGGCAGAAAGAGTATTGCTTGGTCTTGGCTTCAAAGAAGAGGAGTTTGAAAGGTCAACAAATACATTAAGCCAGGGCTGGAATATGAGAATAGAACTTGCAAAGGTTCTGCTCTCAAAACCGGATGCACTGCTATTGGATGAACCAACAAATCACCTTGATATTGAGTCTATCCAGTGGTTTGAAGACTATCTTAAAAATTTTAAAGGTTCTGTAGTTCTTATTTCTCACGACAGGAAATTCCTGGACAATATCACAAAGAGAACTGTCGAGATTATGCTGGGCAAAATTTATGATTATGATGTGCCGTACAGCAAATACAAGATTCTACGTAAAGAGAGGATGGAGCAGCAAAGGGCAGCTTATGAGAACCAACAAAGGATGATTGAGAAAACGGAAGATTTTATTGCCCGCTTCCGTTACAAGCCGACAAAAAGTAATCAAGTTCAAAGCAGGATTAAGGCGCTGGACAAGCTTGACAGAATTGAGGTTGACTTAGAGGATACTAGCACTTTAAACGTAAAATTTCCGCCTGCTCCAAGGAGCGGAAATGTGGTTTTTAAATGCGAGGATGCGCAAGTTGGTTACGGAGAAAAAATAATTGTGAACAATGTTAACATAACTGTAGAGAGGGGTGAGAAAGTTGCTTTTGTGGGGCGTAACGGAGAAGGAAAAACTACACTTATGAAAGTTATTATCAATGAATTAACCCCTATAACCGGAAGTGCAGCTTTGGGGTACAATGTTAGCCTTGGATACTATGCTCAGAACCAGGAAGATATACTTGATAAGAACGATACAGTATACGGTACATTAGACAAAATCGCCGTAGGGGATGTGCGTACTAAGCTACGCGATATCCTTGCGGCATTCCTGTTTAGAGGAGAGGATATTGACAAGAAAGTTGCCGTATTAAGCGGTGGTGAGAGGGCGCGTTTGGCTATGGCTAAACTTATTCTTAAGCCGTACAATCTGCTGGCACTGGATGAGCCCACAAACCACATGGACATTCTTAGCAAAGATGTTCTCAAGCAAGCATTGCTGAGTTATGACGGAACTTTAATAATGGTATCTCACGATAGAGACTTTTTGGACGGTCTTGTCAGCAAGGTTTATGAATTTAAGGACGGACGCGTGCGTGAGCATCTTGGCGGCATCCAGGCATACCTTGAGCATAATAAAGAGGAACGTGAAGTTGCTGAACACAAGGAAGATGCAAAGATAATAAGGGATAAAAAAAACGCGAGCTCCGGCACAAAAAAATCAGAAAAAATAACCGGTATTAATCCTTCTTGTGAACAGTTAATTTCTCCGGATAATTCAACTAAAAAAACTGATTCCCAACAGTTTAGAGCGGAAAGCAAGGAAGTGCGCAAAAAGAAAAAAGAGATCGAGAAGTGCGAAAATGAAATTGCAGATCTCGATCATCAACTCTCAGAAACTGAAATAGAACTTTCAGCCAAACATACCACGGAGGAACTAACTAAATTATCAGAGGAATATCAAAGAATTAAATCTATGCGTGACTCCAAGATGGAGGAATGGATGAAATTAAGTGAATAATTATTCTAGTATTGAGTTTGCTGAGGGTCAAAGTTTGTCCATCCATTCATCCAAGTATCAGTGGGTCCGGAGAATGCGCCAATATAAGTTACTTTATCAAAGCTATTTAGCAATGCATCCGTAAATACTGCGGCATTTAAAAGCGGGCTTCCGGCCTGAGGCGCATATTGTGCAGAAGTGGAAAGTTTTAGCAAAGAGAAGTCAGAGTAGTATTTGTCGCTAGTCATTGATTTAAAGAAAGTACTTGAGAATGACTCTTTTGTGGCATCAAGCGTGTTGCCGTTATCAGAATACTGATCCAGAAAACTTTTGTTTTTATCACTTCCCAAAATAGAGCAGGCGGCTAATATTACATTATTAACTTTAAATGTACCGGCAGTTGCAGCACTCTGTGTAGCAGAGCCTTTATCATTTTCTATAACTATCCCGACGGGGTAACCTGCAATTATTGAATTGAAACAAGACATGTGGCTGTTCCTTCTAATTTGAATTCCTGCTTGGAACTGTCCAAGCCTGGAGCCGTTATTGGGATTCATTCCGTTTCCGTTAATGTACGCGGAAGTGTTTGCAAATGAGGCATCTTGCACGGCAGGGCCTATGATTGTCATATTGGAGAACACGCATGATGTGAACGGAGCCGCAGTTGTACCGTTTGCATTATTATCACTTTCAAAACCGTTTGATGCAGATTGGTCTGCAATCTTTGTATCTCTTATTCCAAGACAAAACTGGACTTTTCCGGAGAAGCCGTTATCTGTATCAAATTCATCATCCCATCCCTTATAAGCAATTAGGTATTTGCAGTTTACACTGCCGCCAAACCATTCAAACGAGTCATCGTTTGAATAGGAAACCTGAACGTGGTCAATCTTTGTACCGCTTCCTACAGATCCCATTGTGAGACCGTTAATTTCCTGATCGGTTGCAAACGGATAGCCAGCGAACTCAATTCTGCAATAACTAAATACTCCCGAATTGTCTGTATCGTCGCTGCCACCGTGTTTGCTTCTAGGACCACCCTCAATAATCATTTCTGTTTGATTATTCTTAGCTTTTCCGCAAATTATAACTCCGCCCCAATCTCCCGGTTTTCTGCTTCCGGCGGGTTGTGCGGAAGTAAATACAATCGGCTCAGAAGCAGTGCCTTGTGCAATGATTTTACCGCCTCTTTCAACTATAAGTGACGCCTTGGTTGCTTTGTCGCCTTTAATCACGGTTCCCGCGGGAATTGTTAATGTAGAACCGTTTGTAATGTAGCACCAACCCTTCATCGTATATGTTCCTTTTGGAAGAGTATAATTTCCATTTATTTCAAATTCGGCATCTCCGTTTCCAAGTTGCGTCTTGTTGACAAACAGGATTTTATCCAAATTGTCCGTTGGTGTAACCGGAGTATCTCCGTTTGAACTTTTGCTGCAGCTGCTAATTGCGATACTAAATAAAGGCACTGTCGCCGCAATACATGTCATTAAAATCTGTTTTCTCATAATCAATTAATTTTTAAATAATTAATACGTTGTTTTATTATGTTTTATATTATGGTCATTAAAATATTATCTCATATTTTCCGCTAAAATTTCACAACAACGCCTGCAGTGAATTCTCTCCCCGGTCTAAACTTTTTAGTAACCTCTTTTCTGGAAACAATTTTGCCGCTTGCATTTGTATATTTTGGAAACTGACAGAATTCCGCATATTCGTTAAGCATATCTTTTGTGCTGAGTTTTAGTTCAACATGCTTCCCGACAGATTTGTTTATAGAAATGTCAATTAAGTTGCGCGGAAGCTCATACATATCCGGGATATTGTTGTCTATTGTGCCGCCTGCGTTAACGTCCGTTTTTCCGATACCAACAATTCTTTTTCCGATTCTATTATAAAGTACTGCAATTGAAAGTTTTGCCTTTTTGTATGAATAAAATAGACCTGCATTAATCAAATAGGGGGACTGACCCTCCATCGGTCTGTTGTGCTCCAGACCGCCGCTTGAGAAATTTACGCGACTCTTCATCCATGCTGCATTCAATGAAACATCAAGATTTTCAGCACCAAGGAAGCCAAGGTTCTTTTTGACTTCCGCCTCAATTCCGTACAAATTGGCTTTGTCTGCATTCTCAAATGTATAAGTGTAACTTCCGCCGGCATCCAAAAAGGTTGTCTCTATGGGATTCTTAAAATGTTTATAAAATACTGCTATTGAGATAATTTCTCCATTTGAAGGATACCATTCATATCTAATGTCTGCATTGTGTATGTACGCGGCTTTTAAGTCCGGGTTTCCTTTGATATCGCTAAATAAGTCAAAATCATAGTAGACGGATGATGATATCTCTCTAAATTCCGGCCTGTTGGTTGACACTCCGTAAGCTGCGCGCAGAAGATGATATTCATCAAAAAAGTATGATGCGTTAACGGAAGGAAACGGCCTGCTGTATGTATATGTTTTCTTTTTAGTATCGGAACCCGTTGTGCGCTTGTAACTTATAAGGTCCATTTTATAATACTCATACCTTGCACCGGCATATACTTTAATCTTCTCCAGATTAAACCCAAATCCTGCATAGCCGTTTAATGATGTATTATGCCCTTTATAATTATCTCTGTTATCCGAATCATCATATAAGTAAAGTTTGTCATTGCCAAAGTTTTTTTGCTGCATTATATCATTAACAACATCTCCATACTTAAAATCTGCCGGTAAATTTGAGTCAATAAATCTATAATAATAATCCTTTGTGTCGTACTTTCTATCTCTGTAATCTCCATATATGCCCGCTTTTACCTCAAGCAGATAGCCATCGTGATTGTTGTTGTTAATTAATGATTGAGAGTAATTAACTCCTGCAGAACCAATATTTTCATGCAGTTTTGTTGAGCATCTTTCAATGTCGTTTTGGTCTATGCCCATCTTGCCGTAGTATGGATCTCCAACCAAATCATTTTGCTCTCTGTTTATAATTCTCCTGTCCGGCTGGATCCTATCTGCATAAGAATATCCTGCCTCCCAATCAATTTTGCCGTTTAAAATGTCATGTACTCCGGAAATCTGGCCGCTGTAAGAATTTCTTGTATAACGGTCATATTCAAACTTTTCCTGCAGATATAAGGAGGAAATATTCTGCCATCCCTCTCTTTGAGTGTACTTTGATGTTGCAATCTTGTTAAAAATATTTCTAAAATAATATCTGCTGTTGCTCCTTATGTATGCAAAGTTTAAAAGAGCTCCGATCTTGTTGCTCCTCAGATATTGATTGTCAGAATATTTATATAAGTACTCCGGCTTATCCTCTATCTTGTTGTAAACTCCAAACCTTGAGTTTTCCATGTTCAGATATGACTTGGAGGAAAGGCTCCGGTTAAGTGAACCAATTACCGTAAACTCTCTGTTATTTTGCAGTTTAAATGACTTGCCAAAAGAGACTGAAATTCTCTGGTCGGGCAGAGGGCGTCTCTTTTTTGTCTTCCAAATCTTTGCATTGTTATTAATATCAATAGGGCCGTTTCCGTCATTGTTGTAAATAAAGTCATGGAAGTGGGCAGAAGTGTTTATGCCACTGCTGTAAGAGATTGAAAACGGATTCTCCTCCGGCGTATCTTTTGTGGAAATTTTCACAAAACCTCCGGAAAAATCTGCCGGAAGTTCAGGAGAAGGAGACTTCACAATCATGATATTTTCTATTTGCCCTGCAGGTATTATATCAAATGAGAAAGATCGCGTATCCGCCTCACTACTAGGTGTTGAAGCATTGTTAATCCATACGTTGTTATACCTTTGAGACAAACCTCTTGCAATAATAAATTTATCATTGATAATAGAAATCCCGGGGATTCTCCTGATTACTTCACCCGCATCTCTATCCTGGTTATTGGAGATAGTTTTGCCGGAAACACCACTCACTACGGCATTGGTTGTTCTCATTGCCTGCATAACGCCGATATCTCCTCCAACTCTTTTTACTCCTTTAACAACCAGAGCATTAATTGACTCAGCCGTCGGGACCATACTAATAACTATATCCTTTGCCCCGGCCTCCGCTTTAAACAATATTGTCTTATATCCCATCATGGTCACCGACAGGGTAAAGACTCCCTGGCGGTTAATGGGAACATCAAACACTCCCTGTTCATCTGCAACAGAATAGAACTTTTTATTTTCTGTCACGACGGTTGCTCCGGCAACGGGAACACCTGATGTAGAGTCTCTTACAATACCCTTTATATGGTAAGAGATATTTTGCTTTTCTGCAAAAACCGCAATTGCGCTTAGTATGCATGCAAGCAATACTAATCCAAAAATGATAAATTCTCGCTTAAATGTTTTAGAACTATATATATTCTCGTCCATCTGTTAGTTGATTTTTACAGATGCAAAGGAACGCCGCAATTATTACATGCCCGTTACTGCAATGTTATATGCAGGTAATTAAAATGTAAAAAAAGTATTACAAGAGATATTACAAGATACTTTTCGGTAAGGGAATGATACAGCAAAAACTATTTCTTTTTAAGGAAAAAGTCAAATTGCAAACCGCTTGGTAGGCAATTGTTTACAGAGATTGTTCCACCGTGGATTATAACTGCATTTTTTACAATGGAGAGTCCAAGGCCTGTGCCGCCGGCCTTGCGGGAACGGCCTTTATCTACTCTGTAGAAACGTTCAAATAAATGTGACAGATGTTCTGTTTCAACGCCAACGCCATTGTCCCAAAATGAAAAGAAATACCTATCTGAAGTCTCTTTTATTAACTTAATATTTATCTCAGTGCAAGACGAATAGGCTATTGCATTGTTTAATAAATTGCTGAAAATGGAGCGCAACAAAGAGTCATTCCCGTACATAACCAATGGTTTGCTCTCCAAATTTGTAAGAGTGATTTTCATTCTTTGAGGTACATTTGATAGTATCATCTGATTTGCCGCCGCAACTTCTTCTCTGATGATATTGCTTAAATATAGTCTCTCCTTTTTTATCATATCCGGCGCCTCATCCATGCGGGTAATAGTAGAGACGTCTTGCAGCAAGGAGCTGAGTCTCTGAGTTTCAGAGTAACTCTTGGCAAGAAAATCATGTTTCTGTTCATCAGTCATGTTAGGATTACGCAACATGGTTTCCAGGCAAAGACTAATGCCGCTGACAGGAGTTTTCAACTCATGATTTATATTATTTGTAAGTTGCTTCTTAATTCTGATTTTCTCCTCTTCCTCCCGCATTGCCTTATTGTGCTGGAATTCAATTTCCTCTGAATCTTTCCTTATACGTCCTATAACCAGTACGGCCATAAGACTTAGCAACAATGTCATGCCTGCAATAAACCAAACAAAAGAATGCCCCAGACTAAGTGTCTTTTGCAGTGAGACGGAGTAGGGAAGGGCGCTTCTTACAATGTAGCTGTTCATTGTATTCTTCCCGACAGATATTCTATGTTCTATTTTGGTTGCGGAGTAAAAATAATTTTCAGAGGTTGTTTTTGATAATCTCCTCACAATAAAGCTATTCCCGCTTTTCATCGCATCTCTGAACTCCGGTCTGGAGGAGTGGTTCTGCATCTGAGGGGATTTTATCCCCTCAGAAGAATCATAAAGAACTCGGCCGTCCGTCTTTATAATTGTGATGCGGATGTCCGGATATATTCTCTTAATATCTTTAAAGCTGCTGTCCAAAGAATTGAAGAGTCTCCTGCCCGATTGTCCATAATAATAACCCGCCTTATTCACCAATGTCTCCGCAACATGCTCATTTACACTTTGCAAAGAGGCATTCATCAAATCCTCTTTGAACCTTTTTTCACTAGAATAACGAAAAAAAACAAACACTGCTGCAGATATCCATATCACGGACAGCAGCAATACAAACATTAAGGTCTCACGCACCTGCTTGTAGTTTTTCCGTATTTTCATCTTGTAAATCGGATTATTGTATTACTGAATGGGCTCCTCAAAAATATATCCGTATCCGTAGCGAGTAACAATACATTTTCCGTATGGCTCTATTTTCTTGCGCAATCTTGTGATTGTTACGTCTATAGTACGGTTAACCACTATTACATCATCACCCCATATTTTTGATAAAATCTCATCTCTGGACAAAACTTTATTCTTGTTCTCCAGCAGAAGAACTAAAATTTCAAACTCTTTTTTTGTGAGTTCTAGTTCTTTACCATCTACCGTACATGTCTTATTATTCAAATTTATATGAATAGATTCATAATCCAAGATATCATTATGAATGTCAGTGTTTGTGGAAGTCCGCCTTAAAACACTTTTGACACGCGCAAGTAACGTTCTGATGGTAAATGGTTTAGGAATATAATCATCAGCGCCTATATTAAGACCTGCAACCTGATCGTCTTCAGTATCTTTTGCAGTGCAGAAAATGATTGGGATTTTTGCAGTCTCCGGCCTGGATTTTAATAGTTGAGCCATCTTAAACCCGTTCATCTCCCCCATCATTACATCCAGCAGAATAAGAGAGTATTGCACTAATTCCGTGACAGGTTTCTTAAGGACTTCTTCTGCGCTGTAGGCTGTATCCACGTCATAACCTTCAACTTCCAAGTTAAATTTAATACCTTGACAAAGAGTGGCTTCATCATCTACAACCAATATTTTCAGTTTATCTACCGCCATAGATTTTCATATAAACTCCATAACCGTCACAAAATTAGAAATAAAAAACATCTTGCGTTTAACTTAACAGAGTAATAATGATTTTGTAATGTTTAAGCCTTTCTGAACTCCTGACAGATAATGGCAGTTGCGGTTGCAACATTAAGAGACTCTGATGTGGAAAATTCCTTGCGCGGTTTAATATTGCCGTCTTTTCCATATGACGGAATATATAATTTATGTTCTGCGGGTATCAGATTTTCTATTTCTTTGGAGATTCCAAATGACTCGCTCCCCATAATTACCAAACCATGTTTTTTTACGCAGTTTTGGTTGCTTCCATCCAGAAAAGTTCCGTAAACCGGCAACCCTGCATCTTTAAACTCTTTTACTGCTTCTGCAAGCTTGCAGTATATAACTGAGGTTCTGAATATTGCGCCCATCGTAGCTTGTACAGTCTTATGATTATAAAGTTCAACAGTGTCTTCTGATGCAAATATTGCGTTAATGCCGTACCAGTCTGCAAGTCTGATTATTGTACCAAAATTCCCCGGGTCCTTTACACCGTCGAGACCTAAACATAGCGGGAATTTCTCATTATGATGTTCTTTTGCTTTCTTAAATATGGATGCCGCAAAGGCTTTAAATTCCGACTGTTTATTCTGTTCAACTACTGCCAGAATAGGTGAAGGCGTATAGAGTGAACTTATGCGGGCCATGCACTCATCTCCAATCTCAGAAGATTTGTAAACCGCGCGGACATTAAAGTCAGAATGCAACGCCTCCTCTACAAGTTTCTCTCCTTCAACCACAAACAGACCCGTCTCCTGCCTAAACTTTTTCTGCTGGAGAGCGCGAATATCTTTTATTTGCTTGTTTGAGAGCTGCATGTAGCAAAGTTAATAAAATTATGATGCTGCCTTGAATAGAAGACGGCGCCATTATTTTAATATCCTAATATTTTTAGCATGCTCTTGTAAGACTGTTCCTTGCTAAAGAGTTTTGTGAAGTATTCGCCGTGTTCGTCACGGTCTATAATCACGTGTTTTGGAGCGGGTTGCAGGCAGTGTTGTATTCCGCCGTACCCGGCAATTGACTCTTGATATGCACCGGTATGGAAGAATCCGATATATAAAGGTTCCTCATCGTGCCGGCCTTCAACAACCGGTAAGAATATGGCATTCGCATGTGCTTCCGCATTGTAATAATCTTGTGAGTCGCAGGTTAATCCACCCAAGAAAACGCGCTGATATTCACAATTCCATTTATTAATAGGAAGCATTATAAATCTCTGTTTTATGCCCCAAGTATCCGGCAATGTGGTCATAAATGAACTGTCCACCATGTACCAGCGTTCTCTGTCGTTCTGCTGCTTGCAATCCAATATCTGAAAAATAGCTGCACCGCTTTCTCCAACTGTAAAACTTCCAAATTCTGTAAAAATGTTTGGTTCCGCCACTCCGCGTGACTTGCAAATTTTCTTAATTTGAGAAACAATTTCCTCTGTCATGTACTCATACTCATAATCTTGCACTAGCGAATTTTTGATTGGGAAGCCTCCGCCAATGTTTAAAGAGTCAAGGGTAGGACATATTGCGCGTAAGTCACAATAGACATTTACGCACTTGGCCAGCTCATTCCAATAGTATGCATTATCTCTAATTCCGGTGTTTATAAAGAAGTGCAGCATCTTTAAAGTAAACTTATTGCTTTTAGATAGTTTTGCCTTGTAAAAAGGAATTACATCTGAATATCTGATGCCAAGCCGGCTTGTATAGAACTCAAATTTTGGCTCTTCTTCAGATGCAATGCGTATCCCAAGCTTGGCGGGAACCTTTACATGTGCGTCAAGATCATCAAACTCACCAAGGTTATCCATAACAGAAATGACATTTTTCCAGCCGCCATTTATTTTCTCTGCTATATTATCAATATAAGTATCCTTTTTGAAACCGTTGCACACAATAGTCATGTCCTCTTTTAACTTCTTCTCATAATACAGAGAATCAATGAGATTGATATCAAAAGCAGATGAGGTCTCCAAAAATATATCATTCTTAAGAGCCTCTTCCAAAATAAATGAGAAATGGGAACTTTTTGTACAGTAGCAATAGTTATAAGACCCTTTATAATCAACCTTTGCCATGGCCACGTTAAACATTCTTTTAGCTCTTTGAATTTGGCTGGAGATCTTAGGCAAATATGTGAGTTTCAAAGGAGTTCCGTATTGCTCAATGATATCCATCATTGGGATATCATGAAAAAACAGATTGCCTTCTTCTACTCTAAATTCGTCTTGCGGCCAGTCAAAAGACTGTTCAACCAAATCAATGTACTTGTTTTTCATTTTAAAAATGTAAGTGAGTTACTTTAATAAAAATTTTGCAATCCAAGTCACTCGGATTTAAAACGCGGGGACAAATATATTTATAATTACAAATGATTGTTCAAGCTCTGCCAATTATTGTAAGCATGTTATTCCATACAGGGCAGTTTTCATCTTTTTTGTCTAAATTTGGAATTTGTAAAGGCACCGTTAAGCGTTTGAAGTACTTTAACTCACATATTACAATGAAGATAAGGCTTTTAAGGAGGATAATGACTTCCGGCGCTATTGCATCGGCTGCTCTCTTTATATATGCGGCATCGTTCTCTTCTTGCAGCATGACCAGGGTAATTCCGGAAAATCAAAGCCTTTTGAGGGGCAACACAATTGAGATTATTGATAACGGAACTAATAACGGGCATTTGAACAGCAAGGAAAATATTACAGACCTTCAGAAATATATTAAGCAAACTCCCAACACCTCTTTGTTTGGCTTCAACCCATTTATAAATCTTTATAATTCAGGTGATGGCAGCGGAAAAGGATGGGACAAGTTAGCTAAGAAAATAGGGCAGGAACCGGTGATTTTTGATCCGGATTTAGTTGAAAGTTCAAAGACAAACATGGCTAACCATCTGCAATTTAAAGGTTATTACAATAATAAAATTGCAGATTCAGTAGAAACAAAAAATAAAAAGACAAGAGTAATTTACTATGTAGCTTCCGGAAAAAGATATTTGATTGACAGTATTGCATATAAAATTAAAGATACGGCTCTTTATAGAATCATGCTGGCAGATTCTTCAAATAGCTATATTAAGAAAGGGAGCATACTTTCAGAGGATATTCTGGAAAAAGAGTCTGCAAGAATGTCTCTGGTATACAGGAACAGCGGTTACTATGGATTCACAAAAAATTATTTCTTTTACACGGCAGACACTTTAATGCATAACGGCTTTGCGCACGTAAATGTAACGGTAGAAGATTTCACAAGGAATGAGACACCAAAAGAGGCAAAACCTCACAGAGTGTTTACTTTTGATAATGTCTATGTAACGCCTACGCGTAATTTCCAGCGCAGGATGAGGATGCCAAAACTTATTGATTCTATTGATATTGCAAATAAAGACAGCATTATCTCCGTAATACGCTCTCAAGTAGATACCGTCAAATACAAGCGGATATATGTGATTGGACGCAGTGCAAAAACCGGAAGCACTTTATTGTTGCGCAAGAAAGTGCTTAACAGAATGAACATGATTGTACCAGGCTCCAAATATAACGCTGACGCAGTATCCGCCACCTACCGCAGATATAGCGAGATGGGCCTTTTTTCCAGTGTAAACATAGGTTTGACGGAAACAGATTCATCCAAAGTAAAAACAGACATTAAGCTTATAGCTAACACATTACAAGGATACAAAGTTAATTTGCAGGGCTCCACTAATTCAAACGGGCTATTTGGAGTTTCCCCCACATTTTCCTATTATCATAAAAATTTATTCAGAGGAGGTGAACTTTTCTCTGTAAGTTTTATGGGAGATTTCCAGTTTAAGCCAAACAGCAATATTCACTCAACTGAATTGGGCGTAAGTACTTCCCTTAGTGTTCCGAATTTTCTTTTAGCTCCCGACAGATGGTTCCAGAATGCAGTTGTTCCGCGCACGGAATTTATAGCCTCCTACAGTTATCAAAAGCGTCCGGAGTATACAAGAAACATTTTGTCGGCAAGTTACGGATATACATGGAATGCATACGGCAAGTGGTTCTTTAAGGCAAATCTGCTTCAGGCAAACATTGTTAAGCTTTACAATCTTGATACGGCTTTCTATAAAAAACTTAATGACCCTTTCTTGCGCAATTCATATAAAGACCACTTTGATTTAGGAGTAGGGGGAAACGTCTATTTCACAACAGATGCATCCACAAATCCGGCCCGCAGTTTTTTCTATTTTAGATACTCAATTGATTTGAGCGGAAATCTGATAAGCCTGTTTGATAATAATTTTGCCACAGATGATGCGGGAGAGAAATTGATATGGAAGTCTCCTTATTCACAGTATTATAAGATGGAATTATCATCTGTATACACTATAAAGATAGGACAGAACAAGAACCACATGCTTGCAATAAGATTGCTTGGCGGAGTCGGACGCGGATACGGAAATTCTTCCGTTTTGCCATTTGAAAAATTATTTTGGGGAGGCGGAGCTTATGATTTAAGGGGCTGGCAGCCAAGAACTCTGGGTCCAGGTTATGCTCAACTGGATACAGCATGGAGAATTTCCAATCAGACCGGAGACATAAAACTGGAATCAAATGTGGAGTACAGGTTTCCGGTATTTTGGATATTGCGCGGAGCCATATTTGCGGACGCAGGAAACGTCTGGACATTTGACAGAGGTAAAGATGACGTAACAGGAAAACAAACGGATGAGGCCGGAATCTTCAGAGGCAAAGACTTTTACAAACATATCGCATTAGACTGCGGAGTAGGATTGAGACTGGATTTGAGTTTTGCGCTGCTAAGATTAGACCTTGGTTTTAAAACATTTAACCCGGCCTCATCAGAATGGATAGGACCGGGCAAATGGTTCAAACATAATAACTTTGAATTCAGTTTTGGAATAGGCTATCCTTTCTAATAGTCTTGCCAAATTCTTTAATTTTATTTTTCAAACTTCAGATATCCAAAATATTCAGGTCTGTGATAATCGGGCTTAGATGTACCGATTGGGTTCCACGTCAAATAATGAGCTTGCGGCATAGCATCTCCGCACTTATATACGTTACCCATTACTCTCTTGCCTTTCAAGTCTTTAACACCATTCTCACATATTAGTTTGATAGGCAAAACAATTACCATAGTCCACTCATAAACTTCCTGCTTATCTGCGCTCACACAAACATCATCGTCCTTAACTTTGTTTCCGGCTAAATCATTTTCCTTCTCTATCTCTCTAATACCAAAAGCCTTATTCCCCAAAGTAGAAAATCTGCGTATAAGTTTTATAACCTCAGGCTGAGCGTTATGCCTGTTCTTTCTCCCTTCTCCCATCCCGAGCAAACCATGTCCTATGCAATTCATTTCCAAATTAAAATAGAGAGAATCATTCAGATTATCGGAAGGTTTAATGAAAAATTCCATACAGTCATCTGTCCAGGGCTGCGAGTTTTCATCTTTATCAAATACGGCCTTTAGTGCCTTCTCTTTAACATTATATTGTATGTATATATCTGTATCCGTATACATTATCTTAAAGCTCGCGACAGGTTTGTAATCACCGTTTGCTTTTGGCCAATTGACCACATCAACTGCGCCTGATGATACCTTTTCACTCTCAAACTTTTTATTGATTTGCAAAAAAGTAGGGGACGCAACTGCAAATTTAACATGTTTCACCTTATAGGTTTTACGTACAACTTCTTTATCGGCATTAAATGCTTTGTCCAGAGCCTCGTTTTTTTTTGTATTCATATTAATCTGGTTATTAGCAACATAAATGCTCCTTGCATTCATGTTTCCAAAAGGAAGCAGTGCCGCAAGGAGCATTAATGATTTGACTATTTTGTTCATAAATAACCCATGTATCAAAAGAAAAATCCGTCGGGATTAAAATTTATATCTTACAAATAGTTCAATTGCTTGATATTCAGCCATACCGAGTTTATCAAATATTACGGCAGTGTTGTGATTTCTCTCCTCTGCCCTCAGCCAGAATTCACGAGCATCCGAACCGGGGAACAACGGGTAGTCTTTTTGAGACTGGTGACGGTAGATGGCATCTCTCTTTATCTTAACCTCTTCTGGGCTCAATGGAACAGCCATCTCCTCCTCTGCAACATCCCACTCTTGCCATGCGCCTCTGTACATCCACATACGGCAATCTTTAAACCAAGACTCTTTCTTGAGCTCATTGCAAGCAGCTATAACTGCCTGGAAACAAACTCTATGTGTGCCATGCGGATCTGATAAATCACCCGCTGCAAAAATCTGATGGGGTTTTACTTTTTGAAGCAGTGTCTTTACAATATCAATATCTTTTCTGCTAAGCGGATTTTTCTTTACACCGCCCGTCTCATAGAAAGGCAATGCAAGGAAGTTGACATGACTCTCCGGAATCCCAAGATAGCGGCAGGCAGAACGGGCTTCTCCGCGACGGATAACAGTCTTTATCTTTCTGACAATCATTGGATCAGCTTCTCCGGGATGCTTTTTTGCAAGAGCAGTCTTAATGTCTGTGAAAAGTTCTTTTGCCTTTTCATCGGAGAAGCCAAACAAGCCGGCACTCTCTCTGATAAAATCCAGATATCTTACAACGTCATGATCAAAAACGGCAATATTTCCACTTGTTTCATAAGCCATATAAATATCATGTCCCTGTTCAGAAAGTCTTGCAAGAGTTCCGCCCATTGAAATCACATCATCATCCGGGTGAGGGCTAAATACTACAACTCTCTTTGGATAAGGTTTTGCACGCTCGGGACGTGTCGAATCATCAGCATTTGGTTTTCCACCCGGCCATCCACTGATTGTATGCTGCAAATCGTTGAATACCTTAATGTTAATCTGGCTGGCAGGCCCTTTTGTAGTAACAAGGTTTGACATCAAATTATCATTGTAATCTCTATCTGTAAGTTTTAGAATTGGCTTGTTCAATTTTCTGCAAAGCCAGAACACTGCCTTTCTAATAAGATACGGAGTCCACTCAACTTTATCAGTAAGCCAAGGAGTATCAATTCTCGTCAGTTTGACAGATGCCGAATCGTCAATGAAAACGTGTATATTCTTATGTTCCTGCAGATAAGAAGCGGGATTCATACTGTCAACATCACCCTCGACAAGTGCTTTTACAGAGTTTCCGGAACCTTCTCCCCAAGCCAAAAAATAAATTTCTTTGGACTTAAGAATTGTTGCAATCCCCATTGTTATAGCATAATAAGGAACATCTTCCACACCAAAGAAATCACTTGCCGCTGCCACTCTGGAGGAGTAGTTAAGCGCAATCATTCTTGTCTCAGAGTTATACGCGGAAGCCGGCTCATTCATTCCCATATTACTGGTAATCAGGATATCTATACCGCCTGCTTTTGCTATTTCATCCTCAAAACCTTTGCAATATTTCTGGACATCGTCCATCTTATTGCTTTTTATATAATGGACATTCTTTGCGGGAATATCCACCTCATCAACAAGGCATTCTTTAATAAATCTGTAATGACTCTGTAATTCATTGCGGTCCAATGGATAGAAATCATCCATATTAAAAACCTCAATGTTTTTGAAACTTAGCCTCTTTGCTTTAACAGCATTAATCATCTCATCATAAACTGCAAGACATGTAGAAGTAGAGGCAAGTGCAAGAACAAGATTTTCTCCCTTCTTTGCCTTCTCATTAGACTGTTTAATAACCTCATCTACAATAATCTTGGCTGCATCAGCGGCCTCATTGAAGATGGTTACCGGTAATTTTTCATACCTCTTTGAAAAACTTGGCGTTAAAAACATTTTGTATTGTGTTTAATAAATTTCTTTATCCAGACAAACTGCTGTTTCCAAACAATTTGCCGTCTTTTATTTTAATGCGTTTCTGAGATTAACAAGCTCTTTCACTAAAGGTTCCATTAGACTTAATTTCAGCATATTGGCTCCATCTGATTTTGCCAGCGACGGCTCGGGATGCGTCTCAATAAACAATCCGTCCGCTCCAACCGCAAGCCCTGCCTTTGCAAGATGCGGAATAAGCCAAGGCTCCCCGCCGGTAACTCCGCTCATTTGATTAGGCTTCTGCAATGAGTGCGTAACATCCAAAACCACAGGAAATCCAAATTTTTGCATTTTTGGTATTCCTTTAAAATCTACAACCAAATCATCATAACCAAAGGTTGTTCCTCTCTCCGTTAATATCACTTTATCATTTCTTGAATCCGTGACCTTCTTTGCTGCAAATTGCATGGATTCAGGAGATAAGAACTGTCCCTTTTTAATATTCACATATTTTCCCGTCTCTGCCGCAGCCTCCAGCAATTCTGTCTGCCTACATAAAAAAGCGGGGATCTGAAGCATATCCACATCATAAGATGCGGCAAGCTCGGCCTCCGGGACACTGTGAATATCAGTAACTATAGCGATTTTTAATTCTTTTCTGATTTTCTGAAGTATAGAAAGGGCCTCTTTGTCACCAATCCCGGTAAATGAAGAGATACTGGAGCGATTAGCTTTTTTGTAAGATGCTTTAAATATGAAAGGCACCTGATATTTCTCTGTAATAGCTTTAAGCTCCTTGGCAATTTTAAATGTAATCTCCTCACCCTCAACCACGCAGGGACCGGCAATAAGAAAAAACATTCCGTTTTTGTAATCCTTTACATTCTCTATAGCTAAAGGTTTCATGCTTTTTTTGTTTAAAATTATTATGTAAGAAACAATGTTACAAACTGCAACCGGCCACAAAAGAGACGCAATAAGCAGGCCGCTCCATTCAACGGCCGCAAAGTTACAAAATATACTTTATAAAAACAGAGTAAAAAGGGTGTAAAGGTTCAATTAATATAAACCATATATTGACAAATTAATATTTATATTTTGGCCATAACCGTCTAATTCTCTGACGGATTTCATCTTCTTTCTTATTCTCCCCGGGGTCATAAATTTTGGTGCCGCTCATTTCTTCCGGCAAAAACTCAAGATCGGCAAAATTGCCGGCATATTCATGCGCGTACTTATAACCGTCTGAATATCCAAGCTCTTTCATAAGTTTGGTAGGGGCATTTCTTAAATGCAGCGGAACAGATAAATCACCCGTTTGCTCAACATAAGCCGTTGCTCCATCAATAGCCGTAATGACGGAATTGCTCTTTTGACTGGTTGCCAGATAGATAGCACACTCCGTAAGCGGAATGCGTCCCTCCGGGAGTCCAATCTGCTGGACAGCCGCAAAGGTGGATTGCGCAAGAAGGAGCGCATTGGGATTGGCAAGACCAATATCCTCTGCAGCAAGTATAACCATACGTCGTGCTATGAACAGAGGATCTTCACCGCCCTTCAACATCCTTGCAATCCAGTATACGGCAGCATTCGGGTCAGAACCGCGCATGCTTTTAATGAATGCGGAAATAATATCATAATGCTGTTCGCCGTTCTTGTCATACATTGCCATGTTCTCTTGCAGCCTATTGGTTACAAGTTCATTGTCAATAACAAGCGCATGAACATGATCACTTGAACTCTTGCCCGATTTTTTATCAGATTTTGCAGATTCTCTTGTCAATGAACTTACTGCAGAAGACGCTTCATAAGTGCTTGTAATTATCTCCAAGATATTCAGTAATTTGCGGGCATCACCTCCACTATATCTGAATAGCGCCTCTTTCTCTTTCACCTTAATATTTAGAGTCTTAAGATATTCATCTTTTTCGAGCGCACGGGTAAGCAATGTATCTAAATTCTCCGCTGTAAGTTCTTTTAGAACATAAACCTGGCATCTGCTTAAAAGCGGGCTAATCACCTCAAATGAAGGATTTTCCGTAGTTGCGCCAATAAGGATTATAGTACCATCTTCAACTGCCCCAAGCAACGCATCCTGCTGGGACTTGCTAAAGCGGTGAATCTCATCAATGAAAAGAATAGGGGTCTGTCGTGAGAAAAAATTTTTATCCTTGGCCTTTGCTATTACTTCTCTAACTTCCTTAACTCCAGAACTTACAGCAGACAGTGAAAAGAATGGACGATTGAGCTGCTTGGATATTATGTACGCCAGCGTGGTTTTGCCAACTCCGGGAGGGCCCCATAAAATGAAGGATGAAATATTCCCGGTATCAATCATGTTGCGTAAGATTGCGCCTTTGCCAACAAGATGCTCTTGTCCAACGTATTCATCTAAGCTCTTGGGTCTTATGCGCTCCGCCAGTGGAATCCCGTTTCCTGCAATATTTAATTTTTCCTCACTCATCCCCACAAAGTTAATCTTTTTTTGCAAGTCATTTGCAGCGTTTCGCTCTGCCTTACTTCTCGCTAATGATTTCCTGAAGAAAATCATTGCTCGTACGAAACGGACTCGCTCAACCACTTACAAATGACCTTGCAATAAAAATTAAGGAAAGATTAATTTAATTAAGTAATGATAATAAGGCCGTCAGGCCCGCTACCGCAGCGAGCATGCAAACTATTTCCATATAATGTTCTCAACCTTCCATTTATCCTTAGGTGCTGGATTCTGCGCAGGATAACCCATTGGGATTACATTTAGAGGCACCAGATTATCAGATAGTCCCAAGATTTCTACAAGCTTGTTGCATCGCTCAACATCCGGATATAAACCTGTCCAAACGGCGCCCAGTCCAAGAGCATGGGCTGCAAGCAGGATGTTTTCAGTTGCAGCGGAACAATCGTCAATCCAAAAATCTTTTCCGCCGCCCGAAATCATCTTTTTTGTATCTCCACAAACAACTATTGCCATTGGTGCTTTTGCCGTCATTCCTGCATTGCGCAAATTCATTCCTATTTTTGTAAGCAGCTCTTTATTAGTTACTACAACAAACGCCCAAGGTTGTTTATTCATTGCAGAAGGTGCGGCCATTCCGGCCTTCAAAATCTTCTCAATTTTCTCTTTTTCAACGGTCTTGTCCTGATATGCTCTTATGCTTGTGCGGGTCATAATGCAATTAAGTATAACTCCGGCAGAATCGCATTTTTTTCCATTTTGTGCATTTGATGTAGCCGGCATAACTACAAGCAAAGCAATTGCTAACATTGTTAAAACCACAATTTTTTTCATATCCTAATTGTTCAAAATATTAAACTTACTTGTAAATATAACTCAAAAATTATTCAAAATCCATCACCATTGGCACTGCTTGTTTTTTATAACCCTCATTTGGCATAAGTACAGTACAGTGAACAAACTTCGCGCGCGTGCTCCGGAAGAAGCACGAGGTTATGAGTTTTTGACCTGATTATTTGCCGCGATTATTATGCAGTATTTGCTCATTGCTTGCATTTTACGGTCAAAGTGGTTGAGTAATCCATGAAAAAACTTGTCATTTTTATCGTTGCAATACTGTCTTGTATTGCTGTGAGAGCTCAGAGTAAACATGTTGTATATCAAGGCGATGTGGAGACCGGATATTCTTTGGGTATAGCCGACGGTTTTGATATGGACAGATTCCTTTTGCATACTTGCCACGGCGTAAAAATAGGAGAGCATTTTGGAGTTGGCGTTGGCGCGGGAATAGAGTACTACTTCCAAAGCGGGAATGACTTTGTAACCGTTCCCGTATTTGCCAGAGTAAAAAAGTCTTGGGATGTATCCAAACGTAATGTTTTTTTTGTGCTGGCCGATACCGGCTGTGCTTTTGCAGATGGTGGCAATGACTTTCTCCTATCGCCGATGATAGGAATAAGTCATAAAATACTTAAAAACCAAGCACTTAATTTCTCTTTTGGGTGCGATGTGACCACTTTTGCCCTGACGTTCAGAGTAGGGTGTCAGTTCTAAATTATTTTTTGCTGTGTTTTTTGGTGCAATCAAAGAGTCGTGGGCTATTTAACATAATATAAATTGTATGAAAAATAAAAATTGACGCCGTCATTAATTAATAACGGCGTCTTAGTTTTAAAGATCATATCACTCTTTTAAAGACGTAGATTTTTTTTAAAGTTAATCTTCATGCCGCTTCATCTGGCGGATAATCTTGTTAATTATGCTCTGAATATTCTCATCCGGCTGTATGATATTGTAGCTTCCCCAGAATTCGGGATCAGAAAAATCATTAACACGCTTTGACAGGATATCCTTCATGTGAATTTTCCTGTCTTGATCAAGTTTAAGGCCGGCCGGATTATCTGTGTCAGTAACAGCAAGTTCCCCGACTATAGTATATTTGTTTTTCATCCAGTGATGCTTGTATTTAGCGCTAAATTTCAATTCCATCCTGGAATAATCAAACATGTACTTTTGGCCAACCTTCTTATAATTAACCTCATACGTAGCATCCTCAACCTTCAGCGTGGCATCAACCGGTTTCTTGCGAATAAAATACTTCCATGCATCATTTGTAACATCAACATTCATGGAGAAAGTTGCCTTAAGCAGCGCAAGTGTCTCACTGTCAATATAAAGCTCACCTTTATACAAACACTCTTTTACAACGCTGTCCTTCTGATTAAATTTGAGAACGTAAATCTTGTGGTTATTCTCAACAATTGGGTTACCCAAAGAGAAATCATAATAATCCGGTGCAGACAGCGCATCAGTCCCAATAAACGGGTACTTAATTATGTCTGTGTACATTGCAGAAAGCGGCCCCCCCTGCAATTTCATAATGATTGTATCATTTACATTGGAATTTTCATTACCCCTACCCTTGTAAATAGCTGCATTATCAGAGGCAAAACTATTCGTATAAGAAGCTTTTTTAATATCCAGAACTGCCTCATTCATAGATGCATACTTGCTTCCTTTTTTTACAAGTTCACGATAGAATCCCAACATGCCGCGCGGTTCATTTGAATAATTTTTCTTAATGTTTGACTGTGAAAAAACAAGATTAAACAAACTGAGCGGATCGTTAGGATGAATGTAAATAGATGAAAGCTTGACAAATGACTCAACCATCCTTATGGTTTTTACTTTGCCTTGCGGAAAATCAGAAACACAAATACGTACGGTACTATAACCTAAATAACTAACCTGGACAGAATCCAATGCATTAAATTTACCTGTCGGGATTTTGACAACAAAAACTCCGTCAGCATTAGTGACATTGGAAACAGTTGAATTTAAAAGAGAAATGGAAGCATAATGCAATGGCTTTGCGGTATTGTTATCCAAGACGCGGCCGGTAACCTGGATGTAACCTTGCGCAAACAAATTGCTAACATTGCCCGCACTCAACAAGAGTGCAAGCAATAAAATTGATGTACCCTTAAATTTTTTCATGTTGTTGTTTCCTCCAATGCGAATATACAATTTTTCCCGTACAAAATAATGCCGACATATCCAATATGACGGCGTTATTTTAATAGAGTAACAACGTACACAAATTCAGGACGGTAATTGCGGTTAGATTTGAGCCAGCGGTTGTTATCAAAGATACCAACCCGGGAGGTGTCAACGGCGTTAACTGAAGCTACGGACGCCTCTTTGCAGAAGTCTTTGCGAGTAAGAACGGCACACGGAGCGGCTGCGCGGACTGCAGAAGAATCTTGCAGATTGAGCGGTCTTACGGGACGATGAAGATCATAAATTACCTCCACGCGCGGGGCAAGCGTGTCTGCATTGTAATATAGGGGGATGTCCCTCATTTCCGGAATAGTGCGCAAAGAGGTCATTGTTATATTTGTCTGATACCCGACCACCTGTCCGATATAAGGCAGAACGGTTATCTCCGCAAATACCATCAAAATCACTGTAAAGTAAAGAAATCTAAGCGGTTGCTGCCGTCTAATACAGCGGACCATAAAGGCAAAAATTATATATATCCCGATAGCTATTTTTGCCATAAGGCTGCCGGATATTGTCCCTTTGCTGTAAAGAAGTATGTAGCAGGCGATTGGAATTACAGATACAACTACTGCAATAGCCCAGGTATTCAAATTAAAGAGTAGTTTTCCGCTCCTCCAGGATAATTTACTGTTAATAAACATCTTACCGTCGCGACCAATAACACTGTCCTTCACTCTCCACAAGCCATTCTTTACACATGCCTGCCAGTACATAAAAATATAACCAATCAGGTATGAGGCTGGTACAAGCAACGGCAACAGATAACGCTTTTTCTTCTCCGGCATTGCAGAAAGAAGTACAAGACTGATTACCATCCACAAAAGAGGCATTAAATACTTTTTGCTAAACTCCTTATAATCAAAATTTCCTGATGATTTTTTATCACAGTAGTCTGATATCCCAATGTCGGCGGCATTAATTTTATCCCGGCTAAATTGAGACAAATTACTCATTGATAAATCTTTTGCTCTGTGTTTCCAATAAGTGAAAAAAAGCGCGCACATAAGCAATACTCCCCAGATACCCGTCTCAAAAGTGAACTTATAATAGTACCACCATGGTCTTGTATGGTAACTTGTCCATGCACTTGTCTCTTTACCCGCAACATTCAAAAGGTCCTGTTTGTCAAATATGTACAGATAAAAATACCAGCTACCTCCAACTATAATACATACAAGTATCATCATAAGTATTGCCGGCCATGTTTTGATTTTCTTTGATTCAACCGTTTGAATTTGAACGTCTATAACTCCGCCCGTCACTTTAAATTTATCCTCGGAACCGCTGCGTTTCAGCTTGTAATTCACAAGAAGCACGGCGCCTATAAACGGCAGAAGCAGACCGTAATAGGATGTAGGGCCTTTGCTCAGGAAAGAGAGCCCGAAGAAGATTCCCGCAAAAAGCAAACTGCTATATAAGTGTTTAACGGAATCATTATAAGAATCATCTGCTGATGCAATATTCTCATTATCAATATTTTTTGTATGGAAAATTCCTTTATGAAGGAAATAAATACCACCCATTGTAAAGGCATGACAATAAATATCCCATGTGGCCGTCCTCCCCATAAGAATCACGCTATAACACGTTAAAAACACTAAAGATGAGACAAATGCAAGCTTTCTGTCGCGAGTGTAATCCGCCCACAATAAATAGAAAAATATTACCATCATTGTTGCGGCAAGTCCGGACATCATCCTTTGAGCTGACACGCTGTCCGACGCAACTATCTCTGCCACAGCTGCCAGCCATGTGGGAAGCGGTGGTTTCTCAAAACGGGGTTCCCCGTTAAGCGTGGTCTTAATCCAATGCCCGTCATACACCATTTCCCTGGCTGTCACAATGTTGCGGCACTCCATGATATCCGGCTGGATTGCATCGTTATTCACAAAAAATGCAAAGAAAGCAACCGCGGCAAGCACAAAAATGTTCAACTTGTCACAATGAACCTGCGGTTGCAGGAAGTTATGCATGTTTGATTTAAAAATCATTTCGCTTGCGCAAATATACGTGAAAACAATCTACTTGAAGACTATTTCATATTTATCTTGTTATCAATATTTTATATGTAAATAATTTCCTATGCGTTTACAATATTTAAACTTATAGCGTTGTAAACTAATATAATATGAAAAAGTCCTCAAGTAATAATTTTACTAAATTTGCAAACATATATGAGCAGAAAAAAGAATAATGAACCAATAATCATCCCTAATGTCACATTGGAGGCTGTTGCCGCAGAAGGAAATGCGCTTGCGCACGTGGAAGGCAAAGTGCTTTTTGTACCAAAGTGCATTCCCGGAGATGTTGTGGATGTGCAACTTACGCGTAAGAGAAAATCTTTCATGCAGGGCTTTGTTGTAAAAATGATTAAACCGTCTCCAATGCGCGTGGAACCCTTCTGTCCGCACTACGGAATTTGCGGCGGCTGCACCTGGCAGGCACTTCCCTATGATAAACAGCTGGAATTCAAGCAGCAGCAGGTAGAGGATCAGTTAATAAGAATAGGGCATTTGAAGCTCCCGACAGCCGGTAGTAGTGTCACATCAGGCACTACCCTACCCTCTCAGAAGGGGAGTCCCCTACCTCAAAACGACAATGTATCCGGTGCACAGTCATACATAATGGATATAATGGGCTCCGCAAAGACACAATATTACAGGAACAAACTGGAATACACGTTTTCAAATAAACGCTGGATTCTGGACGGAGAAGACATAAACACTTTGAGTGACACTGACCGCCTGGCTCTTGGCTTTCATATTCCTCAGATGTTCAGCAAAGTGCTGGATATCAAAGAGTGCAAATTACAGAGAGAGCCAAGCAATTCAATAAGACTTTTTGTAAAGGCTTATGCAATAGAGCATAAAATGAGTTTCTTTGATATAAGAGAACACTCCGGACTACTGAGAAACCTGATAATCAGAACATCCGGTACCGGAGAACTGATGATGATTCTTGTTGCGGGTGCATGCAAAGAGAGCCTTTCATGCAAGAAAAACACGCAGCCCCCTACTCTGTCATCACAAGAACAATCTGCTCTTGAGGATCTTATGACGGCAACGTGCAATAAGTTCCCGGAAATCACTTCCATGTATTACGTTCTAAATGACAAAGGTAATGACGCCATCGGAGATTCTCCGTGCATTCATTTCTACGGGAAAGAGTTCATTACAGAGGAGATGGAAGGAATCAAATTCCGCATCGGACCAAAATCATTCTATCAGACAAATTCGGAACAGGCCTACAAACTTTACAGCGTAGTGCGGGAATTCGCCGACCTTAAAGGAGATGAAGTACTCTATGACTTATATACAGGCACCGGAACCATTGCTCTGTTTTTATCCAAGCAGGTTAAGAAAGTTGTTGGTATTGAATATGTAGAAGAGGCCATTGAGGATGCAAAAATCAATGCTCAGGCAAACGGAATTACAAACAGTACGTTTTATGCCGGCGACATGAAAGATGTTTTGAACGCAGAATTCATCAGGCAAAACGGTCATCCTCAAATAATTGTATTGGATCCGCCAAGAGCGGGAATCCATCCGTCGGTCGCCCGGGTGATTTTGGATACGGCGCCTGAAAAGATAGTTTATGTGAGCTGCAATCCGGCCAGTCAGGCACGTGATTTACAGATCCTTGCATCAAAATATGATATTGTAGCCGTTCAGCCGGTTGATATGTTCCCGCATACGCAGCACGTGGAGAATGTTGTAAGTATGAGACTTAAGAAGGAATCGGAATAGTAATAAAAGCGGAAGTGATATGGGAGCTAATAAAAATACTGTAAGACCTGCAAAATTAGTCAAGACAAAAAAAGCAAAGTCAAACACAAAAGCAAACACAGGCGCAAAAGAAATTGCCTATACGGACAACATCTGTGCCCCTGCAACCGCCTCAGGAAGAGGAGCTATCGGGATAATAAGAATGAGCGGCCCGGACGTGATTAAGATTGCGGACAGCATTTTTTCCCCCGCCACCCCCACAAAGCATAAGCCCCTATCGCTTTTACGTTCAGAATCTTACGTAATGCGTTATGGCGTAATTTATGAGGATAACGCACCAAATAAAAAAGCTTATCAATCCTCCGTCAAAAGCAAGAACTCAAAACAAAAAGTTAAGCATATTTTGGATGAAGTACTTGTGACCGTTTTCCGCGCACCGCACTCATACACAGGGGAAAACTGTATCGAATTTTACTGTCACGCATCGTCATACATAATGAACAAAATCATAATGATGCTGATTGCAGAGGGCGCAAGAATGGCGGAGCCCGGAGAATTCACCAAGCGGGCATTCTTAAACGGCAAGATGGACCTTGCTCAGTCAGAGGCAGTTGCAGATTTAATTGCATCTGAAACAGAAGCTGCTCACAATGTGGCAATGCGGCAGATGAGAGGAGGATATTCAAGTGAACTTAAGCAAATGAGGGAATCTCTTTTGAACCTAACTTCTTTGATGGAACTGGAGTTGGATTTTGGAGAGGAAGATGTTGAATTCGCCAACCGCAGGCACTTTGCGCAACTACTCGGAGATACAACCGCAAAGGTCTCATCTTTAATAGATTCGTTCTCATTAGGTAATGTGATTAAGAACGGTATTCCGGTTGCAATTGTGGGAGCCGTTAACACGGGAAAAAGCACCCTGCTCAATGCGCTTGTCGGTGAAGAACGGGCAATTGTTTCTGACATCCAAGGCACAACAAGGGATACAATAGAAGATACGGTAAATATTGACGGTACGGTTTTCAGATTCATTGACACGGCAGGTATACGCAATACTCAAGAAACCATTGAGATAATGGGAATTGAGAGGACATACCAAAAAATCAAAGAGGCATCCGTTATTATTCTCATGCTGGACTGCGGAAAACTTGCCGCCGATAATAGCCATAACAAGCATATTCTCAATTATTCAGACTTTAAACAGAGTATTCGTTCAATTGCCGGACGCATGGATACAAAGCGGCAACAGCTTGTAATTGTGGCTAATAAGTGTGATTTAATCTTTGCCGGTGCCGCCAAAAAATCCGAAAAATCAGAAAAAACCGACTCTGAAATTAAACAAATCATAAAAGAGGTTGAGACTATTTGCAAAGCAGAAAAAGTAAAAGCAAAAGTTATCTGCACAATTCTTAACTCGCGACAGTCTTATTATAAGGCCGGTGCGGCAGTTGCCGGTCAGGTAGAAACCTTGTCATTACAGATGAAAGGTCTGGCGGAACTCAAAACAAATCTGTCGGGAATAGGAAATAAAATTTCACAAAACACAGGTAACCAGACGCTTGTCACAAACGCCCGCCACTATCAGGCACTTATAGCCGCACGCGGTTCACTTGAAAAAGCCGCCTCAGCGCTAAAGGATAAAATCTCCACAGAGCTTATAGCTCAGGAAGTTAGAGAAGCAGTCTATCATCTTGGCTCAATTGTGGGAGAGGTCAGCTCGCAAGATGTTTTGAACAATATTTTTAAGAATTTCTGTATTGGAAAATAGATTTAATTCTTTGATTGTCAATAATTTATGCGGACATATAACGCAAATTATTATCAATAAATTAGTTAGAGTGTTTTCTCTTACTTTCCTTTGTTTTTAGTACTTTTCGCGCATTTGCTCTTCTTTAACCATATTTTGTTCCCCGTTTGTCCTCCAGAAGTCAAGCGAGGGGCAAATTCTTGTACCTCATAGTAATCTGACTGTTTACCCATGTCAAATCGGGCAAAATCATGGGCAAGCATCATTTTATGAAGTGTTTTGGAATATATATCTGCGTTTGCAGATATATACTATAACATTGGCATACAATGATATATAATAATACTGGACATCAGACTTTTGAAGTAACAATTCGCTTGTCACAAAGTAACGACTGTTATCGGTTTGTCGCTATGCTTTGCTATGCTACAAGCATATGTGGATTTCAGTCCGCAACTTTTTAAGCTAAACTTGATTTTTTTCTTATCAAAATACCTGCTGTCAAGAAATAATGTGTACTTTTGTGGCAGAAATATGTGGAACACCACTGAAAACAATCATAGAATTATGTTTTTTGAAAGAAATCAATATCTACAGCAGCTTATAACTGCAGAAGACAATGGAATGATCAAGATAATCACAGGCATCAGGCGTTGCGGTAAATCATTCCTGCTATTCAATATATACAAGCAGAACCTATTGTCCAGAGGAGTACCGGCAGATCATATCATAGAGGTAAATCTGGAGGACAGGCGAAGTAAGAAATTCCGTAATCCTGATGCTCTCCTCGAATATATTGATTCACATATAAGGGACTCAGAACGGTATTTCATTCTCTTGGATGAGATTCAGTTGGTTTCAGAGTTTGAGGATGTTCTGAATTCATATCTGCATATTGGAAATGTTAATGTGTATGTTACGGGGTCCAATGCAAAGTTTCTTTCAAAGGATGTAATTACTGAATTCCGTGGTCGTGGATGGGAAATAAAAATCCGCCCGCTGAGTTTTGCAGAGTACTATGCTAAAATTGGAGGAGGTAAACAAGAAGCCTTGGAAAATTATTGCCTTTACGGAGGACTACCTGCTGTAGTTCAATTGGAAAGACCTGAGGATAAGCAGAACTATTTGAAGGAAATTTTTGAAACTGTTTATCTCAAAGATGTGTTGCAGCGTAACCATCTTAGAAATGCCGATGGCATGAGTGAAATGATACGGATTCTCGCCTCATCTATGGGTAGCAGCATAAATGTGCAGAGGATTTCAAATACGTTTAAATCTGTAAGCAAGGTCGATATTGGAGCCAACACTATCAGTCGATACTTGGAACATTTGCAGGATTCATTCATCATCAGTGAGGCACTGCGTTATGACATAAAAGGTAAGAAATATATCGGGACTGAGACTAAATACTATTTTGAGGATATTGGAATCAGAAATGCTGTTGTGGGATTCCGCCAGATTGAATATAACCACACTATGGAGAATGTAATATACAACGAACTATGTTGTATGGGCTATACGGTTGATGTTGGTTTGGTGGAGACTTTCGACAACGATGCAGAGGGTAAAACCATAAGAAAGAATCTGGAGATTGACTTTGTTGTCAACCGCCACGATCAGCGAGTATATATCCAATCAGCCTATAGTATCCCGAATGAAGAAAAGCGAAATCAAGAACTAGCCTCTTTCCGTAACGTAGCAGATGGATTTCGCAAGATTCTTATTGAGGGCGATAAGTATAATACTCATTATAACGAGGAAGGGATACTTATAATGAGCCTTTATGATTTTTTACTGAAAGGCATTGATAATTAAGTCAAACTGTGAATCTATTGATGAAGAGAAGAAAAATAAACAAAATCCGGTAATTACAATATTTTCAATTTTATATAGGTTCTAAATATGACAAAGAAAATAGGAAGAAACGATCCGTATCCTTGTGACAGTGTAAAAAAATACAAGCACTGTTGTATGCGTCCCGAGCAATTGAAAGATAATACTGCAGCGCAAAATCGTGATCCGCTCCAATATTCTGGATTGTATGCTCCTAAGATACTCGCTTATTTGGAGTCACATGATGTGGCACCCATTCTTGACTACCTTATAGCCTTCAGTTGAATCTTGCGAACAACTGGAAGAATCTGCGCTTTGAGCATATCGGACAGTTGGCAGTACCTTCAATGGGAAAAGGAAATGCAAGTCCGGACTTTCGAGCATTCAAGCGTCTTATTGACGAGGATTATCCTTACGATAGGATTGGCTGTTGAATCATGTAAAACTCAAAGAAGCAATGTGGACGACCATTTTCGTGAGGTTACGAAAATGGTTACACTTGGGAGCGGTGCAACAAGAGAAGTGCAGGATTACATGCTCACTCGTTTTACCTGCTATCTTATTGCCCAGAATGGAGATCCACGAAAAGAACAGATAGCGTTCGCTCAGAGTTATTTTGCCGTTCAAAGTATGAGGGAATATTCGTACTTTCGTACCGTATGAATCCGATAGCCATTCGTCTTTTGAACCAGCAGCTTATCTGTCAGCAGTTTACCAGCCCAACAGAAGTAGTATCTCATCTTGGAGCCATGCAGGCCCAAGACTACCGTATGATGAGATGGGCTGTAGCTATGAGGACCAAAAAACCGTCGGGAGAAGCATTCAAAAAAGCATATAACAGCGGTGAAATTATTAGAATGCATTTATTGAGGTGTACGTGGCAATTGATTGCTGCTAAGGATTATAGCTGGATGCTGGAGCTGTGCGCACCCAAAATTCTTTCAACATTGAATGGGTGGATGAAATCCAATAAAATCAGCATACCTGAAGATGAACTTATGTCTGTGCGTACAATAATTGAGCAGACAGTAGGAGATAATACCAATATAACCAAGGAGGATATTACTGATTCATTAGTTAGGCACGGTATGTTGATGGATAACCATCGCATTTCATATCACATTAGACTGGCTGAAATTAATGGATATTTGGTAAGCGGTGATTTACACTCAAGGAAAGCAACCTATTGTCTTTCTTCAAATAAGATCAAGACAACAAACCCTATAAGCAGAGATGAAGCACTCGCGTTACTCACTACTAAGTATTTCCAAAGCCGGAGTCCTGCTACTTTGGAAGATTACGTATGGTGGTCAGGTCTAAATTCAGGTGATTGTAAAAAAGGTATTCAACTATTGGGTAATAAGCTGCATATAGAATCGTGGAACGGAAGGGAATTCTATCTAATGGATAATTGCCGTACAAAAGGTTTTCATAAAGGTTGTACTCACCTTCTGCCTCCATTTGATGAATACTTGATCGGATATAAAAGTCGTGATGTTGTTCTTGCACCGGAATATCGCTGCCGTGCGCATAATAACAGTGGCATTTTTTATCCCGTCATAGCAAATAATGGAGAGATATGCGGCAACTGGGATCCGTACAAAAGCACTCTTCAGACTGAAATGTTTGAACCAGAAACAAAAATAGACTTGGAAAAAAACTGGCAGGAATACCGGAAACAAATTGATTAAAGAAAAAACCCCCAACATATTGTCAATAAGCAGAATAATACTATCGTTTTTATTGATCCCGTTCTTTCAAAATCCGCAAGTATTTATCTCTTTAATAATTAGTAGCATTTTTAGCATCAATTGAAGAATTAATAATAATCTTGAGATGCAAAAAAGGAAATATCGATTTAAATTATTGCTGTCCGATAAAACCAAAAGATTGACAGTATGAGGGCAAGTAAATGATATTGACACGGTTGCCACAGTAAAAAAAAGGGAAGTCCACTGACCTCCCCAAAGAGTTTGTACTTTTGCATTGCTAAAACAAAAAATGTATAAACTCATGGGCAAAGTTACTACAAATTCAGGAATTCCAGTGTTTGGGGAGATAGTAAAGTTGATAGACAAACAAGAAGTAAGCAAGGTAGCCGAAAAGCTCAAGGCGAACAGATACACTAAGCGGCTTGACGCTTACCAGCACCTCATCATCATGCTGTATGCCGTTCTCGGACAGTTCAACAGCCTGAGAGACATAGAGCTTGGGTTCTACTCATCTGCTCAATGCCTGAACCATTTCGGTCTTGACTACATGGTGCGGCGCAGCACCTTGTCCGATGCCAACGCCAGGCGCTGCCCTGCATTTTTCGAGTCTGTCTACAACCTCCTGTACAAGCGTTATTCGTCCGTTTTAGCGGACACCCGGCCGGTAAATGGGCTAAAACGGCCTCTTTTTATAATGGACTCCACTACCATATCGCTTTTCTCACAGGTATTTAGAGGAACCGGGCGCAATGCCATAAATGGGCAGAAAAAGGGTGGTGCCAAGGCTCACACGGTCATAAAGGCAGACGAGGAAGTGATGACCTTCATGAACATTACCGACGCCGTGGTCAGCGACCAGGACATTCTGAAAGGCCTTTACACGAAACTGCCGGAAGGTTCGTGCGTGACGTTCGACATGGGATATGTAAACTACATGGCGTGGCAGGAGTTCTCCGACCACAACATTACATACGTAACCAGAGAGAAGAAGAAATGCAAGTATGATGTTCTTGAAACGCGGGAAATTCCGGATGAGGACAAGGATATCATAATAAGCGACGAGATCGTCGAGCTGTCCTGGCGCAAGCGGTGGAAGCGGCCAATGACAAGGGAAGAACTGAGCCATCGCCGCGGACGCAGGCCTAAGAGCGGAGTGGTATTGGTGAACGAGAGCAAGTCGGGAAAGCATAAATGCCGCCGCATAACCAAGTGGAAGGACAACAGGGACGAAGGCACTATAACCTTTCTTGCCAATGACTTCGAGACTCCGGCAAGCATCCTGTGTGAGGTGTACCGCAGACGTTGGCAGATAGAGACGCTGTTCAAACGCCTGAAGCAGAACTTCCCATTGAAATACTTCCTTGGAGACAATCAAAACGCCATACAGATTCAGATTTGGGTAAGTATGATAGCCTGGTTGCTGATGCAGGTTATCAAAAAGCAGGTGAAGCGGAAGTGGAGCCTGTCCAACATGATGACTGCCGTGCATATTCTACTCAATTCCTACATGGGACTATACGATTTTCTCAACCTGCCAGAGGGGCGATGGATAAAAATCATTGAGGCGAGACAGAAAAAAGATGACGAAAATCATCAACCAAGCCTTTTCCCAGAGATGAGGGGGCCTAATTGTGAAAATCAAAAGAGCAAGACTTATTTACAGCAAGTTACAGACGGAAAATAGGATTTTCCCAGTTTTATCGGACAGCAATAGATTTAAATAGAAAGCATCTTTGAAATAACTATTTGAAATAACTAAAGCAAAAAACGTAATGGTCTTTTATTTTTCAGGAACAGGTAATTCAAAATGGGTGGCCATGCAGTTGGCGACTTATTTTTCCGACGAACTTTATCAAATCGGTGAATATGAACGTGCCAAAGCTCCGCTTTCTCCGCAGTTCGAAGTTAAACCGGATGAGAAAATCGGTTTTGTCTTTCCCATCCATTCGTGGGGAATTCCGCCTATTGTTACCAAATTTATTACCGATTTGCAATTAAATGGTTATAACGATCAGTTGATTTACTGCATAATGACTTGTGGCGATGAATGTGCATTAACCGATAAAATGTTCACAAAAATTATTGAAACCAAAGGGCTGAAATGCCGGCATATTTATTCAATCGTTATGCCCAATAACTACATCTGTTTGAAAGGGTTTGATACGGATACCAAAGAGGTTCAGGAGCAAAAATTGAAACAGGCAAAGGTGGATTTACCCAAGATTATTTCAGCTATCGGGAATGATAAACCTGTTGATTTTTACACTAAAGGGAAACGATTTTTGAGCATTAAATCCGGTATCTTTTATAAGTTATTTGTCAAGTATGCTCTGAACGATAAACCGTTTACATACGGCAAAGAGTGTATTTCGTGCGGCCAATGCGCAAAAGTGTGTCCGGTTGACAATATTGAACTCGTTGATGGAAGACCTGTATGGAAAGGCAATTGCACACAATGTCTGGCATGTATTCATTATTGTCCGACAAAAGCTATCGAGTATGGAAAAAGTACACAAAAGAAAGGACGGTATGTTTTTAAATAGAGGCGACAGAATCGAATTGAGCGAATTAATTACATTGGGGCGTCAAATCAATAATTTCCAAAACTTTGTAAGAACACTCATTCAAAATAGAGTTTTGTTCCTTAGTCAATTGCGCAAAACTTTAAATAATCAAACTACTATAAGAAAGTAAAATAATTTTTATGGTGTGCACTATATTGGCATACCGGTGCATATATTTTTGCATCAGTTAACTAAAAATTATATTTATGGAAAAGTTGGATTTACTTATGGCTATAGAACAAATTGTGAAATTGTCAAAAGGATCTGAATTAAGTGAGGCATTTTTTGATAAAGCGAAAGTATATACAAACTATGTATCGGAAAAGCTCCATCTAACAAGGGAACAAAGCGTGTTAATGGCACTATTCGTGGACAACAGTAGTAATGTGTATATTAGGATCTGTGACTTTGCGTCTTTTCTACATTGCAGGACGGCACGAATAATTCGCTATATGCACGATATAGACATATTGGAAAAGCGGGAGCTAATTTTGTGCTCCCGACAGGATAAAAATATATCTTATCGCGTACCAACTGAGGTAATAGAGGCCATTGAGGAAGATAACAATTTTGAACCCAATGATCTGTCTAATCTCACATGTGCGCAATTATTCCAAGAATTAGATGAAATATTCCAATTGCGTAATGATGATGAATTTACATATGAACACGCGATGAATAAAGTGCTGAACATGCTTGAAAACAACAAACAACTTATATTTGTTAAAAAAATATTGGACTATGAATTTACGGATCATGAATTGATATTTGCGTTGGTATTTTGTCATTTATTTGTAAACAATGAAGATAATTGTATTGGTTTTAACGATCTTGACTTTCTTTACGATGATAAACATAAATATTTATGGACTACGATGAAATACAATCTTGAATCAGAACAGAGCGCACTCCAAAAAAAGAAGCTGATAGAATATTCCAATCGCGGAGGTGTTATCAATAAAGATTTTTATCGTGTGACTCCGGATGCCAAAAGTGCACTTTTCTCGGAACTAAACATAGTTTCAATAAATGCCCGGCAAGAATGTAATGATATTATCAAGACAGAGAACATTATTGTCAAAAATCTATTTTACGATGAAGACACAGAGAAACAAGTAACAGAATTCAGGGAACTATTGGAAGATAGACGTTATCGTGAAATCCGTAAACGCTTAAAAACTTTAGGTTTAAGGTATGGCTTTACATGCCTGTTTTATGGAGATCCGGGTACTGGAAAAACAGAAACAGTCTTGCAGTTGGCACATCAAACAGGACGTGATATAATGCAGGTAGATATTTCCGGAATTAAAAGTGCGTATGTAGGTGAAAGTGAAAAAAACATTAAATCCGTATTCAACAACTATCGTCAGATGGTGAAAGAGAGACCCATGACGCCCATCTTGCTTTTCAATGAAGCGGATGCTATCATCGGCAGACGTCAAGAAATCGCCGATCGTGCAGCGGAAAAAATGGAAAATACTATTCAGAATATTATTTTGCAAGAAATGGAAACGTTAGATGGTATTCTTATTGCTACGACAAATCTTGCACAAAGCATGGATAAGGCGTTCGAGCGACGTTTCCTGTATAAAATAAAGTTTATTAAACCAACCGTAGAGGCTCGCATTGCCATATGGCATGAGATGATACCATCACTCTCTGAGAATGAAACTCGTACGCTGGCAACTTTGTATAACTTTAGCGGTGGTGAAATAGAGAATATTGCCAGGCACTATACAATCAATAATGTTCTGCACGGAGAAAATATAAACAACTTGGATATACTAATCAAGCATTGCGACGGCGAGCAAATCAAGAAAGATTGCAGACGGAAAATAGGCTTTGCCTAACGTATGTGGCCTTGGTACGGTAATAATATAAATCTATTATGGCAGCAAATATTTTTGGACGATATGTATGGCTAATCGATACACTCAGACGACACAAACGGTTAACCTATAAAGAGATAAATAAACTATGGGTGGAGAGCGGTTTGAGCTACGGCGAAGGTGATGAAATGCCGCTACGCACATTTCACAATCACAGGAAAGCTATAAAGGATATTTTTGATGTTTACATTGAGTGTGATACCAAAGACGGTTATAAATATTACATCAAAAGTCCAGAACAACTTGAAGGTGACGGATTGCGCAGTTGGCTGATTGATTCATATGCCACACTCAATCAGTTACATGCTGATGAAAAATTGAAAAATCGTATTCAATTTGAAGACATTCCGTCGGGACACATGTTCCTTACAACCATAATAGAAGCCATGCGCAAGAATGTAATAATTGAAATTACTCATCAAGGGTTTGATAAAGGCCATGCCAGCACATTTGAGATTGAACCCTATTTTGTAAAAGTGTTCAATCGCCGCTGGTATTTAATAGCTCGCAGCCCCTTCTATGATAAAGTTTTGACTTACGGACTAGACAGAATTCAAGATATCAAGTTTACAAAAAGACATTTCGAGATGCCGGAGGATTTTGACATATACAGGTATTTTAAAGATTGTTGCGGCATTATCAACGATAGCACCATCAGCATTGAAAAGGTAGTTATAAAGGCATACGGCTATGCCAGGAAATATTTATCCACTCTTCCCATTCACTCATCTCAAAAGGAAATAGCAAACGATGATGAATCTGCCACGTATGAATTTCAAGTGTGCCCCACATACGACTTTCTTACTGCACTTCTTGGACAAGCCGATCAGATAGAAGTATTGGAACCCTCTTGGGTAAGACATGAAATAAAAAAGATTGCCCAGAATCTACTGTCATACTATAAAAATGATAAATAATGATTTATGAATCCGGATACATTTTACAATAATGGTATAGTTAGCATGAAATATTGCAATGGAAAATTAGATGTACTCAACGATGTTACTCGTAAGAAAGTAAAATTACAGCCTTGAGATATAATATTATAATACTGTCAAAAAATAGGACCACAAGCTAGATTTAAGAAAAAATAATAAATTTAGCAAAATGAACGGAACAAGGAGGAAACACAATGCAGCGTTCAAGGCAAAAGTAGCCATAGAAGCGTTGAAAGAAAAGGAGACATTATCGGAATTATCGAAGCTGACGTCCATCCGCAGATGATCTCAAAATGGAAACAGGAATTTCTGACCCGCAGTGCAGAGATATTTAAGAGCAAGGCATCGGATGAAGAGGCAGCGAAATGAGAAAAAGCGTTATACGAAAAGATAGGTCGATTGGAGATAGAAGTGGATTTCTGCAAGAGGGTCTCAGAAGATATAGGGATACTGAAGCCCTCAAAAAAGAGATCCATCCCCGGATAGGAATAAGTATAAGAAAACAGTGCGAATTATCAGGACTACAGCGCAATCGCCATTATTACAAGCCGGTAGGAGGACGATAAAGAGGAAATATATTTATCTTTGTACGGCAGAGAACGGCAACGAACTCTATCGTGGAATAAAGATATATATGGGATACTATAAACAATAGGCGTCAGCATCAGGGATTTAACAATTGCACACCTGAGGAATGGTACGAATATTCAGCTTGAATTAATACGGGAAACGGAGTAGAATATAAACTAAGGAATCAAGCCTGATAGTCTAAAAAACGGCAGTAGTATAAGAAGTAAAATACGATGTAGTGAATAGTTATGATAAATTGATGGAACTTGTAACTCTTCAGGAAAGCTAACAAATGAAACCGGTCATTATAGTTTTATGATAAAAATAAAAAAAGCATGGATAACAATATAAATGCTGAGATTAAAAAGGTCGAAAATATACTAAGTGACAACTTAAATATACCAAATTATCAGCGTCCTTATCGTTGGACAGAGCGCAATGTATTGCAATTACTCGAAGATATAAAACAAAGCTGGAAAGCCGGAAAAAATTCCTATCGTATTGGTAGTGTTATCTTAAATAACGAAGACAATGGTACGCTCAATATTGTAGATGGTCAACAACGCATTACAACCATACTTTTAGTTTTACAAGCATTAGGTAGTGAAGTTGGCAAATCGTTGCGAGAAGAAAAATTGCAATACAGCCATAAAGTATCATTAAATACTATAATAACCAATCATCGATTTATCGAAAATTGGATTAATGAAAATATTGGCGACGAAAAAGATAATTTCACTAAATACCTTCTTCAGTATTGTGAATTTGTAGAAATACAAGTAAAAGATTTATCCGAAGCCTTTCAGATGTTCGATTCGCAAAATGGTCGTGGCAAAGAGTTAGAAGCTTATAATTTACTTAAGGCATACCATATTCGCGCAATGGAAACCAATACATTCGACGAAAAGATTGTATGCGATAGAAATTGGGAAAGTGCTACACGCTATCTGAAAACCAAAGAAACCAAAACGCCAACCGATTTACTAATGCAGTTGATCAACGAGCAACTTTATCGCACACGTCAATGGAGTAAAAAAGAAATAGCCGGGGCGTTTAATAAAAAACAAATTGACGAATTTAAAGGCATTACTATCTGTAAAAACCAATCCATTGATTATCCGTATCAGAACAAAGAACTATTACAATTTATTGTTCAGAGTTATTTTAATTCGTTGGGTGTTTCGGTTAATGGCATGAAATCAAGGTTTCAAAAAATTCAACCTGAAAATATCAATCCATTCACTTTGATAAATCAACATATTGTGAATGGTAAAGACTTTTTTGAATACATTGAAACCTATGTGGAGATTTACAAGCAATTGTTTATTACAGAAGGCGAATTGCCTGAATTCAAGACTTTTGTCAAGAAATATTGTATTGGCTATGGTGGAGCCAATCGCGATGGTGATAAATACTTGTTTGAATTATATAAGTCACTGATATTGTTGATGTTTGATAAATTTGGGGAAGAGGGAGTAGAAAAGTATTACGAGGTTTTATATCTGTTGGTTTATCGTTTTCGATTAGAAAGAGAACAAGTTAAATATGCGGCTGTGGCTGCTTATCCGTTAAGCAATCTTCAGTTATTTCATATTATTGAAAATGCTAGGTCATTTGTTGATTTAACGGAACTGGAGAGAAAAGCTTATTGGAAAGTGGATTGTAAGAAAGATATCGAACCTATTATAAGATTCTTTATCAGTAAAGGGGTAAAATTATTTTCTCAGAATACACAAAAGGTGGACTTGACTAAATACGGCTTAACAAATGGAAACTAAAAATTTAAACAAATCATTGAAAGAAATATTTCAATGCAAATATATCATCCCGCTTTATCAACGAAACTATGCTTGGGGGGCGGATGAAATAAGCTTGTTGTTACAAGACATCTACGAAAACTATAAAAAATCGAAAGGAACTCAGAACTATTTTATAGGTAGTTTAATTGTTTTAAAACGTAAAGATGGCTTGTTTGAAGTGATTGATGGTCAACAGCGGTTAACCACTTTGTCGCTATTGCTAAGAATTTTAGATTTAGTAGAAGAACCTAAACTGTTTTATGAATCACGTCCGGAAGTGGAAGCTTTTTTTGATTCGTTTTATCGTGACAAAAAAACGAATAATGTCACTTTTGATTATAAAGTATCTCATCTAGTGAATGCTGTAGATTTACTTAATGAAACCGTTGTAAACCCAGAAGAAAAGGATGCTAAATTAATTCTTGAAATTGATTCATGGACAGATAAAGACGAGTTTGTAAAATTTGTAAGAAACCACGTCATTCTTGTTCGTGTAGAAATACCTCAGGATACTGATGTTGCTGCTTATTTTGAGATTATGAATAATCGTGGAGAACAGTTACAAAAGCACGAGATTCTAAAATCCTACCTGATGGATAGCTTGAAAGATGCTGACGGAAACTATTTAAAAGAAGCTCAAGATGAATTTTCGTTAATTTGGGATGCCTGTGCACAGATGGATTCGCATATTCAAAAGAATTTCAGAGCGGAAGATCGTTGCAAATATTTTGGTGATAATTATAAGTCAATAAATCGTATTAATCTACCTCAAATAAGCCAAGGCAAAAATGAAAATTGTCAACTAGTAATAGATAGTAGTGCAAAAAGCTCTTTTTCTATAGAGCAGGCTTTAAATAAGGATATTAAAGATAACAACGATATTAATATTGACGATGTTGATGATGGTGGTAATGATCGTTCTATTATTGACTTTCCAAACTTTTTAATGCACATTTTTAAATTAAAGTATAAAACCTATACTTATAATGATAATGAGATAGATATACCACTAAATGAAAAGGATTTAATCGCTGTTTATAATGGGGTTGAAAAGAGAGTTGATGCTTGGGACCTTATCAATGACTTATTGTATTATCGTACTGTATTTGACCGCTATGTAGTAAAAGCAACAGATGAGGATTCTGATGAGGATAAATATAAATGGACATTACAATCTGTTTATAAATATATTTATGAACAGACAGGTACTACAAGTTTGAAGTTTGAGAATACATTTAAGTCGAATCAAGATCGTTTAATAAAGGCGATATCCTTACTTCAAGTCACCTTTCGTAACCGAAAATACAAGAATTGGTTGCAAGATGTTTTAATTTTCTTTACTGATAGAACTAAGTTTGGTGTTAGCAATATTGAATATCAGGAGTTTATTGATAAATGGATTCTGAAATTCTTTGAGAATAATATTACAGAATCAATGTATGATAGTGGTGTAAAAACCCCTCATTTCTTGTTCAATTTCATTGACTACTTATTGTGGGTGAAAAATCCATCCGATTTCAACTTTAAATTTACCTATCGTAACTCTGTTGAGCATCACTTGCCACAATCTTTCCAAAATGAAATAAATGAAGATTTATTGGATAGTCTGGGTAATTTGTGTTTGGTAAGTAAAAGTTCTAATTCCAAAATGAATAATGAACATCCGGTTGGTAAAGCCAAAACTGATGGAAAATATTATAAAGAAGGAAAACTACCACCCAAACAAAAAATAATGTACGACATTACCAACACGAAAAGTTTATGGGGTAATGATGAAATTATTAATCATCGAAATGCTATTGTTAAACTAATAAACGACAAAGAGGAAATTCTTTATGAAACTAATCGATAATGTAAATACCCGTCTGATTGATGATTTGAAACTATAATACTATAATACTGTCAAAAAATAGGACCACAAGCTAGATTTAAGAAAAAGTAATAAATTTAGCAAAATGAACGGAACAAGAAGGAAACACAGTGCAGCGTTCAAGGCTCAAGTAGCCATAGAAGCGTTGAAAGAAAAGGAGACATTATCGGAATTATCGAAGCGATTTGACGTCCATCCGCAGATGATCTCAAAATGGAAACAGGAATTTCTCACCCGCAGTGCAGAGATATTTAAGAATAAGGCACCGGATGAAGAGGCAGCGAAACGAGAAAAAGCGTTATACGAAAAGATAGGTCGATTGGAGATAGAAGTGGATTTCTGCAAGAGGGTCTCAGAAGATATAGGGATACTGAAGACCTCAAAAAAAAGATCCATCCCCGGAAAGGAATAAGTATAAGAAAACAGTGCGAATTATCAGGACTACAACGCAGCGGCCATTATTACAAGCCGGTAGGAGAGCGGGAAGAGAATATAAGGATAATGAATCTTATAGATAAGGAATATTTGGAACATCCTACAAAAGGAGTAAAAAGCATGGAATCCATGCTACGCAGTAAAGGATATAAGGCAGGTAACCGCCGAGTGAGGAGACTGATGCGAAAAATGGGTCTGTATGCGATATATCCACAGAAGAATCTAAGTAAACTGGGATTGGCAAAATATGTACGTTCCTACCTGCTCAGGCACATGGAGATTAACAGATCGAATCAGGTGTGGAGCATAGATATCACATATGTAAAAATGGCGAGGGGCTTCATGTACCTTACTATAATACTCCCATTATTTAAACCACTTTGCATCAATTAAACTATAACATTCTCACCTTTTTCTATGCGGCATTTCTCAGGTAAATTTCTGCCGGTATTTTTCTTCCTATTCCTTGATGACTTCTCTCAAAGTTATAGAAAACCATGTAATCTTTAATCCCCTGATAAAGCTCCAGCCCATCATCGGTTGGATTTAAATATATGTACTCTTGTTTTATCGTTCTCCAGAATCTTTCTATCCAAATATTATCCTTCGCTCTACCGCGACTGTCCATGCTAACCGTTATCCATTTACCTTTTACGTACTCAATCCATCTAGGACATGTGAATTGGGTACCCTGATCCGAGTTGATAATACCAGGTTTGCCATACCTCATTATTGCAGCATCAAGTACATCCGTACATATCTTTGCTTCCAGTGAGTTAGATAATGCCCAGCCCACTATAAAGCGTGTGGCAACATCTATTATCGCAGTCAGGTACATAAAACCTTTGCTCATCGGGATATACGAAATATCTATTGACCATACCTCATTTCTGGTGTATTCTTTTTTATCTCTCAGTAGGTATGGATAAATATATTTTGCATAATCACATCGGCTCAAACACCTTCTGGGATATATGGCGTGAATGTCCATGACCCCCATTAATCGTTTAACCCTTTTATGGTTGGCCATGATCTTTTCACCCCTGAGCATATCCTGCATTCCAAGAACGCCGCATGACGGATGCTCCATATGATAATTGTCCATCAGTTTCATTGCCTTCAAATTTTCTTCAGATTCTCCTATCGGCTTATAATACAACGAACTCCGTGCAACTCTCAATAGCCTACTCTGGTGTCTTATACTCAGCCCTTTATTACCCTTGTCTACAAGTTGTCTTCTCTCTATTTCAGACCGGCTTTCTTGTAGGCCCCGTAGAGGAAATCTCGTTCCATCGTTAAATTCCCTACCTTCCTTTCAAGACGGGCTATCTGCTCATCTCTGTCCTTGACCAACGCACCCTCCTTACCTTTGGAAAATGGCAACTCTACATTCTCTATGAATTCCCTTTTCCATTTTTCTACTGTCATTACGCTTACTCCAAATTGCTCCGATATTTCACGGATACTTGACCTTTCTTTCAACGTCTCAAGTGCCACCTTGGCCTTGAACGATGCTGAATAACGTTCTCGTTTTAACATACCTTTTCCCATTTTGTTTTACAATTTATGTATTATTTTTCCCCTTGCAAAATGGTACTGATTTTAGGGTATATTATACTTCCGCCATATATTTCTGGTCTATGTCATTCCCATCAAGAGTATCTGTGGACAAGACCTCCAAAAAGTTTTTTGTTTCTGGATGAGTTTCGTAACACAACGAATAAAGTCGTTTATTTGATAGGGTCATTTTTTCTTCAGATGTGACTTTCATATCTATCAAATATCGATAGATGATGTAGATGCTTGTCAGACGTTGTTGACCATCAATTATTTCCCAAGTGTTATCAGTTATAACATCTTTCCAGCCGCTGATTTCTGATATTTCATTCAATTTTTCATTATTTGTTACTCTCTGTACAATAATGGGTTGAAGACAATAAAACTCTCCCTCTTTTTTATCGCGTAAAGCGAACTCAAAGAGATCATCAAGCAGTTCTTTCATTTGTATCTTATTCCAACGATAACCACGTTGATATGCCGGAATAAAGAAATGGCGACCGTCAAGAAAGTCAGCCACACTATATAATGCAATGTTGTTCATATGAATTTATATTTGTTGATATAATCAAGATTTTTAACTACATCGGAGCCTAAGTTTCCTTACAAAGTATATAATACCGTTATGATATAATGAATAACATCACTCGGTCAGGTTCTTCCTTGCGTCCGGAGCCGTATTCAATACGGCTCCAACTATTTTACATCCCTCCAGTTCACTGCAGTCGCCGCAGGTATTGAATCCCTTCTTGGCCACGCATTTGCGGATTTCACAGTAGTGATCGCAGTAGGCAAACTTAACTCCGTCAGTACGACAACCCATACAGTTTATGGTCTCCGGAGTAATTTCGGATGACTGATTCATCTCGCTCCATTTTTTTGCGGTTTTTTTACGCAGTTCGTCATCATTGTTGACGGTAGCAATGCGGGCATCACATTTTTCACAGTCCAGGCCGCAGCAGGCGATTAGATTTTTCATGTTTTTTTGGTTTTTCCGTAGTAATGACATCAAAGTTACATCATTTTGCCGATTCCGGACAGATTTATAAATATACTGCACATTTCTTACATTTGTAGAAACGCAGAGCAATGAATAAAATTTTCACACATTACATTGAATCCCCTGCCGGAAAAATCGTATTGAGTACATGCGGAGAAAAACTTTGCATGTGCGACTGGACTCAGGAACCGCGGCATGGCAAAATTTGCAAACGCCTTGCAAAAATTCTGGGAGTAGAGGTTATTAAATTTGACCAAGCCATAATGGAAGCGGGTCCAGGAAAAAAGATAAAGAGTGATAATATTTTGATAAACAAGACAATAAAGGAACTTGATGAATACTTTGCGGGCAAGCGTAAAGAATTTGACATTCCCCTATTGTTTGCCGGAACGGATTTTCAAAAGAAAGTTTGGAATGAGCTTCTGAAAATTCCTTACGGCCGGACAGTTTCATACATGGACATTGCGCGCAGGATCAAAAAACCAAAAGCGGTAAGGGCCGTTGCCGGCGCCATAGGAGCAAATCCGATGTCAATCATTGTCCCCTGCCACAGAGTCATTGCAAGCAACAATACATTAGGTGGTTACGCCGGCGGACTAAAAGCAAAGAAAGCGCTTATAGAGAGAGAAAAATTGAATACAAAAATATAGATTAAAACTGCTACCTCAGGAGGTTAAGATTAAAACTTTAAATGCAAAAAATAAAAATTATCATACTGGATTTCGACGGCACTATCGGTGACACGGTAAAAGTCATTATCAATACTATGCAGGCCACAATCAAAGAGTTACACTTGCCTGCCCGGACGGACGGGCAGTGCAAAAAAATGATCGGACTCACATTGATGGATACCCCGGCCGCGCTGTTTCCGGAACTGAATAAAACTCCCGCTTCAGGTGAAGATATAAATGAATTAAACAAACGCAGAGAGCTGTTAAGCATGTCTTTTACAGAGACATACCGCCGTATATTTTCTGAATTCAACACGCCCGGAGCGGTGATTTTATTTCCAAACGTTCTCCCTACTCTCAAAAAATTGAAAGGGCAAGGCATTATTCTCACGATAGCAAGCAGCAGAGGAAACGGCTCGCTCACTAAGTACGTAGAAGATTTGGGAATGAGCGGATTAATCAGTTATACCATTGGTGCAGACAACGTTAAAAATGCAAAGCCTAATCCGGAGCCGGTGCTGAAAACACTGGAGAAATTCAACTGCAAACCATCAGAGGCTCTTATTGTAGGAGATACAAAATATGACATTATGATGGGCGTTAATGCCGGTGCTCATACCTGCGGCGTTACATACGGAAACGGTACGCGCCAAGAAATGCTTGATGCCGGAGCAAATAGAGTTGTGGATGATTTTGGAGAAATTGTGAGCATGATTTAAAAAAATAAATTATGGATTTAGAAAACACAATACACAATCTGCAACTGCACGGCTTTGAGGTTGAACTAGTTAGTAATGTGGCCCAAGCTCACGACAGTGTAATAAACCTGTTTAAAAAGTTGCAGCCGCAAATTGTTGCGGCGGGAGATTCAATGACGTTGCTGGCTCTTAATGTGCTGGATGAAGTCAAGCAACGCAGCCCGAAATTTCTGCAGACTTTCAGCTGCAAGGTTGATGCGCAGTTTGCAGGAAATGCAAAGCAGGCAACTATAACTGCCGACGGTTCCGCTGCTTGCTGTGCAGCAGCGGCATCAACAGCACCTGCCAATGCAGCGACAGCATCAACAGCGCCTGCCAATGCTGCAACAACAGAAGTATCTCGCGCACAATTAGTTGAAAACCGTCGTGAAGCATTGCTTTCTGATCTCTTTATAACGGGAGTGAACGGTATAAGTGAAGATGGAAGTTTGCACTGGATTGACATGACCGGGAACCGTTGTGCCGCGGTAACCTTTGGACCAAAGCATGTTATACTGGTTGTTGGGACAAATAAAATCTCCCCGACGCCGGATGCGGCAATGGAACGTATCAGACAAATCGCTGCACCACAGAACATTAAGCGTCATCCGAACTTTAAAACACCATGCGCCGCAACCGGCAAATGCCAAGATTGCAACGCACCAGACAGAATCTGCAACATATTCCTGAGCATGCCCCGCTGCTTTCCCAAGGGGATAATACATTTGATTCTGATTGATAAGGAGTTAGGGCTATAACACACACTAATCTTGATTCTACTTAAAAGGTTGTAGAGAAAAAATTAGTACCTTGTGAAATAAGATTAAAAAATAACTGAAATGAATAAAAAACTTCTATCGGAATGTACAACGATTATCGCCGGCGATAAGATGACAGCTGACGGATCATTTATTTTGTCGCGCTCCAGTGACTTTGACGCCATGATGGCGATTAATTTTGAGATTCATGAAGATACTAACTTTGGGCCGGAGGAATTTGTAGCTAAAGACAGCAAGTTCCGTTGCCCGCTTCCAAAAGAGGCGTTGGGTTATTCCGCCCTACCGGATTATCAATTTCCGGGAGAATGGGGAAGTGCCGGTTTTAATACTCTTGGCATAGGAATGAGTTCTACAGAAACTATATTCAGCAGCCAGAAGGCGCTCAATGTTGATCCTTATGTAACTGACGGATTAGCAGAGAATTGCACGTACAATATAGTATTACCTTATATTCACTCTGCGCGTGAGGGAGTAGAGCGCCTTGGCATGCTCATAGAAAAATACGGTTCCGCAGAGGGTTTTGGGATTGGCTTCATAGACAAGAAAGAAATATGGTATTTGGAGAATGCAGGCGGACACCGTTATTTGGCTTGTAAGATGCCTCGCGACAGATATTTTGTGACCGGAAATCAAAGCCGTTATAGGGACTATGATCCTAAGGACAAGGAGAATTTCATTGCATCCAAAGATCTTATAGAGTTTGCAGAGAAGAACAAGCTGTGGAATCCTGCCGATGGAAAATTTGATTTTCATGAAGCTTATACTCGCGATGAGAAACTTGATACAACATACAACTACCCACGTGTTTGGGGGCTGCAGCAAATGTTTTCTCCATCAATCAAAAATGATGTTACAAAAAATACTTTCCCTGTATATACAGTTGCAGAAAAGCCGATGACCATCAGCGATTTCCGCAAAGCATTCAGATATCACTATGATAACACAGAGCATGACCCATATCTTCATTCCAACGGAAAAGAACCATATCGCCCGGTAGGCATATTCCGTACAACCCAGACACATTTGCTGCAAGTACGTCCTAACCTGCCTAAAGAAATCGGATGTGTCTCTTACGTAGCAATAGGAATGTCTGATCTTGGTGTATTTTTACCTCTTTATCAAGGAGTTAAATCATATCCTGCCACATACAAAATGGGCAACTCACACTCAGATAACAAATCAGCATATTGGAAATTCCGTAAGGTTATGACGCTTGGCATGGTCAACTATAACGCTTACGCCCCTATCATCAAAGAAGCCTACGCAAAGTTGGAAGCCGAGAATGACCAAAGACAAAAAGAGATGGAGAAAGAATACCTTAAACTCTATAAGGATGAGCCAATCAAAGCAAACGAAATGCTTCAGCAATTCTCTGATAGCATCCTTAATAAAGCCGAAAGCGTAGCGGAAAGTTTAATAGAAGAAATCTTCACACGCCTAACATTGGACATCCAAAAAGAATACATGTTCCACGGAGCATAACGGTGTTGGTTTACAGCATGTTGCGATTATCCGCTTGAATATCCTTATTCCTTTGCTACAAGACAAAAAAGGTAACTTGTTGGTAAAGATGTTATTCCCGATAGTTGGCTAATTCTTTGAAAGGATTATCTCAAAGCCAACCGGCGGGCAAGCCGGCAGGAAGAGATAAATGTGCACGGCAAACCAGTGAAAATAAGCGCAGTGCACAAGTCAAAGAAAAAGTATGACAGAAAGCATGAAAAGGCAGAGTTCAAAAAGGCTCTGCCTTTTTTATTTTTGATAACCAGATTGCACTTGCAGAGATTTGTTAACCAAATTGCACTTGGAGGAGATTTGTTAGCAGGTTCGCTGGGGGTTATTAGATCGAGTTGACGCTGCAGCCGTCTATTTCTGGACAATACAGAACGCACAGAAAGGCAAAAACGCAACTTGCTGACTTACAGCATGTGACAAAGTATAAAGTACACGAGAAAATTAAAAACGCTGTAAGTTGCTGATAGTCAGATAAGGAATTTTTAGCCTTTCCGGACCCCTCTGAGCGACATTTTTAAATAGCTTGTAAATCAATTGGTCTTGCAAAGTTGTGACACAACATTGCAAGACCCTGAGAATTTATTTGCCGGATGCGTACTTTGCAAACTCTCGCTCATAACGGGCAACATCACGGAAGAACGGCTGTGTGCCGCCAAAACCGGAACCAAAATCATAGTTTGCTCCTGCCGCAATTGCTTTCTGTATGAATTTTTCAGAATATGCGACGGCATCTTCCAGTTTGAAGCCGCGTGCCAGGTAAGTAGCTATCGCTGAGGCTAATGTGTCACCCGTACCGTTGCGGTTATTTGTCTTGATATACTTCTTAGAAAAGATGCGCATGCGGTCAGTTGCAGGATCATAAAAATAATCTTTAAGTATGCCTCCTTCACAGACAGAGCCCGCAGCCACTCCACAGGCAATACCGCCACTAGCACAGACAATACCGCCACTCGCACAAGCAATCGCACCTCGACTTGCATTTGCATTTGCACCTGCATCTCCATTTGTGCCGGCTGCTCCTTCATCACTGTTCTCCCCTATTGATTTAACAATCACGGCATTACCTTTAGCACACAAAGCACTTAAATCGCCCTTCATATTACTTAGGTTCATTGGGCGTCCAAGAAGCACTTCTGCCTCACGACGGTTAGGCGTTATAATTGTGGCATGCGCAAACAGCTCATTTTTATAACATTCAATGGCATCCTCCTTAAGCAAACGGGTACCGGCAGTTGAGACCATGACAGGGTCAACAACGCAGGGCACAGAATGAAAATCGTTAAGTATCTGAGCTACAGCGTGTATTACATCACTGGAGTAAAGCATTCCGGTTTTTATGCAGTCGGCGCCGACATCCCCCAGGAATGAGCGGCACTGGCCCTCAACCATTTTCACAGGTATGCTAATAATGTCCTTGACCTCTCTTGTATCCTCATTAACAATGCAAGTGAGGGCACCTGCGGCATATCCTCCGCAGGCCGTAACTGATTTAATGTCAGCTTGGATACCGGCACTTCCCAGCGGCTCGCTTCCGGCAATCAAAAAGACCTTATGATATTCTATATGATTCATTACAAAATAATTATAACACAACATGCATGCAATAACAACATAATTTATGCGATATTAAGGCACAAATAGCCCTTAATTGTTACGCAAGCACAATGTACTGCTTTTGTTACAAAGTTAATGGAAAAACAACAAGAAACGCTACATATCACAATGCACGCTAAGTCATAAGCGTTTACAACATGATAAATATAAACATGATAGTATAAATATAGTATATTTTAACCAACTTTGCCCTAGAAGGTTACGTGAGTACATGATTACATAAAACAAAAAGTGTTTAACATTTGTATCTATGGGAAACTCAAAACGCATAATTGCCCTGTTGATATTTTGCCTCTCCGCGCCTTTGTTATTAAAAGCCGGCAACATTCCGGGCGGCACAAAAAACATTCTGTATATAAGTTCATACAGTAACACTTTCCCTACATTTCCCCAACAAGTAAGGGGTCTTGAGTCTGTATTTAGAAAATATGACAATATCAACGTTGATTATGAATTCATGTATTCCAGGAATTATGCAAACATGCCAATCAACGTAAAATTATTCTCAGACCTGCTTGGATACAAACTCAGACATGCAATATACCCCGTTGATTTAGTGATTGTTGCTGATGATGATGCCTTCAATTTTGCTCTCGACAGACGTCACACTCTGTTCAATGGCCTTCCCGTTGTCTTTCTTGGAGTCAATGATTTAAAGAAAGCAAGGAAATTTAATCATGACCCTCAATTCACCGGAGTGGCGGAGAATGTATCCATCGGCAAAACCGTTGAGTTGATGCTAAAGCTTTTTCCCAACAAAGGAGAGATTTATATAATTTGCGACAATACAGTGACAGGTTTGGCTAATTTGAAAGTCTTTTTTGAATACGCTGCGGTTCATCCAAAATTAAAATACACTCTGCTGGATTTAAAAGAGTTAAGCTTTGATGAGCTTTACTCAAAGTTGAGTAAAATTCCATCAAGTATTCCAATCTTAATAATATCCCCGTATGCAGATAAAGAGAAAAAAATCTCCCTTTTGGCCAGACCATAAAAAATATAGTCGGCAGCACGGATGCTCCATTATTTCATCTTTGGGCACCGGGCATCGGACAGGGATTATTCGGCGGAGCCACTACCTCTCATTATGCTCAGGGAAGATCCGCCGCGGAACAGGCAATAAAAATTTTAAACGGTACATCCCCTATTAAACTAACTGTAATTGACAACAATCCAAACGTTTACATATTTGACTACAAACAATTAAAACGTTTTCATATTTCCGAAAGAAAACTGCCAAAAGGTTCTACAGTTATTAACTACCCGGTTAGTTTCTTCAGGGAGTATAAGAGAAGCATACTGTATGTATCCGGTGCCTTCATCATCATGCTGGTATTAATTATTATGCTAGCAATCAATATGATAAAGAAGAGAAAATATTCAAAGGAACTAATAGAAATGACGCATCTCGCACAAGAATCCGACCATCTTAAATCGTCGTTTCTTGCCAACATAAGTCATGAAATCAGGACACCCCTTAACGCAATTGTCGGCTTCTCAAACCTGATTCAGGATACATCTCTTCCTGAGGAGGATAGAAAAATTTACGGAGATTTGATTCAGGAAAATGCAAGAAGTCTGACAGACATGATTGGAGATATTCTTATGTTGTCAAGACTTGAATCGGGAAAAATAGAACTACATAATTCAAGATTTGCCATAAATGAATTAATAGAGACAATAGAGCGGACCATGAGAGAAAAATTCAGAGATAAAACAAATGTCTCTTTTATTATAAAATACGGTGCGTCACTTACTATTGAGTCAGATAAAGAACTCCTCTCTAGAGTAATTGGTAACTTGGTTAATAACGCTTTTAAAAATACGGAAACAGGTAGCATAACCCTGGAATATTCCATAGAAAATAATATGCTGACTATTAAAGTAATCGACACTGGCGACGGTATTCCTGAAAGCTACAAAAAGTTTATCTTCAAACAGTTTGATAAATTAAACATTAAGAAATATATCAATGGCGCAGGTGTCGGACTTCCGGTAAGCAAAACAATCATAAACTTAATGGGCGGCAAAATAGATTTTTCCTCGCAAGAGGGAGTAGGCTCAACATTCTGGTTTACAATCCCTTGTAATCCGGAGTAATCAACTCATTTGATTAATATAGAGAGCACGCTAAAATTATGAAACAAACAACTTGTACCCTACACCTCTGAAATTTGAAAGATTTATGGAACTGTCTAATTCAAAATGCTTGCGAAGTTTTGTTATATAAACCTGAAGGCTGCGGGAGTTGAAATAATTGTCATCTCCCCATAGATTTATAAGAATATCCTTACTGGGAACAAGCTGCCCTATTTGTGCGCACAACATTGCAAGTACTTGGCTTTCACGGGTAGAGAGTTGAACAAGGCAAGTACCTGCGGTTTCTGCAGAACGTACAGAGGCATTTGCAGAACAGTCTCTATCTGCGGTAAACTTTAAAGTCATTCGTTCGGGATCAAATGTAAACATGCCTATCTTAAATTCTTTCAGACTCGCCTTGTCTGCAGAAATACCCGGAATACTACCATTTATACGGGCAAAACCTGGATTTTCTGAAGAATACCCGCCGGTACGTGCAATTAAAGATTTAATGCGTATGATTAACTCACTCATTGCAAACGGTTTGCGCAAATAGTCATTGCCTCCGGTCTCAAACCCCTCAACAACATCCTCTGCCGTAGTGCGAGCAGAAAGAAACATAACCGGCAGCCCGGGATATATCTTGCGCAGCTCTTTTATAAACGTGAGCCCGTCCATTTGAGGCATCATTATATCAGTCACAACAACGTCCGGCACAAAGGAAAATTCAGTTACGGCAGCCCCTCTTGTTTGCGCAGGTTTGTTATAACTACCGTATTTAAAGACTTTTAGAGCCTCTATTCCATTATGCGCAACCTTAACTTCAAAGCCTTTCTCGCCAAGAGTATCTGCAATTATCTCGGCAAGCGTGCACTCATCCTCAACCAGCAATATTTTAATTTTACATCCGGACATAATAAGATAATAATTGTTCTTATGAAGGCAGAACGATTGTAAACGTACAACCCTTTCCCTCTTTGCTTGCGGCAGAAATTGTACCTCCGTGGGCCTCGATAACCATTTTCACATAATACAGTCCCAAGCCAAAACCTTTAACAGTGTACAAGTTACCTTTTGTTACCCTATAATATTTCTCAAAAATATGAGGCAATGCGGCAGCCGGTATTCCAATGCCGTTATCAGAAAATTTTATTACTGTTTTTTTATCCCTATAGGCTTTGATTTCAATTTTTATTGTCTTCAAAATCTGACTATCGGCAGCAAAATTTGCGCCTATATCAGCATTTAAATCAACATCACCAGCTAAAGTTACAGCTACCTTTTTACCTGAATATTTTATTGAGTTATCTATCAAATTATTAAATACATGCTCCAGATGGAACCTATCGCCGACAACCTGTAAATTATCCGGCTCTACAGATATATCCAGTTGAATATTATCTCTCCTATACGGCTCCGCCATATCCTGCAAAAAATCATATAGTTCAATTCTCTCCTTATTTAAACGCAGGCCGCCAATCTCATCACGGGATGCGGAGAGGATCCTCTCTACCATACCGGAAAGCTCCTTTAACTGTTCACGTATGATCTCCAGATATTTAGAACGTTTCTTTTTATCATTGGCAGCCCCAAAGTTTTCCATAGCATCATTTGCGGCATAAGCAACTGAAATTGGCGTCTTAAGCTCATGCGTAATATTATGTGTGAAGTCCATGCGCATCTTTTCTAAAGTCTTCTGCCTAAATATTGTGTGCAAAAGATAGATAAAAATGAATGCCACTAGAAAAAGGATAAGGCACGTAGTAATAATTATCCATTTTAACTCTTTGATCAGCAGTTTGTTAGGATTTTCTATTCGGACACGGAAAAATAGTCCTTTGCCATTGCATACGCTAATTGAGTAAGTGATCGGATTATGTAAAACAACAGTATTGTCTGACTTACAACTAATTACAACAGAATCCCTGCTGTCTGAAATTTCTTGAACAGCACCAAGTATAACACTATCCATCACAAAATTAAATTCATAATTGCGTTTCTCTTTTACAGCAGACTTAACTTTAATTAGCAAGTGAGACTTTCCCGATTGTCCTGTTTTTTTTGCTTTTACACTATACTTTGGTTTAGAATCATTGCTATTAAGTGTTTTAACTTCAAATAGATCACCGCTATCATTGCAGTAAACATCGGAATTATTTCTCTTCTTATAGAGCTTAAGATTCTGAAATTCAATATCTTTTTTAACAATGTCAACCTTATATGGCAAATCTATATTATTGGAGAGCAGATTTATCTGAAGCAGAGAATCATACCTATGCAGGTTATAGACAAGTTGATTGCCGCTGTAGGAGACAAAAGTTGTCTTATATGTTTTCTTGGGAGAATGGAGAACAGTATCTTTTTTTGTGTTAATGCAAATATTTGCAAGACCGATTGAGTCATTAACATTTGATTTATTGATGGTTATTGACTGTATGGCATTGGGTGTCACACTTCTCGGAATTTCAGAAGATTCAATGACGGTTTTCTTTTCTGTTGTAAAAAAAGATTTTTGAATGGCAGCCGCAGATGTTGTAACTTCCTCATAAGCAGCCCTGTTCATAGCAGAAGTTATAGCCTTGTCAAATTCTGCAACTCTCTCGCGATAGATACTTAAAAGGCTCCATGTCTGCAGCGTGGCTAGCAGAATTAGACAGGATGTCACCCACCAAGTCACTCTTTTATAGGATTTTCTATTTATTCTGCCGCCCTTCATTTCTTAAGAGTATTTCATGCTACTGAATACACCCAGCAAATGTATGAATTAAGAAACCATAAAATTCTCTTTTAACACTATTTAACACTTCTTAAGCATCAATTAACACATGTGTAATTAATAATACTCAACATTTGCAATGTCAAAAAATCAGCCACAAAAAAAATAAATTTATTCCGGCTCAATAAATAGGAGCGTTCAGAATTGGATAAAATAACGATAATAAAAATAACTGATTATAAACATTTAAATATGGATAAAATGAGAAAAATTTTTACGGCATTTTCAATTGCCATTATCTCTGCAACAATGTTAGAGTGCAGCCCCGCCAACGCCCAAACAGTATTTTCGATTAACAAGAGCGGGGTATCTGCTTCAACAGTGGGAGCATCAAAGAAAAACCTCAAAAAAATAGACACAACCGCATTTGAGGTTACATACAAAATGTATTGGCTTAGAAATCCGGATGATCCATTGAACCAAGCCAATGATACCGCTTCCGGTAAAAAGAAGGATGCCTCAGCAAGAGAGACAATAGCGTATCATAGTAAAGCGGATTTTGAGGATTTGTTGCTTCTTCAAGTTGGGAAGAACATCTCCAAATGCTTCTCATACAAAACATTCCAAAAAGATTCACTTATAGATGTAACCCCTGTAGATCAGGTAATGGCAAATATGGATAAGTTTACAGGCGGCGCCACTTTTAATATATATCAAAATTATCCCGCCGGCAAGCTCACTTACACAAGTAACATCATGACGGACTCTTTTCTATATACAGAACCTGAGCCAGAAATAGAATGGATCCTCCGGCCGGAGACAAAGGACGTTATCGGATATAACTGCAACCGTGCAACATGCACTTTTAGAGGAAGAAACTATGAAGCATGGTATACAAATGAAATTCCGACGTCGCTCGGCCCGTGGAAATTCCGCGGTCTTCCGGGCCTTATTCTTTCTGTAAAGGACGACTCCGGAATTATCAGTTTTGAGGCTACCGGACTCAGAAAATGCTCTCACATAATAACTTATAAAGACATAAAATATATCAATACCAACAGGGAAAAGTTCAATCAACAGGAAATAAAATTTGAAAAAGCGCCGATAGATTATATGAGCGCAAATTCCAATGTTAAAATAACTATCAATAATCCCGACGGTTCACCTTCTGATATGAGCCAATTCAGAAATTTGAAATTCAATCAGTTGGAGCTGAAATAAAATTAGATGCATAAATTAATTTACTGTATAGTATTGTTGTTTATTTTGGTAACATCAGGAAAAGCGGTTGCGCAAACATATAGCGGACATGTTGCGGATAAGGCTGACGGACAGCCGCTTTCTGGAGTTATTGTTACGGCTCTTGATGGTAACGGCAAAATTATTAAATACACCACGACAGGTAAAAGCGGAGATTTCAACTTAACAATTTCAAAAGCTGAAAAACTGGAATTCTCAATGATGGGTTACAAAAAAGTCTCTGTAAAGGCGGCAACAGGCAAACTCATAATTCTTATGAACATTGAATCCACAAACTTAAAGGAAGTTTATGTAAGGGCGCCCAAGCTGACACTAAGGGGAGATACATTAACCTATAATACAGCAAGTTATGCAGAGGCACAGGATAAAAATATAGGAGATGTTTTAAAAAAAATGCCGGGGATCGATATTAAAAAAAACGGAGAGATATATTATAACGGTGAACCAATAAATAAATTTTACATTGATGGCAACGATATGGTAAGCGACCGTTATGGATTGGCAACCAACAATATAAAGCCGGAGGACGTGCAGAAAGTGGAAGTTCTTGAACACCATCAACCGATTAAGTCTCTGCAAAACAAGGTATTCAGCGATAGGGCGGCAATAAATTTAAAATTAAAAGAGTCTGCAAAAGCCAGATGGACGGGCAACCTGTCCGGAGCAGGTGGAGATGAACTGTGGAACGGAAACATTTTTCTTATGAGGATTGGCGGTAAAAACCAAACGATGTTTTCTGCAAAAACAGATAACACCGGCAGAGATTTTTCCTCTGATTTAAAGACCTTTACGATAGAAGATTATGAGGTTCCGGACTCAAAGGATTACAACGCCCCGGAATACTTTTCTGTTGGAACAACGGCGGCACCGCTTGACAGCAGACGTACAAGATTCAATCATTCGGCACTTGCGTCAATTGACAACTCAAAAAAAATAAACGAAGACTATACATTCAACACTCACATAGATTATTACTATGACCGTCTAACCTCTTTATATACAGGCAATACAAAATATTTTTTAAAAGACAGTTCTATTACCGACAATAACTTTGAGACGGCAAAAGGGTATTTGCACAAAGCAGACGTAAAACTTAATTTGAAGGCAAATACGGCAAGGTTTTATATGTATGAAGGGGTGAAGGCCGAACTGGTTTGGCAAGATGCAAAAAACCATATGACAGGCACTTACCCTAACAGGCAAAAAACGTATACACCGCTGGACAACTTTCAAAACAATGTAAAATACATTAGAAACGCAGGTGGCAGCAAGACAGTCACCGTAGCATCTATAGTTAAATATATAACTCAAAATAATAATCTTAAAGTTGATAGAGACACAACATCAACAACTTCATCATCGTCAGCAGCAACCGACACCCTTATGCAATATCAGACAGTAAATGCAAAGACCTTATACACAAATAATACCGTTGGATTTGGGGGGAAGATTGGTGAGACAGATTATAACTTATCATGCGGGGCTGAGGCCCTGTGGAAATCATTAAAAACAGATCTGTCGGGAACTAAAGACACAATTCTGCAGACACTTAACAACCTGACAACAGGATATATAGGAGGATATGTCAGGCCAACGTTCACATATAAAAATTCATCAATCAAAATAGAACTTGGCATACCAGCGGGCATCTATTACACATTTATTCATCAGTCAGACAAGAGCTTCGGCAATAAAAAAACCAATACGCTTACCTATAAGCCTGACATCAATTTTAAGTGGTATATAACCGGCAAATTAACATTTACCGCATCAGGGTCGATAGGACAAGATGCTGTAAATATGGATAATATATACACCGGAGGCATACTGTCAAGTTACAGATATATATCCTGCGGCACGGATGATTTTGCTCAGTCAAAGGCAAAGCAAATCTCCGCACATATAAATTATAAAAACCCTTTGGACGGATTATTCTTTGATTTCAGCGCCTCCAAGTCATGGAATACAAATCCATATATCTCTTCACAATACTTTGAAAGGGAATATATTATAAATTCCTATCAAAAGAGCACTCACTCTACAACGGGAAATTATCTATTTGGCAGTATCACAAAAAATATTGATGTGTTTGGAGGACCGATTAAACTGGATATAAGTTATTCCCGCTTTAATTATGATTTAATCCAGGGCATTTCCTCATCCGCGGCAAAAGCGGGATCAGAGGAAAAAATCAAATACGTCAGCAGCACCTTATCTGTAAATCCGCATTTCACTTTCCATTTTTCGAACTGGCTTAACACAGAATATTCTCTTAATTATCAGCACACTACATTAAAATTTGCAGACAAAAAAACGACGTCTCATAACAGCTGCAACCAGCGTCTGGATTTAAATTTTGTTGCAGGCAAAAAATTGACGTTTCAAATAGTAACTGAACATTACCACACAGAATTTGAGACAGCATCCTCCGACAAAAAGAGAACAAAAGATGTGCTAATGCAAGATTTTCTGCTTCAATGGAAAATCAACAAATCCCTGAACATCAATTTGTATACATATAATGTATTTAACAAGAAGGAGTATGCATACACTGTATTTAGCGGTTCGTCATCTGTAAGCAGCTCATATAGAATACGTCCACGTAATATCTTGGTGGGATTTCAATGGAGTTTATAGCAAAGGCATCTACCTGATAGGATGGATAAATAAGAATCTTGAACCTCCGGTATATGAAGTATCAAGTTTAACCTTTGCATTTAAGCCATCGGCTATCAATGCACAAATGTGCAGTCCAAGTCCGCTGCCTGATGCAAATTTATCCAACCCCGCAAACCGGCGGAAAATCATTTGCGCTTTCTCGGGCGGAAGATCTCTTCCGGTATCGGTTACGGAGAAAATAATTACACCGGATTTTTCCGGTGTCCCTTCCGCTTTGTTATCATTTTTATCTTCAATAGAGGAGTAATCTCTTACAAACTTATCAGGTTCAATTTTGTAGTCTACCGTTATGCTACCCTTCACGGTAAACTTGCAAGCGTTAGTTAGGTAATTTACAAGAACTTGTACTGCCCTTCTTCCATCCGTCATAATCATATAGTCCTCTTTATGAGGCCTATATATAATATCAACCCCCTTGCTTGCATAACTTCTTGCACTTGCCGCTGCAAACTGGCAAATTTCATTTACACTGCACAACTTTAAATCAAACTTCATATTCCCCGACTCCAGTTCTGAGATGTCAAGTACGTCATTTACCATTTCCAGCAACGTATTTGTATTCTTCTCTATCAGCCCCATATATTCTTGTCTCTCGGCCGCCGACAGCACGTCACCGTCTTCCGCAAGCAATCTGGAAAAACCGATTATTCCATTCAAAGGAGTTCTGATCTCATGATTAATATTTTGAATGAATAAAGTTTTCATACTATTTGCATTTTCCTCTCTTTCTTTTTCCACGTTCAAATTCTTGAGCGCCTCAGATAATTTTCTAGAGAGCCGCTGACTGTTTTTGAAAAGATGGAACGTAATTGCCAGCAATAGAAGGACTATAAGCAATGCCGCTAGGGAGAAGTAAAAAAAAATTATTGTATTACCTTGCCTATCATCCCTAACATCATATAAAAACTTCAGAGATCTTGCAGCATGATCAAAATAAATATTTACAGGATCATGAATAATACAAAAATGTTTCTTAGCAACGGGAAGGTTGTCACTGCAAATGCGCACAAGACTATTCCTTGTAATTCCTCTTAATATCGGCAACTTAACGTTATCCCGGGCATATAAATTCACATAACCTGCAAGGAGTAAACAAATCAAAACACACGGCACTGCCGCAACTACAAAATAATGGTATTTTCTCATAAAAGGACACAGTCAACTTTAAAAAGAGAAAGCAAGTTTCTCTTTACATTCGAGTCAGAAGTTTCTCTACTTGTGAAATATAGTAACTTAAAGATCCGGAATAACGCACCGGGACAGTTTAATTATCTATTGGAGAAAAATTGTATTTTTCTGCGCCGCAAGCCGGACACTTAAAATCCTCGGGAAGACTCTCAAAGGGAGTTCCGGGAGCAATACCTAATTCAAAATCACCTTTAGCAGGATCATACTCCCATCCGCATACATCACATTTGTACTTTTTCATAGCATCATTGTTTTTAGACGCTCAAATTTACAAAAAAAATTGTATAATATTTACAGGAGTAAGACCCTCTCATACTTGAATAAGTAAAAATAAAATCTCTCAAAAAGCACCGTATAATTTTTTAATTTTTTACTCTCAACCGCTCCCACAAACAGCGCGGCATAATCCTCCATAAGAATACAAGCACGGCGTATCGCCAATCAATCACGCGCGCGCGCCTATGGCTGCGTATTGTCCTATAAATCAATGGAACAGCATATTCCGGCTTCATAGTCATTGGATATTTATGCTTTAACAATGCAGTCTTCATAAAACCTGGACGTATATCCGTAATATGAATCCCAAGTCCGCGCATCCTGGATAACTGGGACAGACTCTGCAAGTAATTGGACTGAAAGCGCTTAGAAGCGGAATATGCCGCCGCCACACCAATGCCTTTAGTCCCTGCAATTGAGCTTACAGCAGAAATCTGAAAATATTCCTGGCTAATCTCCTTATTATCAGCATCTCTCACAATAGCATCACTCCCCGCCGCATTTCTCCTTAATGCAAAATATCTAAATGCTTCTCCTATCATTCTACTGAATCCCAGACAATTAGTCTGAACTGTGGAGAGCTCCCGCCCCTCTTCCAACTCCGGATTATAAAATCCAATACCGGAAACATGGCAGTAAATATCCATCCCGCCCATCTCACTTATCAAATCTTTTAAGTCCCCGACAGCTGTATCTTCATTTACATCAATAACTTTTGTAAAGCATCTGCTCATGCAACATGCAGCACTTTCAGTTGTATTTGTACATGCGATTATACCAGCCTGATTCTTTAATTCCTCCAGCAGCTCCGCTCGTCTGCCTGCAGCACCGACAATAAAACCATCTTGTAAAAACCTAACAGCCAGCATCTTTCCAACACCTGAAGTAGCACCCATAATCACAATTTTCTTTTTCATAATAATATGTATTTACAATTCATAAATTTTCCACAAGCAACCTGTTTTGCTGCATACGTATTTTTTATACCTTTACTTTATAGGGTACATATAACACAACGCAGGGCATGGCGAAGCAGAACAAAGTAACGCAAAATCTATGAAAAAAATACTATTTGCAATCGTGTTGGCAATACTCTCATTATCAATGATTGTCACACCACAAAAAGCACAAGCACAAGAACCGTTCGTTGCAACAAAAGCAGGAACTATTGTGATTACAGCAGAAAAAAATGCAAGCGGCAAAATTAACGGTTACACCAGAACGACAATTCTAAACTCCAGCATGACAGACCCAAACAACGGAACACTTACAATGAGAATAGAGATGCTGGATGAGAACAAAAAGCTTCAGGATATGGGAGACATGACATGCACTGCAACTATAAAGAACGGAGACCTTCGCTTATCGGCACCAAAGGTTGCAGTACACGCAACTTTTAAAGACAAAAAGACGGGAAAGACCAAAGACGTAGATACCTCATTTGTGGGAACAGGTGATCCTCAATATTTTCCGCTTAACCCAAAAGCCGGTCAAACTTTGCCAGATTACAGTTTCTCTGTAAAGATAAGGTTTCTAAAAATAACGGCACTGGCAACAAACAGGAAAGTAACTGCCATTGAAAAGCTTACAATAAACGGCGTTACCTATGAATGTTGCAAAATAGAGCAGACGGAAAAGGCCAAAGCCATGATGTTTGGAGAGACGCAACACACCGTAAACTGGTACGCGCGCGGAATAGGTCCTGTAAAGACGATCACGTATGACAAGCACGGCAAACTGGATAACACAGAGGAACTGGTTTTCGTAAAATAATATAAAAAAAAAGGCCGCTGGAATGCGGCCTTTTTTTATGAAATCAACACAAATTTACTTCTTCCAAAGGCCGTGCAGGTTACAATACTCAAACGCTGCAATAACCTCATCACCTTCACATAACGTAAAGCAAGCAACAGGCTTCTCTCCCGGGGCAAGTTCTTTGCGCTGTTTGCCCTGCTTAGTCTGAAGGCAAATCCACTGAATGTAATGCTCCGGAGTCATTGGATGCTCAACGCTTCCAACTGTAACCGTAACTTTATTCCCGGAAACTTCAACAACCGGAACGTGCTTTTCGTGAGCAGCATCCGTGGTATTAGGCACTAGTTCCTGCATAGGCTCTCCGCAGCAAAAAACTTTTACTCCACTGTCGTGTACATAGGCAATGATATTGCCGCAATGTCTGCATCTAAAAAATTTTACATCCATGATAATTTGGTTTTATATGTTTAATTCAAAGATAATGAATTTTGAATTAAAATGACGCGCAACTATCCAAAGAAAATAAGTTTCAGATCACGACAGATTACCGTGGAGTAGTGATAATAAAGCCGCAGGCCCGCGACCGCAGGTAAAAGGCCCCTTCAAGCGAAGTGCTTTAAGCCGCAGGGCGGTGCGGTGCACTTGTACAGCGCTGCTTGGTTTAAAACTCAGAGTTCTTTAATCCCAATGGATTTCAGATAGTTGTAGGTGGTATCGTAGAATTCGGATTTACGGGTTGCGTCTTCATTGTTGCCTTCTGGGACAACAATACACATACCTTGGCGAGCACGTGTTAATAAAACTCTATATGCATTTTTTTGATATAATTGCCTCTCTTCCTTATTGATATGTCGCCAATTAGTACCTACAAAATAATAGTGATCCCAACCTTTTTCTGTGTATCTCATGTCGCCATCCCACACAATGCAGCCCCAATCAAGTTCAAGTCCCTGAACGTCAAATTCCGTTGCCACGTCTTCCATAAAATATGAAGAGCGCACATCGTCTTTATCATCCAAGAACCAGTGAACTGGATCAGTTTTTAACTGAACGTCAATTGCAAACGGCCTCAACCTGTAAGCTTGAGAAGAAACCATCACACCATACCTCTCATTTCCTCTTGCATGTTCTTTAATCCATGCCTTACCAACTTCTACTGAATGTGTGAGTACAATCGGATATTTAGTTAGTTCTAAATAAATTGATGCCGCAACATCACGGCGTAAGTCCAATAATTCTTTTACAAATTGAGCAAGTTTTTCCGCTCTAAATGAACGCATAGAAACTGATAAATGTAGAGTAGTTGTGTAGTGGATCCTAGAAGGATTTACAATAGTTTTTAATACTCCGTCAGTGGCATATTCACTATCGTGAAGATTAGGAGAAACATAGATTTCCCAATTGGAGAGTTTCTCTTCATTTAGTGCATTGAACCATTCACTTATACCAGCTTCTCCGCTGTTTATCTCTTGACCACCTCCCACAAGACAAATTACTACAGCCCAATCAGAATTGCGATCCAAACAGGAAATCAAGAAGTTAGACTCAGAATATTTGAAGTCTGATACCTTCTTTTTCCTTGTCATCCATGATGATGCATACTCTTGGGTCCATGCACGTTGGGCCTCATCAAAGATTGCGATATGTTCTGGCGGAGGACCTTGCTTTTGAATGCAATCATCTCTGAAGTTATGTACGTTCTGAATAAATTCTTTTACAGTGACACCTGCCTTCACTCTGGTTAGGCGTTCTCCTTTATCCTTTGCACGTTTTATACTATCTCTAATCAATGCTTCACGTAAAACTGCTACAAGTGGTCCATTTCCAGATAGATATACAGCAGGAATACTTTTATCTTTATCCTGTTGTTCCACCGCAACTCTTAATCCCACTAATGTTTTACCAGCTCCTGGAACACCAGTTACAAAGCATATTGATTTCTTTTGGTTTGCCTTTGCGTCCTCTACGATATCAAAGATACTCCTACAGGTTTCTTCTATCTTTTTTGCTGAGGCGGCAGTGCTTGTAATATTGTCAACTGTTTGGTTTTTAAACATGTATGAAGCAGCCTCTATGATTGTTGGAGTTGGTGAATATGCACTGTTCCCCCACCCTGCTGGGTCAAAAAGTTCTGTTCCTAATTGTGCATTAATTGCTCCTCTTATGACTTCTAAAAGATTATTACTATTGCACTCTATTGGTTTATAGACACCATCGTTTGCTATTTTATCTTGGTATTTTTCAAATGTAAAGTATCCTAAATCAGGGGCTTTTGTGGCTATTAGAATTGGGATTATCGCGGCGTCATGGCTTCCTTTTTGGAAGTTTTTTAAGTCTAGTGCATAGTCCCATACCTGGTCTTTATCTTGATTCATGAATTGTGTTTGGCCTACTTTAAATTCTAGGACAAACACTATTTTGTTGATTATTAGCACTATATCTATGCGCCGATTCAGTCTTGGAATAGCGTATTCAAAGATAATTTGGCCGGTGTATTGTAGTAGAATTTCTTTCATTAACGCGATTTCTGTTTGCCATGCGTCGCGTTGGGTTGTTTCTATGTTGAATTCTCCGTTATTCACCAGTTGCCCAATGATCTCTGTTTCAGAGGTCTTTAAGAAGGTTTGGATGGTTGATGTGTAGAAGGAGCGATTCATAATTTATCTATAGACATTTTCATTATGCCATCTCAAAAAATCCTTACTAGGTTGGTCGTAAATGGTTTTTGGAAGAATAATCAATTTTTGACCGTGATATTTATAATAATCCCCACCATTATTAAATTCCTCCTTGATTCTTTTACTAACTTCAACGTTGTATGTATCTGAAATAGTAATATATCCATCATCGAACAACTTATGAAGATCAGACCTTAGCAACAAACCATTATCAGTTCTATTTGGTCCTTCATCAGAATAAGGCCTTATATGCGCCGCCTCAAGTACGGGAAGCGTCCTTTCACCACTAATTGCACATCTTCTTGTATATGCGTCAGTTACGATAACCCTAAAACCCGCCTGCCCAATACGCATGTTGGAAATTCTCTGAGTATATCTTGGCCCTAATGGATCTTCAAGAACAATAGGCTCAGTCTTAATATCGGGTTTAGAATATTTCATAATTATATCTAAGATCTTATTCCAATACTCTAAGCCATCAATATTATCAGTAGAATATGACTTACCTTGTACGGCACTAGAAGGCCAGCCATTAGGGACTTGTATCCAATCATTTTCATCAAAGAAAATTGGATTAGAAAGGACAATGCAACCGATATTTGGATTATCTTTTAAGGATAGTTTTCTATAGCCATTAATCTTATTATAAAATGTTTGATAGTTTTTTACTCCATTACCCTCTTGAAACACTTCCCATGCATAGTTTAATGGAAGAATTGAACTTGACGTAAAGAAACCTACTCCTGCTATTTTATTAATGGGGCTTTTTAGACGAAATAGGAAAGGTGCACCTGGTTGAAGGACCTGAAATATGGAAGAACCTCCCGGTTGCCAGAAGTTAATATCATCTGGAGACAACTTTTTTAGAAAATCGTACCAATCTTTATCAGTGTTACCGATATAGTATTTCATAACCATTCTTGACTGTTTTGCAAAGCTAGTAAAATTGCTTGGAGATGTATTCTGAGAAAAACAATCTAAGGATTAATTTATGGGGCATCACTATCAGGATAGTTACAAAGTTGCGCCACAAAGCAGCGCAACGCCTTGTGGTTCACGCGGCTTCTGCCGCGGAAAGGCACGCTCCCTTCGGTCGCGGGTCTTCGGCCTGGGGACGAGATTTTGGAACCAAAAAATCGGTGCAATGATTGTAAATAAAGAATTTGTATATTTGAATTAATAATAACATTAAAAACTGTCGGGATGAAAAAGAATATAATTTATACGATTGTGGCCATAGCGGTGGTGGTTTTGGCAATGGTGCTGCTGCATGGGTTTTGGGCGGCTCTGCCGATAGCGATTTGCGGCGGAATTTTGATTAATCAGTTGCTGGAAATGACGCATAAGAATGCTACTACGGGGAATGCAGTGATTGCTTCTTTGATTGGGATTGCGTTTTTCTTTATTGTACTGTCAACAGCTAAAGGGGAGATTATTTGCGGAGCTATTGCGGCGGTTGTTGGGGTAATTGATTTGATTTTGAGTTTTAAAAATAAATAAAATGAACACACAAGTTGAACAATATCTTAACGCTCAGAAGGCCCGTGAGGCCAAGGAACGCGCAGACAGGAAGGAGGCCCACCTGATTAGATTGGGCCTGATTGATCATGAGAAATCTACTAAGGATGAGATATTTCCCGTTGAGACCACTGATGAGGAGTATGCAGAAATTTGCAAGTACAGCCCTGAGGTTGAAAAGGTTGCCCCAGTGATTAAAAAATCGGCAGAGATAACTATGAAGACTATTACAGTTATTGTTTGCATTTTTGGAATTATTCTGTCCGCGGGTTGTTTGATTGCAGGGGTAATTCTGACTAACACGGGGAATTATAATCAGCTGTTGATTGGCTGCGGATGTTTTGCGGTATGTCTGTTTAATCTTCTGCAAACTTTGACGGTATGGTCTCTGCTTAAGGTGTTTGCAAATATATCATTAAGTGTCAAGAAGATAGAAATTAAAAAATGACAAAAGCCATGAAAAAGATTTTTACGCTGTTGCTAATTTTGCTGCCGGTCTTCTGTATGGGACAAACAAAGAAGGAGAAGCAGGCGGCAATGGTTAAGGAGGCTGTTGAGAGTGGAAATGTGTATGTGCATGTGGGACAGGTTATTCCCCTATCCATGAGGATGAAAGATGTTTCTACGGATAGTTACTCCTTTAAGTTGAAGGACGGGAAGTTGACATGTTACTTGCCCTATTTCGGGGCTTCACATACGGCTATTATTGGAACCGATGATACCGGTATTAAGGCTGAGGCAATGCCGGTGATTGTGAATAAGAAGTTTAACGCCAAGAAGAAGTGCTGGTGGCTGACGTTTGATTTTGAGAATGTTAACATGCACGAGCGGATTAACTGCAATGTGCAGATTTTCTCTAACGGACAGACATATATTAAAATGCAGCCGGAAGGCAGAGACAGTATTCAGTACCAGGGAAATATAGAGCAGCAACCTGCTGCAAAGGCTGCATAGCGTTGCGCTGAAAGAGTTAAAACGTACGTTTATGGACCAACCTAAAATTGAAAGAGTTCTGCGGCTGATAAAGATGCTGACAGGAAATTTGAATTATACAGTGAACGATATTGCAAAGCGGTTGGATATTGATAAACGTTCTGTTTACAGGTATATTGATACATTTAAGGAGGCCGGATTTGTTGTGCAGAAGGAGGGTGGAATTTACCGTCTTGGGAATGAGAGCCGCTTTTTTAAGGATATTTCTCAGCTGATTCACTTTTCCGATGAAGAGGCGTATGTGGTTAATTCTCTGATAGATGGACTAACCGATGATAATCTGATGAAGCAGATGCTCAGACGCAAACTGGCCAGCGTTTATAACTGCACAAATATAACTGAGATTGTTACTAAAGGATCGCATGCAGTATGCGTTAATGCACTGTCAGAAGCCATTAAAGATAAAAAGCAGGCTGTTCTAAAACACTATTCCTCATCTAATTCCAAGAAAGTTCGCGACAGATTTGTGGAGCCTTTTGGTTTTACTGCAAATTATGTTCAGGTTTGGTGCTATGATTGTGAAGCTAAGGCCAATAAGCTGTTCCGTACCTCCAGAATGCTCTCAGTGGATGTAACTTCCAAGAGCTGGAAGTATGAGAATGAGCATAAGGTTGGTTTTGTAGATATCTTTAGAATAAGCAGTTACAGGCAAATAAGAGTGCAACTGCTGCTTGGCTTGATGGCGCATAATCTATTGCTGGAGGAGTTTCCTCTTGGTGAAAGAGACTGCACCCCTATTGATGCAAATCACTGGATGTTAGATACTAAAGTATCTTCCTATACCGGAGTCGGCCGCTTTGCAATTGGTCTGATGGATGATATAAAGATTATCAGTTCCACGGGACTGGAGAAGTACATAAAAGATTTTGCATCCAAGTATATAAAATAATTGCGTCTCTCTTGTTAAGTGCAACTGCTTGAATTCGGTTTGTATAATTATTATATTTGCAGCCGATTTTTTAAATGCAAGTACGGATAAGTCATATTGTTTGCTTTGCGGTTGCAATTGTAATGGTGCTGGTTGTAAGTCATTTTGCAACGGCAGCATCGGAGGCAATTATTATTTCTGAACCGGATAGTTTGGAAACCGCGTTTGGAAATAAAGACGGGAGCATTAAAATGGTTGAACCTCCATATTCTTCAGTTGCGGAGGTTATTACAAGTTCGGCTGCGGCGGGAGGCGATGCAAGGGTGCAGAGGGAGCAAAGTTCCCAATTCGGTTCCGATATGAAAGGATTGTTGAAAACGCTTGCTGCAAGAGACTCTAGAAAATCTGATTGCCAAGAAATTATATCTGCGCAATTACAAAGTCTGGTATTGCACAATCCAATAAATGATTATTACGTCTACACGTTAAAAAAACTCAGAGTCTAAAATAAATTTGTTTAGACAATCAGCTAAACTTCAGGCAAGAAAATAAAAATTCAGGTTTGTTAATAGCCTGGAGTTTAGCCATTTATGTTTTATTCACAAATCTATTTTTTATTTACAATGACACAGACAATAGAAAATGAAAGCGTATTAGCTTTCACTCATCCTTATATAGTTAAGAAAGAGAAAGGCGGGCTGGGCAAATTATTTGGCGGCAATTCAATGGCGTACCAACCTACCGGCAGCGAGATTAAGAAACAAAGAGTTTGCTTTAAGATGGAGGATATTACTCCGCTTGCGAATATGCTTGCAGAATGCAAATTTCCGGAATCATCTAATTTTAAGGCAGATCCGGCATCAGACAGCGCACGCATGGAAGTTCTTTATTCTAAGGACAAACAATTTGCTGCAGTACAATTATTCCAGTATATTCCATTTGAATATCAGATTTTCAGTCCAATTTATATTTACACTAATCAAGAAGCCATTGCTTTTTTGAATTTTATGAACGCTATTAAATAACCAAATTGATTGAGAATAAGTAGTTAATTTATAAAACGCTCCCTCTAAAAAAGAGAGCGTTTTATTTTTTAGTCTCAAAGGAAAATACTAATTTTGTTACGTTTTTTTAACAATGGCCTTAAAACCGCTTAAAACATTTATGGAACTTACAATAAACAATTACACTTAATACAATAAAAAAACCAAAACTAAATCATGGATAAGATTACTTCCCCAGAAGATCTGCTTAAGATTAAAAATGCTTATGCAGAACGGATGAAGCTCAGAGAGGATGCGCTCAAATCTACTCCCAAGACTGTTAGCGGTTTAAACGCAGGTACAAAAAAAATGCAAATTCTTTGCTGCTGCGATACTAACTGTGCTGCATCTCACGGAGACAAGATTGCTGATTCCCTAAGCGAATTGGTTAAATCTGCTAAGGTTAGTGACAAGGTTGATATCATCAAGACAGGTTGCTTCGGCTTTTGCGAAAAGGGACCTATCGTGAAGATTGTACCTGATAACACTTTCTACACAGAGGTTAAACCAGAAGATGCAGAAGAGATTTTCAAGACACACGTAATGGGTGGCAAGAGAGTTGAGCGTCTGCTATTTGAGGACCCTAAAACACACCAGCGTATTCCGGATTCCAAGGATATGAATTTCTACCGCAAACAAATGCGTATTGCATTGAGGAATTGCGGAGTCATTGATCCTGAGGATATTAACGAGTATATATCTCGCGACGGATACAAGGCATTGGCAATGTGTCTTACTAAGATGACTCCTAAAGATGTCATTGAGACCGTTAAGAAGTCAGGTCTTAGAGGACGCGGAGGTGCAGGATTCCCTACAGGTTTAAAATGGGAGTTTGCATCAAAGTCTGTAAGCGACGTTAAATACGTTGTCTGCAATGCCGATGAGGGTGACCCAGGTGCTTTTATGGACCGTTCTCTTATGGAGGGAGATCCTAATTCAATTATTGAGGCCATGGCTATTTGCGGTTATGCAATTGGTTCTGAAAACGGACTTGTTTACATCCGTGCGGAATATCCGCATGCCGTTAAGAGACTGAAACTTGCAAGAGAGCAGGCTAGAAAGCTCGGACTTCTTGGAAAGAATATTTTTGGTTCAAAATTCAGTTTTGATATTGATATCCGATACGGTGCCGGTGCATTTGTCTGCGGAGAGGAAACTGCTTTAATTCACTCTATGGAGGGAAAACGCGGAGAGCCTACTCTAAAGCCGCCATTCCCTGCAGTTAAGGGTTATCTTGGCAAACCAACCAACGTAAACAACGTTGAGACATGGGCTAACATTCCTCCTATTTTCTTAAACGGACCGGAGTGGTTCAGTAAGATAGGAACAGAAAAATCCAAGGGAACAAAGGTATTTGCTCTTGCCGGAAAGATTAACAATGAGGGACTTGTAGAGGTTCCAATGGGAACAACTTTAAGAGAAGTTATTTATGATATTGGAGAAGGCATTAAGGGCGGAAAGAAGTTTAAGGCCGTACAAACGGGAGGTCCTTCCGGAGGTTGCTTAACTGAAAAAGACCTTGACACCCCTATTGATTATGACAACTTGATGGCTGCCGGCTCTATCATGGGTTCCGGCGGTATGATTGTTATGGATGAAGACAACTGCATGGTTGCAATTGCAAAATTCTATCTGGAATTCATCGTCAGCGAATCTTGCGGAAAGTGTACTCCTTGCCGAGTCGGTAACAAGAGAATGCTTGAAATTCTTAACAGAATTGTAGACGGAAAGGGAGAGATGGATGATCTTAAGAAAATGCGTACACTTGCCAATGTCATCAAAGACTGTGCATTGTGCGGCTTAGGACAAACATCTCCAAACCCTGTTCTTTCTACTCTTGACAATTTCTATGATGAGTATGTTGCTCACGTAAAGGACAAGACTTGTCCGGCAAAACATTGCCAGAATCTGCTTACCTATACTATCAATCCTGAGAAGTGCCAAGGATGTACAGCGTGCGCAAAGACTTGTCCGGGCAACGCAATTGTCGGGAGTCCGAGAAAGCCTCACACTATTATTCCTGACAAATGTATCAAGTGCGGTATGTGCTTGAGCCGCTGCAAGTTTGGTGCAATTTCAGTATGCTAAAAATTAAGGATTTATGGAAAAGACAGTAACATTAAAAATAGATAAACATGAGGTTACGGTTCCTGCCGGAACCATCATACTAGATGCTGCAAAGAAGGTTGGTATTGATATCCCGACGCTATGCTACATTAACCTGGAAGGAACTGCCGTAAAAAGCAATCCTTCTTCCTGCAGAATATGCGTTGTAGAAGTAGAGGGCAAGAAGAACCTTGCACCTGCTTGTGCTACAGCATGTACTGAAGGAATGGTTGTTCACACAAGCACAACCAGAGTTCTTAATTCAAGAAGAATCGTTGCAGAACTTATTCTTTCTGATCACCCTAATGAGTGCCTTGTTTGCCCTAAGAGCGGCAAGTGTGAACTGCAAAAACTTTCTCAAAGATTCAATATCAGCGAGATGCCTTTTGCAGGCGGTGAGCTGTCGCAGAGAACAAAAGAGGTTACAGCTGCCATTGTCAGAAATATGGACAAATGTATCCTTTGCCGCAGATGTGAAAATGTCTGCAACAATGTTCAGACAGTCGGCGCCCTTGGTGCAATAAAGAGAGGATTCAATACAATGATTGCTCCCGCTTTTGGAAAATCTTTGAAAGAGAGCGAGTGCACATATTGCGGGCAGTGCGTATCCGTTTGTCCTACAGGAGCTTTAAGCGAGCATGATTATACAAACAGATTGCTTGAAGACCTTGCAGACCCTGATAAGACAGTCATAGTACAAACCGCTCCGGCAGTAAGGGCTGCTCTTGGAGAGGAGTTTGGACTACCTGCCGGAACACTTGTTACAGGCAAGATGGTTGCAGCTCTTAGAGAACTTGGATTTGCAAAAGTATTTGATACTGACTTTAGCGCTGACCTTACAATTATGGAGGAAGGCTCTGAAATCATAGATAGATTAACGCACTTCTTAAAGAAAGACAGACTTGTAAGACTTCCTATTCTTACATCCTGCTGCCCTGCATGGGTTAATTTCTTTGAGAAACAATTCCCTGATATGCTGGATATTCCATCAACCGCAAGAAGCCCTCAGCAGATGTTTGGCTCTATTGCCAAGAACTACTGGGCCGATATGATGGGAATTCCAAGAGAAAAATTGGTTTGCGTTTCTATCATGCCTTGTCTTGCAAAGAAATTTGAATGCTCAAGAGAGGAGTTTAAGAAAAAAGGAAATCCTGATGTTGATTACTCATTATCAACAAGAGAGTTTGCAGAATTAATCAGAAAAGCTAACATTAATTTTAACGCTTTGCAGAATGAAGATTATGATAATCCTCTTGGAGAGTCAACAGGAGCAGGCGTTATCTTTGGCGCAACCGGCGGAGTTCTAGAGGCAGCATTGCGTACAGTTTATGAAATCTACACCGGCAAGAAATTGGAAAAAATTGATTTTGAGCAAGTTAGAGGATTAGATGGTATTAAGAAGGCTGTTATTGATCTTAACGGTTTCCCATTGCATGTTGGTATTGCAAACGGGCTTGGAAATGCCCGCAGACTTCTGGAAGAAATCAGAAGCGGAAAGAGTGAGTTCCATGTAATTGAGATTATGGCATGTCCGGGAGGTTGCATCGGCGGCGGCGGACAGCCACAGCATCATGGAAATGTAGAGATTCTAAAGGCCAGAACAGCTGCTCTTTACAGAGAAGATGCAAACAAGAAGCTGAGAAAGTCTCATGAGAATCCTTATATAATTAAGTTGTATGAAGAGTATTTGGGCAAACCTCTTAGCGAGCAGTCTCACAAACTTCTTCACACCCATTATTTTAACAGAGCAGAAAACGAATAAGTTATGACAGAAGTAAAAGCAAAAATATCTCCTTCAGCTTTGATTAAAGTTGAACAGATTTGTGAAAAGCACGGAAACAGACCGGGCGAACTTATTAATATTCTGGAGGAAATACAGGGAACTGTAGGTTTTCTTCCTGAGGATGTGCAAAGACTTATTGCACACAAATTGGGACTTCCTGCTTCAAAGATAAACGGAGTTGTTTCTTTCTATACGTTTTTTACTACAACGCCTAGAGGAAAACACAGAGTATCAGTTTGTTTAGGAACCGCCTGCTATGTAAGAGGCGCAGAGAAAAACATTGACGAGATAAAGAGAGTTCTTGGAATTGAAGTTGGCGACACTACTCCCGACGGAAAATTCTCACTGGACTGTTTGCGCTGTCTTGGAGCTTGCGGACTGGCTCCGGTTATGATGGTTGACGAGCAGGTTTATGGTCGTCTTCAGATGACGGAAATACGTAAGATATTGGATTCCTACGAGTAGCAATAAAGCGCGCGCTATATTTTAAAAAAAGCAGCCGATAAAATCGGCTGCTTTTTTTTACCGGCATAAGAAGTGCCGCATTATTAAGTGTTAAGCACATTACATTTTTTCACAGCCAATTTTGATCAGGTAGCTTTAAAAGTTAAAAACAATGTTGATGGTTTTTAAAAAAAAACATTAATAATCCTGCTGCTGATACTTATACAAATTGTCATACAAGCTCTGCAATACAGCCTTCCCCTTAGTCAGTCTGGCAGCCTTGGTATTAGGCTTGCCCCTGTCAGTGACCACGCTCTTAGCAGCTAAATCATAAGAAGTTACGCCTGTTGAATCTCTGAACACAAACCCGTTGTTATAGCATGAGAAAGCAAACGGATATTTGCCGTAATCTCCGGACAGTATATTTCTGCTATATATAAAGTTCTTATGTGAGAGCCCCATTTGAGCCAGCAGAGTTGCGGCAATATCGCTCTGATTCATAAACTTGCTAATAACTCTAGGATTGCCCTTAACCGCTCCCCCTATCCACAACATGGGACACTTAAAATAATCAGGATTACTGTCCGCCATATTATAAGTTATGTTATGGTCCGGCACTAAGATAATTAGCAGATTATCCCAAAGAGGAGAGGCTTTTAACTGCTTAATAAATTTTCCTAGGCAGTCATCCGTATATGCGGCCGCATTGTACACTTCATCTGATAATCTATGGTAAGGAACTGTGAACGGTTCATGGCAACTTAACGTTAAAAAGGCTGAGAACCAAGGTTTTTCACTAGAACCAGCCGTTAAGTTATTCTTGCGGTCAAGCAAGTCTTTTGCAAGGTATGCAAACGTAATATGATCATTAACACCCCATGAATTTGTCTTGCGTTCCTCTTTAGTAAAGTTTACATCAGCCGTAATCTTTTGGAAATCCATATTGACCAAATAGCCTTTGGTGTTTGTAAAATTCACATCTCCGCCATACAGAAAATCTGTTGTATATCCTTGTTTTACAAGTTCATGCGGCAGACTTGGAAGAGCCCTCACTATTATGGGCATCTTCATCAAAGAAACAACCGGGAGTGCAGGATATCCGCTGAAAATACTTACAGTTCCGCGGTCAGTTCTGTAACTGTTTCCATAAAAATTCGAGAAGAATATTCCCTCTTTTACAAGAGCATTGTAATTAGGAGCAACATCGGCAGGAGCGCCAAGCGCCTCTATGAATCTTCCTCCAAAGCTTTCCATTTCAATCAGGAGTATATTGGGCCGCCGCGTCTTTAAAAGCGTGTCTGTCAATGAAGTAGAATTCTGTGCTGCCGTAGCTGCAAAGGATTTTACACCTGTTCCCGCAGCTGGATACAACTCACTTATAACTGAATCAAAGTCATCCGGTTTTAAAAATCTATACTGCTTGGAGAAATCTTCGCTCTTCCCTATTGAAGAAAGAAGACTGAAGGCCGGATTCACTGCGCTATGATTAAGATACTGGTCTTCTGAAAAATATACACGTCCGACATTCATTGTTGATTCCTTTGCGCCGCCGCGAATTGCCAAGAACAACAGACCGCCGCAACACAGTATGACCAACGTTCTCCACACTCTGCGCTCGGGAGATTTTTCTGTGGTGACAAAAGTATTGGAACATATTCTGGTCTGATGCTCATATATAATGTACGCAACCACTATAATTGCAAGTATTCTCATTACAATATACCAACTTGATACACTGGCCATTGCATCTTTCGGAGAATCTAAATAATTAAATACGGAAGCATCCAGCTTATAGTGCCAGAAGGGATAAAGAGAAATATCGGCCACAAAAATTATTGCAAGGACTATCGCAACAATAAAATGATAAGGACGCAAAACCTTGCGCATGTTAAAATTGCTATCAAAAGGCCACCAAATGCTCACCAAAACTCCTAAAAACGGAATTGCCGTAAGGTATCCGGCAACAGATAAATCCATCGGCAGGCCATGCCATATGACAGACATGAATTTGCCAAAACCGTAGTGAGCGACACCTTCCGTAAAAGCCATAAATAGAGGCTTTTGTACCAAAAATAGAAAAACCCAGCCAACATAATACTGGATTAAATATTCTAATCTTCTCCTCATAACGGGTGCAAATTTAATAAAAAACCTCTTGAACTAATTAACGTTCAGTAAGTAAATAAATCCAATGGACAAGCTGTAGAAATAGGCAAAGTCAAATTGCAAGAAATTGAGCGAGTGCGTTTCGTACGAGCAATGATTTTCTGTAGAAAATCATTAGCGAGAAGTAAGCCAGAGCGAAATCTTGCAATTTGCTTTGCTAATTTCTACAGCTGAAATTTGTTTAGCATATTTCTAAGGTTGCAATTTGTTTTGCTTAAACTATTGTTATTTCAAAAGATTTGCGTAATTTTGTTGCGTAGTTAGAAAAAGCATAATGTCAGTTTCATCAAACGCACTGTTGCGACATATAACAATAGATGCATGCCTTAGAGACGCAAGTCGGAAGTATACACTTCTGGATTTGATTGAGGCTTGTACTAACGCCATCAAGGAGAACAGCAAGATTAAACTGAAGGACCATTTTGTGGTATCTACCCGTACAGTGCAGCTGGACTTACAGTTCATGAGAGACAAAAAGCGAGGATATAATGCGCCAATTGTAGTCTATGAACAGAAATACTATAAGTATAAAGATCCAGCATATTCCATCGGCAATGCAAACGTAAAGCAAACCAACATGGAACCTCTTTCTGATATTGCAGAAACATTGCGCAGATATACTAGAATTGAAGGGATGGAATCTCTTAAGGGTTCTGTTGAACTGATTCAGGAAGTTATTGACACAAAGGTTAATGGGGGGAGCAGGTTGATTGCGTATCAGCCTGTGATAAATCCTTCCGGAGGACAATTTTTTGATGTTGTAAAGGATGCTACAATTCACCGCAAAGTGCTTAGTTTGAACTGCACGGAGGCTTTAAGCTCCGCAGCAGAGCAAGTTATTTTCTACCCTCTTTATATGAAGGAATATTTGAGCCGCTGGTATGTTGTTGGTTATGAAGATGGCAAGGAGGGCTACCACGTAATTCCGCTGGAGAGTGTATCAAGTTATTCTTACGCAATTCTCCCGTTCCCTCCTAATTATAGTTTTGACTCTGACAGTTACTTCAAAAATATAATTGGAGTTACTAAACCGTCGGGGACATTAAAACAAGAGATTACTTTAAGGGTCGGCAGTGCGCTTGTGCCGTTTGTGACGCTTAATCCTCTCCATTCCAGCCAGAGGCTGGTAAGTAAGGAAGAAAACGGTGATTGCGTCTATAAGATTAGCGTTATCCCAAATGAAGAGTTTTACAGGTTGGTATTTGAAAATCAGCCAAATGTCGCAATAATAAGTCCTAAGTCCACGGGGGTTGCGGCAAATGAAAAAATGAGGGATATTATGAAGGAATTGCCAAGATATGAAGAAGAGCAGGCAAAGCCCAAAAAAGAGCCCAAGAAAAAGAAGGAACCAAAGAATGAACCGGATTTGTTTGGAGGGCTGTTTTAACTTTTAAAGAAATGAAAAGAAAATTTTTAGTAATAATAGTATTTATAATCTCCTCTGCGACAGTTCTCTTTGCGCAGAAGAAGAACCCCTATAATCTGGATATCGTAAACTCCGTGCTGTACTACGAGCAGCTTGTTAAGGAGAACCCGGATAATGAACTTATTGATTTGCAAAAGTTTATACCAAATATAAAATTGGATGTAAGGTATGCGACATCCCATAATTTTACCGGCAAGCCAATCTATACCCACCCGCGCGCTTTTCTTAGGAAGCCCGCCGCAGAAAAATTGCTGGCAGTTCAGAAAGAGCTGAACGCAAGGGGTTTAGGACTTGTTATATGGGATGCCTACAGACCTTACGCAGGCACTTTAAGGTTTTTTGAGGTATGTCCAGATAGTACCTTCTGCGCAAGCCCGACCACAGGCTCTATTCATAACAGAGGATGCGCAGTGGATTTAACGGTTTGTGATTTGAACACCGGAAAATATCTTGACATGGGTACAGACTTTGACTCGTTCTCCGATTCCGCCTTCCGCGCATTTAAGGGTCTAACCCCTACCCAACTCGCTAATAGAAAGATGTTTGAAGATGTCATGGTAAAACATGGCTTTAAACCCCTATCTTCTGAGTGGTGGCATTATGATTTGCTGGAAAACAAAAAGTATCCCATCACGGATTTATCTTTTGAGGAATTGGAGGAGCTGGAAAATGATTAGGATTGCAGTGCAGGCAAAAGGGCGCCTGAACGAAGACAGCATTAAACTCCTCAATGATTCCGGTATTCAGGTAGATGACAGCAAAAGAAAATTACTCTCCAAGTCAAACAACTTTCCAGTGGAAATTTTATACCTGAGGGATGATGATATTCCGCAGGCTGTTGCCAACGGTATTGCAGACATTGGAATTGTCGGGCTTAATGAAGTAAAAGAGAAGGGTTTTAAGGTAAAAAGGCTGTTTGATCTTGGCTTTAGCAAGTGCAGATTGTCTCTTGCCGTCCCAAAGAGCATAAATTACACGGGGCTGAAATACTTTAACAATAAGAAAGTTGCAACATCCTATCCAAAAATTCTGAAAGAATTTTTCCGCAAAAGCAAGATTAAAGCAAAGATAGAATCTATTGCCGGAAGCGTAGAAATTGCTCCCTCAATAGGAATGACGGATGCAATCTTTGATATTGTTTCCAGCGGCGGAACTCTTGTTTCCAACGGTCTTGTAGAAGTTGAGAAAGTCTTTTATTCTGAGGCGGTTCTGATTGCTACGCCTGAACTTGGAAAAGAGAAAATGGCGGTTATTAACCAGATGATTTTCCGGTTTAACGCAGTTAAAATGAGCCGCGGGAAAAAATATGTTCTTGTAAATGTGCCTAATAATAAGATAGCTGCAGCCCTAAAAATTATTCCGTGTTTAAAGAGCCCTACTCTGTTGCCGCTTGCAGACAAGAATTGGAGTGCCATACATGCTGTTGTGGATGAGGACCTTATATGGGAGAAAGTTGAACAGCTAAAGGAGATTGGAGCCGAGGACATTTTGGTTCTAAACATGGAGCAAATGATTCTGTAATAGCAGAAATACATTGGCAAATTAATATTCTTTTAATCCCGGGAGGATTTTCATGAATACAATAAAAATTATTAAGTACCCGGCCAGGATAAAGTGGGCAGGTATTCTAAGAGACTGCAAATCAAATTGTGACGGCAGTTCCGGCGGCTCAGATTTACAGCACAGCGTTGCGGAGATTTTAAATGACGTGGCCTTAAGAGGAGACAAAGCCGTAATTGATAATGCCTTAAAGTTTGACAAGGTAAAACTTGTTGCCGCAGAAGCAAAAAAATCTTGCACAGGCAACAAGTGCACTAGCATGCAGGTGAGTTCCGATGAAATTGCAGCGGCCGCACGCAAAGTTCCTGCAGCCCTTAAAAAATCTATAGCTCAAGCAATTGCAAATGTTGAAAAATTTCATGCCGCACAGACCGTGAAAGATATAACTGTGGAGACTACAGAAGGTGTTATATGCAAACAAATTAGCGTTCCGATAGAAAAAGTGGGACTTTACATACCGGGTGGTACGGCACCATTGTTTTCAACCGTTATTATGTTGGCAGTTCCAGCGCGCCTTGCCGGGTGCAAAGAAATTGTGATGTGCACGCCGGCCACATCGCCCGTTGTATACTATACTGCATCAAAGTGCGGAGTAACAAAGATTTACAGGATTGGAGGTGTTGCGGCAATTGGAGCAATGGCATTCGGAACCGCAACAGTTCCCCGCGTTGATAAAATATTCGGCCCCGGAAACTCTTATGTAACGGCAGCTAAGCAAATTGTTGGCGGTGCTGTTTGCGCAATTGACATGCCGGCCGGTCCGTCTGAAGTAATGATTCTTGCAGATGATTACGCCAAGGCGGAATATGTGTGCGCAGATTTTATGAGTCAACTTGAGCATGGTCCGGACAGTCAGGCAATTCTTATAACAACCTCACCGGCAATGGCATCTGCCGTTGCCTTACAATTTGTAAAGCAGTTACGCACATTGGAAAGAAAGAGTTACATATTGTCATCGGCCGCAAAAAGCAAAATTATTATATGCCGCTCCAGAAAAGAATTATGGGAGATGGCAAACATGTATGCTCCCGAGCACCTGATAATTTGCACACACAATTACGCAGATATCTGCTCACATATAGTAAATGCGGGAAGCATTTTCCTTGGCAATTACACCCCGGAAAGCGCAGGCGACTACGCAAGCGGAACAAACCACACTCTCCCCACGGGGGGCTGGGCCCGCGGTTACAATGGCGTGAATCTCAACAGTTTCATTAAAAGAATAACTGTCCAGGAAATAACCCGCACCGGACTTAGAAGACTCTCCGGCACCATAACGGCAATGGCTTCCGCAGAGGGCCTGGACGCTCATAAAAATGCTGTAGATATAAGATTAAAATAACGCTGTAGTATTAGAATTATTAGATATGAACATTAAAAATCTTGTAAGGAAAAATATACTGGAACTCACTCCCTATTCAACAGCGCGGGATGACTGCAGGGTTCCCATGGAAATCTATCTGGATGCTAATGAGAACCCATTTGATAATGGTGTAAACCGCTATCCGTCACCGCGTCAAGAGAATTTAAAACAGGCAATTTCCGCTATAAAGGAAATTCCTGTTAAAAATTTATTTTTAGGAAACGGAAGTGATGAAGCTATTGACCTTGTTTACAGAGTTTTCTGTGAGCCAGGCAAAAGCAGCGCCATCATAATGAATCCGTCTTATGGCATGTATTCAGTTGCAGCTCAGATGAATAATGTCAAAATAATTGACGCTTTTCTCACAACAGATTTCACAACAAATAAGAAGCATGGCGACACGGTAGCCAAAAACAATGCAACTGCTTTTCAGCTTGACACAGACAAACTGCTAAAGCAAGTGCGCAAAGACACCAAAGTTATTTTCCTTTGCTCCCCTAACAACCCTACAGGCAATTTACTGGATTCCAAGAGTATAGAGAAGATATTAAAATCTTTCAAAGGAATTGTCGTAGTTGATCAGGCATACTTTGATTTTGCTGCAGCAGACGCCGGGCGCAATATAAACCGCGGCCGTTATGCTAGCGGCAAACACCCTTCAAGCACTGTGCGCGTAACAGATTTCAAAAATCATATTGCAAAATATCCAAACTTAATAGTATTGGAGACACTGTCAAAAGCCTATGCAATGGCAGGCTTAAGGATTGGACTGGCTATTGCTAATGAGGACATTATAAACATTTTTAACAATGTAAAGTACCCTTATAATATCAACATTCTGGCTCAGCGACAGGCACTGCAAATGTTGCGCAGTTCTCTTAGAAAAGAGGAAGAAGTTGAAACCATCGTGAGTGAAAGAGAGAGAGTTGCGTCAGAACTGCAAAAGATGGGCAAAGGAAAAACGGACGGAGCGGTGCAAAAAGTTTATCCTTCGGACGCAAATTTCCTGCTTGTTAAATTCAAACAAAAAGAGAAGATTTTCCATCTGTTACAAGAGAATAAAATTATAGTAAGGGATAGAGGGAACATGCACGGCTGTAAAGATTGTTTAAGAATTACGGTTGGCAATAAGGATGAGAATGACAGGATGCTCCGCTGCATCAGAGCCTTTGCGGAAACACTAAACGCAAATGCATATACAAATGAAGAACAAACGGCATCCGGATGCGTTACACCGGAAAGCATTTCATCCGAATACATTGTGCAGGAACACATGGAACCTGAGCGAATTGCATCCGTAGAACGTTTTACAAAAGAGACTCAGATTCAAGTATATGTAAACTTGGACAAATTCCGCGAGCCGCGCATTGAGACTCCTCTTGATTTCTTGAATCACATGCTGCAGCAGATTGGTTATCACGGAGGTATAACACTGGATATAAAAGCATCCGGCGACATTAATGTTGATGAGCACCACACCGTAGAAGATATTGCCATTACCCTTGGAGAGTGTCTGAAAAAAGCGCTTGGCAATAAGAACGGCATTGGAAGATACGGTTTTTGTCTCCCAATGGATGAAGCTGATGCATACATTGTTATGGATATAGGAGGAAGAATTGATTTCCGCTGGGACGTCAAATTTAAAAGTGAAAAAATCGGAGACGTAAATTCCCAAATGTTTGAACATTTCTTTAAAAGTCTTGCAGAACACCTTGAATGCAATCTCCACATAAAAGCCTCAGGTTCAAATGATCACCACATCATTGAGGGAATTTTCAAAGCCTTTGCAAGGACACTAAAAGGCGCCGTCCGCAGAGAAACAAGAGATTTTGCAATTCCGAGCAGTAAGGGAGTGCTATAATTAATTTTATTTTAGTACTTTGGTACGCTTTTTTAAGTACATTTAATTAATAACTAAAGATTTGTAATTTGTATGACAGGCATACTGGACTATAAAACAGGTAATTTGGGTTCCGTTGAGAACGCCCTAAAGAGGATTAAAGAGGAGTATGTCATTTCATCCGAGAGAAATACGCTTGCAAAGTGCGACCACATTATTCTTCCCGGCGTCGGCGATGCAAAGTGGGCCATGGAGAATCTGAGCAAATCTAATCTCATAGACGCTATTAAAGGTTTCAGGCAGCCCGTCATGGGCATCTGCCTTGGAATGCAGTTGTTGTGCAAACACTCAGAAGAGAGTGATACAGAGTGTCTTGGAGTATTCGACAATGTGGTTTGCAAGTTCCCCTCCAATATGCCGGAAGAGTTTAAAGTTCCGCACGTTGGCTGGGACAGTATGACGGATTTGAAGTCTTCTCTTTATGATGAAATACATGAAGACACTTTCTTTTACTACGTACACTCCTACTTCGCAAATGTGAATGAAAACACAATAGCAGTTTGTAATTATGGAATAAAGTTTGGCGCATCCTTAAAAAAAGACAATTTCATGGGGTGCCAGTTTCATCCGGAAAAGAGCGGGCTGGCGGGAGAGAAACTTCTGCGCAACTTTTTGAAAATGAAGTAACAACATCTGTCGGTAGGTAATAATATGTATTCCGACAATTAATAAATAGAGAAAATTATGATAGAAATAATTCCCGCAATAGATGTAATGAACGGCAAATGCGTTAGACTGAGCCAGGGAGATTTTTCAAAGATTAAGACATATTCAGAAGACCCTCTTGAGGTTGCAAAAAGCTATGAAGACTGCGGTATTAAACGCGTGCATTTGATTGATTTGCAAGGTGCAAAGAGTAACTCTCCTGTAATTTTTGACATACTTCAGGCAATTGCAAGCAAAACAAATTTGCTTGTGGAATTTGGCGGCGGAATCAAAACAAGAAATTCTTTGAGAGACGCACTGGAAAACGGAGCGGACAGAGTAATTTGCGGCAGTATTGCAGCAACTGAACCCAACGTATTTACTTACTGGTTAGATTGTTTTGGAAGCGATAAAATTGTTCTTGGAGCTGATATAAGAGAGAATAAAATAGCAATAAAAGGATGGAAGGAATCTACAGATAAAACTGCAGAAGAACTGATTAGATTATATCTGCAAGAGGGACTTAAATATGCCGTTATTACAGATATTTCAAAAGACGGAATGCTTGCAGGCCCTTCATTGAAAATGTACAGGGAGTTGGAAGGAAAATATCCAAGGCTTAAAGTCATTGCCAGCGGAGGAATCAGCAGCATGCAAGACATTGAAGACTTGAATGATATAAATGTTCCCGCCGCCATTGTTGGAAAAGCTATTTACGAAGGACACATTACCCTGGACCAGATAAGAGAATTTAACAAATCAACTGCTCATGCAGAGGAATCTGTAGAAAACACTGATAATAAATAAATTATGTTAGCAAAGAGAATCATACCTTGCTTGGATGTTAAAGACGGTGAAACCGTAAAGGGGGTGAATTTTGTACGCATGGTAAATGTGGGAGATCCGGTAGAATTGGCAAAAGCCTACTCTTATGACGGCGCAGATGAGCTTGTTTTTCTGGACATTAGCGCAACTGTGGAGGGACGCAAGACCTTTTTAGGCTTGGTAAAAAAGATTGCTAGAAATATTGATATCCCGTTTACCGTGGGAGGAGGAATTTCATCCCTGGATGATGCCGCAAGATTGCTGGATGCTGGAGCCGATAAGGTTTCTATATGTACGGCAGTAGTAAATAATCCGCAGCTAATTGGAGATTTGGCAAAACGCTATGGTTCTCAGTTTGTGGTAGTTGCAATAGATGCAAAACAAGTGAACGGAATTTGGAGAGTCACAACAAATGCCGGAACCAAATTCTCCAATAAGGAAATGTTCAGCTGGGCTAAGGAAGCGGAAGAGCGCGGAGCCGGTGAAATTCTTTTCACATCCATGGATAATGACGGAACAGAGTTTGGCTACGCATGCGATCCTTGCCGCAAACTGGCTGACAGCGTGCATATTCCGGTTATTGCAAGCGGCGGGGCCGGAAGCATACAAGATATTGCTGATGTTCTTACAAAAGGCGGTGCAGATGCAGCACTTGCGGCATCTGTATTCCATTACGGGAAAATCAGAATTCCAAAACTTAAGAAATACCTTAAAGAGCACGGAGTTACGGTTAGATACATTTACGGAATAGATAATTATGGAGAAGAATAGAAAAGTTTGCAATAAATTTTTCTGGCAAATTTCTGATAACAGTTAATAAAAATGAAAATTGACTTTAAAATAGAAGATGTAGATTTTGCAAAGGGAAGCGGACTGGTTCCTGCTGTTGTTCAAGACTTTGCAACATTAAAAGTTTTGATGCTGGGTTACATGAACAAAGAATCTCTGGAACTTACGCTAAAAGAGAACAAGGTGACATTTTACAGCCGAAGCCGCAATACTTTGTGGACAAAGGGAGAGACAAGCGGCAATTTTCTCATTCCTAAAGAGATGTACCTTGATTGCGACCAAGACACAATCCTTGTAAAAGCTCAGCCTATGGGGCCCGTTTGTCACAAGGGAACTACTTCTTGCTTTAAAACAGATGATACGGAGGGATTTATAAGGGAATTGGAAAAAGTCGTATACGATAGAAAAGAGAAACGCCCAAAAGGTTCTTACACCGTTGAGCTATTTGACGCCGGAGTAAACAGAATGGCTCAAAAGATTGGAGAAGAGGCTGTCGAGAGTGTAATAGAAGCAGTTAATAATAATGATGAGAGATTTATTTATGAATCATCTGATTTGGTTTATCATCTGCTCGTGCTGTTTGCAAGCAAGAATATGACCATCGCGGACATGGAGAAAGAATTGTACAAGAGGCATAAATAATTGAATATGAAGAAATCCGACAAACCAATAGTTGCGCTTATATATGATTTTGACGGTACGCTTGCCCCGGGCAACATGCAGGAATATTCATTTATTAAGGCTATTGGCAAAACAGTCGACGAATTTTGGGAGGAATCTCACAGAATGGCTGATACTCAGGATGCTGATGGTATTCTTATCTATATGCTTTTAATGCTGGATGAAGCCCGCAAAAAAAACATATCTCTCACCAAAGAGAGTTTTATGAAGTTTGGCCGAGACGTCAAATTTTTCCCAGGGGTAGAAAGTTGGTTTAAGAGAATCAATGAAATCGGGAAACAGGAGGATGTGATTGTTGAGCACTATATCAACTCCTCCGGATTATTGGAAATCCTTGAGGGAATGAAGATTGCAAAAGAATTTAAGACAATTTTCGCAAGTTCTTTCTACTACAGCAAAAAAGGAAATGCAATTTGGCCTGCCGCCGCAGTCAACTACACAAACAAGACTCAATTCCTTTTTAAAATCAACAAGGGCATTCTCAATATTCACGACAGTGAGAAAATAAACGAGTCCATGCCCGAAGATGAGAAACGAGTTGCATTCCCAAATATGATTTATTTTGGAGACGGAGAAACCGACGTACCTTGCATGAAACTCACCAAGCAGCTCGGAGGGACCTCCATAGCAGTTTATAATTCAGGCATTTACAATAAAAAGATTATTGCCCAGGAATTGTTGGACCAGCAGCGCGTAAATTACATTTGCCCGGCCGATTATCGCCAAGGGAAAAAAATGGAAACGTTGGTAAAAACTATTATCCGCAAGATTAAAGCGGATGATGATTTGTCAAAAATTTCTCTTTAATTACATTTGCTATTATCTCAGCACAACTCTCCGTGGTTAAGACAGTTGAGTTCAGACATATATCATAAGACTCAGCCTTTCCCCAAGATTTCATTGTGTAATTATTATAATAATTGGCCCTCTTCTTATCACCCTTATCTAGAATATCAGAGATTTTTTCATCTGAGAGTTTCTCTATCCCGTCCGGTTTTTTATTGAGTTTTACTCTAGCTATTCTATCTGGTTTTGAAGCAGTTATAAAAACCGATATTCCATTGGGATTGTCTCTTAATACATAATCTGAACAGCGTCCCATAAAAATTGCCGACTCTTTCTCTGCAATTTCTGCAATCACGCCGCTCTCAATTTTGTACAAAGCAGAGCTGTCCAGTACGGTAGATGTAAAAAAGTTGGAGAACCCTTCTGCCAGAGAACTAAATCCAAACATACCACCCCCGCTCTCAATTACCTTATTTTCATCAACTTTCTCAAATATTTCCGGATTTAATCCGCTCTCTTTAGATGCCTCCATAAGAAGTTCTTTGTCATAAACCGGAATACTAAATTTCTTCCCGAGAATTTTAGCAATTTCAAGCCCTCCGGCCCCTATCTGCCGTCCGATGCTTACGTAAAAAAAATTATTGTCTGACATATCCATCAATATATGGGTTAACCAATGAAATATATTTTATTATTGTTGATTCTCTTTAGGTTTTACTGATGTTTGCAGTTGCTGTTCGGACTGCCTATCTTGCTCTTGCTGCATTCTTATAAATACTCTGTGCTGAGCTGCAAGCATAAACCCTGATACAACACTGGCAATCAAGTCAGAAACCGGCAGACTCCACCAAACTCCGTGTATTCCCCAAATAGTCGGCATTAAGAAAAGCAGCGGGAGTAAGAATAAAACCTGTCTTGACAAAGAGAGAAAAACAGCCTTCTTTGCAAATCCTATGCTTTGGAAAAAATATGCAGTAACCATCTGGAAACCAATAATTGGGAAACTTATAAAGGTTATCCTCAGACCAATGACGGATTGCCGTATAAGTTCAGGGTCTGTAGTAAAAATAAATGCAAGCTGCCTTGGAAACAGCTCCCCAATTACAAAACCAAATGAAGTAACAGCAGTAGCCAGCAGGATTGTTGTCCTTAGTACTTTGCTGACCCTCTGCGGTTTATCGGCCCCAAAATTATAACCTGCAATTGGTTGCATTCCCTGGTTTAACCCCATGACAACCATAATAAACAAAAAACTCATCCTGTTTACAATGCCAAACGCGCCTATTGCCATGTCCCCGCCATATCTCTTAAGCTGCTGATTTAGAAACAGAACAATAAAACAAGAGGCGGCATTCATTAAAAACGGAGACATGCCTATTGAAAATGTCTTTTTTATTATTTTTGCCTCAAGCTTGTATATTCCTTTTTTTAAATGAATTATACGGTTTTTGTCAGACGCAAGATAAAAGACGTAAAGCATTGCCAAAAATTGAGAAAGCACTGTGGCTATGGCTGCGCCTCTCACTCCCCAGTGAAAGACAAAAATGAATATTGGGTCTAATATTGAATTAATTACGACTGTAAAAATAGTTGCGCCCATTGCCTTTTTAGGAAGCCCCATTACGCGCACAATATTGTTCATTCCAAAATATAGATTGGTCACAATATTGCCGAGCAGTATGATAAACATATAGTCATACGCGTAAGACATTGTATTTGGACTCGCTCCAAAAAAGAAAAGGATTGGTTTTAAAAATGCAATGCAAAAAACGGAAAACAAGAGCCCGACTATTACGTTGAGAACCACAGAATTGCCAAGAACCTTTTGTGCCACTTTGTAATTTTTCTGTCCAAGCAAAACAGAAATAATTGTAGAAGCGCCAACTCCGACAAGCGTTCCGCATGCCGCGCTAAGATTCATAAGCGGGAACGTAATAGCCAGACCCGCAATAGCATAAGGCCCAACACCCTGCCCAATAAAAATGCTGTCGCACATATTATATAAGGAGGATGCCGTCATTGCTATAATGGCAGGAAGTGCATATTGCTTGAGCAACTTGGAAATTTTTTCCGTTCCCAGTTCTGTTGGAATTACTGTTGGCATAAAACTATATGGATGACATAAAAAAATTTACTACTTTTGCGTTTCAGATTCGGACGCAGTGCAAAAGTAAGAAAATATAGCTGGAGTGCTTGATGAAACTTTTAAACTTAACAATATGGAGATTGTAAGCAAAAAAGCGCCAAAGGAGAAGGATGTTAAAACATTTAAACTTAACTATATGGAAATAATTGAAGGACAAGAGCCTAAGGTTGCTGAGCAGCCTAGGACCCGGCCGATTGCTCCTCAGATGAATCAGCCTAAAGAAAAACTAACGGTAGGACAATGGGTGCTAACATTGTTCCTTATGTGTATTCCGCTGGTAAACATTATTATGCCGTTTATATGGGCATTTGGCGGAAACAAGGATGAGAGAGAGAATTGGGCAAAGGCTACTTTGATTTGGTGGCTGATTGGAATTATCATTTTTGTTTGCATTGTAAGTTGCGTTGGATTTGCAGCATTGGGAGCACTGTTTGCAGGTAACAATTAACAATTGACTGCCAGCCTGTTGGCCGGCAGATTTTGCCAGCTTAGCTCAGATGGCTAGAGCGACGCATTCGTAACGCGTAGGTCCGGAGTTCGACTCTCCGAGCTGGCTCACAAAAAAAAAGCGACAGAAATGTCGCTTTTTTTTATGTGACTTAATATTAAATAAGAATTTTAATAATACCTACGCCGTAGCAATTGAGCGGCATGGAAATGGCGGCGTCTTTACGCAGGGCCAGACGCATAGATTTTCCGGAAAGCAAATCTTCTGCTTCAATAGCGCCAATCTCTGCAATATTCCAGAAGTCAAACAGATGTGCAGGCAAAACCACATTCAAGGTTTTAGCACTTTGAGTGAAATCTACCACTATAAAAATTAGCGACGATGGCACACCCGATGAAACAAATCTGCGTGCAAATACAAAGTTCCTGTCGGGATTGAAAATGCCTCCTTCTGCACAAACATCTTTGCCGCCACAATTTACATACTCCAAATCAAACATATCACCGCAAGAGATTGCCTTTTCTGAAGTAGCTATATGTAAGAGCTTTACATACTCTGCAAATAGATTCTGCTCTTCTGAACGCAATTCATTATTTAAGAATCTTGCAACACTTGGGGCACTGCAATAATCAAATATTGAGGTTTTTCCGTCTAAGCCGCTATAACCTTCACACTCCATTCCGCGCTCTCCAAATTCCTGTCCAAAATAGAGCATGAACGGGGACCTGTTAAGCATCAGACTAACAACCAGTTCCGGCAACGCTCTAAAACCCGCTTCATTTGCGCCAGGACAGCAGTTGACCGCTCTAGTCCCTCCAAGATTAAAATCGGACGCTATCCTCTGTTCATCATGGTTCTCCAAAAAGTTCAACATTCTATCCTGAATGCAAAAATCACTTTGCGCTATCCGTTCATTACTATCACTTTGCAGTTTTATTGCATAAAGGTTTTGCCAGCATACCGTGATTTCATGCGCCGCAGCCCCACCTCGTGAGATGCTCTTCAATTTATCATAAAGTCCAACCTTGTCATACAGCATATCAAATCCGCATTCAACCAACACACTGTACTGCAGAGGATTGTAAGATTCTGCCATAAATATCACCTTGGGGTATTTCACTTTTATTTTCCCGACAGCCCATCTCCAGAATGCCGGCGGCACCATCTCAGCCATATCGCAACGGAATCCGTCCACACCGTTGGAACACCAGAAATCCAACACATTATACATCATCCTCCATGTTTTGGGCACCGGATTAAAATAACATTTATGTCCGTTAAATTCATCTGACGGTTCCTGATTCTCACCACAATTTGCAACATTCATATAATCAACTCCGTAATTTAATTTTACGGTTTCATACCAATCGTTGTGTGAGGGAGCCACTGTAAAACAGTCATTTCCGGTTGCTCTGGCCGGATTCTCAACATACTCTCCAATCTTAAGTTCCTGACCAGGCAGATAATAAAAATTGTTTTGCGAATCAAATGCCACTGAGTTTTTATCTCCCTCTCCAAACCCGGCTATCAAACTATTATCATCCGAGGCGGCAGAATTAACAACGGTATCACCTGCACCCTTATAAAATGTCCTGTACTCTCTGGAAACATGATTGGGCACAAAATCAATAATAGCCTTAATGCCCACTGAATGAACGCGCTGCAACATTTTTTCAAACTCATAAAATCTGTCGGGAACTTTATCTGCAAGGGCCGGACAAACATCATAATAATCTGTTATGGCAAATGGGGAGCCTGCGCGTCCCTTTACCACAGCGTCCGAATTGCGTGGAATTCCGTACTGAGTGAAATCCGTTTTAGTTGCGCTGCGGATAATTCCGGTAAAATATACATGACTTACGCTCAACGATTTAAGGTGCCAAAGGACCTGTTCATTTACACTGCTGAACTTTCCGCTTCCATTAGTTGTGAACCCTCCGTCTGGAATATTGTCCTGACTTTTATTGCCAAAGACACGCAAAAGCATTTGATAAATTATCGGTTTCATCTCAATTATAAAAAATGCACGCCCGGTATTGGACGTGCACTCTCATACTTATTTATTTATTACCAATTAAGGATTTTCTTAAAGTCGTAAGTCTCAGGGTCTTTAACATACTTCTTTGCGGCTTCGTAATCATCCGGAGTGATATAATGCATAATTAATTCAAATATCATCCTTACTTTATCCTGATGGATATTAACTCCTCTTGGAGGAATTTTTCCGGTTACCGGGTCCTGCATATCCTTCAGATACAGAGATTTGACATTACCATTCAAATCCATGTAAACCATACATCCCGTAATGCCCTCTGTAAACAATTTGTACACACCCATTCCAAGTTCTGTACAATATACCAGGTCATACGCATGAGGCGTAATACACCTTACTTCATATCCAATCTCAACGGGACGAGACTTAATATCCAGCCCCAGTTGTTTCAAGCGTGTTTCAAGCATATCATTGAACATCTGAGCCTTAGACACTTTACCAAGTTCCGGATGTCCATGCTGGTCATACGTAAATTTGACTCCGTAAGACTGCAGTTCCTCACTGGAAAGTTCCTCAAACACACCCTCTGAAATTATAATCGCGCCATATTCTATTCCAAGAATTTTTCTCTTTATAATTGCAGAGACGGCCATATTTATAATTTTCTCTCCGGTAATATTTGTCTTATTGAACATCTCGGGAATTACAATCATAGGATAATGATTTGTATATCCGATTGAAAGTGCAAGGTGACCTGCCGAACGCCCCATCGCAGAGACTACAAACCAAGTATGATTTGTTCTTGCATCCTCGTAAATAGTTGCTCCAATGGTAGTTCCCTCGCCTTTTGCAGACTGATATCCGAATGTCGCAATATTCTGAGGGAGAGGAAGATCATTGTCAATGGTCTTAGGAACGTGAATATTTGCTATATGATAATCCTTATCATGAAGGAATTTTGCAATTCTGTTTGCGGTAGATGCGGTATCATCACCGCCAATTGTTACCAACAATTTTATATTGTTGTCTTGGAAAAATTTTAAATTAAAATTTTTATCAAAATCTTCCTGCGTAGGCTTAAACCTGCTCATTACCAGATGAGAGCCCCCTCTGTTAAATATAGAATCGGCCAAGAAAAAATCCAGCTCTTCAAAATTTGGATCGGAAGAGAACAAACCTTTGTAACCTCCGTTAAGTCCAAGCACTCTGTAACCGTTTCTTAAAAATACTTTAGTAATAGTCCCGACTACCGTGTTCATTCCCGGCGCAGGACCTCCTCCTGTTAAAATAACAATTGATTTTTGCATATAAATATCTCCTCTAAATCGGGCGCAAATTTATGATTTATTATCAAAATATGGTAAATTTGGAGGTTAAATTTGTCTTGATGAACAAAAAGGAAGCAAAAGCCCGCATAGAAGCTCTCAGGAATGAGTTGAACCGGCACAATCATAACTATTATGTGCTGAATAACCCCACAATTTCCGATTATGAGTTTGATATATTAATGCGAGATCTTGCTCAGCTGGAAAAGCTTTACCCTGAATTCATTATACCGGATTCCCCTACCCAGAAAGTAGGCAGCGATCTGGAAACGCCCGCTGAGGCAAAACAGGAAAAAAGTAACAATTCAGAAGTTCCGGACGGCAAAAATCATTTCAGGCAATTTCCTCATAAACACCCTATGCTGTCACTGGCAAATACATACAACATTGAAGAGCTTAAAGAATTTGATCAGAGAATTAGAAAGTTTACGGACCAGCCATACTCATATTCATGTGAACTCAAATTTGACGGTACCGGAATTAACTTATACTATAAAGACGGTGCACTAGAGCGTGCTCTCACAAGAGGAGACGGAACTGTCGGCGACGATGTTACTGAAAATACAAAACATATCCCCTCCATACCTCAACACCTAAGGCCCGGCAGCGGTTATCCGGCTGAATTTGAAATAAGGGGAGAGATTTATATGCCGTATGAGGCTTTTGACAAATTAAATTATGAGAGGGAACTAAATGAGGAGCAGGAGTTTGCAAATCCCCGCAATGCCGCCGCCGGTTCTCTTAAATTGATTGAGCCTTCTCAGGTTTCCGGCAGATGTCTTGAGTGTATTCTATATCACCTTATTGCAGAAGAATTTGATGTCCCGACTCACACAAAGGCAATTGAATGTGCTGCATCATGGGGGCTTCCCACATCCGAATATGCAAAAGAATGCTCTAATATAGAAGAAGTTACAGAATACATTCAAAGCTGGGACGACAAGAGAAAAACTTTGCCGTTCCCGACAGATGGCATGGTCGTTAAAGTGAATCAGTTTGCTTTGCAAAAGGGGCTTGGGTATACGGCAAAGATTCCAAGGTGGGCTGTGGCCTATAAATTTAAACCCGAGCAGGCTTTAACACAGCTGATATCCATTGATTATCAGGTTGGAAGAACGGGAGCTGTGACTCCGGTTGCAAATCTGAGACCGGTGCAATTGAGCGGAACCGTTGTCAAGCGCGCTACTTTGCATAATGCAGACCAGATGAAATTGCTTGATATTCATTACGGTGACTACGTATATGTAGAAAAGGGAGGAGAAATTATTCCAAAAATAACCGGCGTAGAGCTCTCAAAAAGAGCAGTTAACGCACAGCCGGCTATATTCCCTTCCGTATGTCCAGTCTGCGGAACATCTTTGGTGAGAGATGAAGATGAGGCCAAATTTTTCTGCCCCAATTCAGACAATTGTACCCCGCAGATAGAGGGTAAATTCATACATTTTATTGGACGCAAAGCATTGAATATCAATGCAGGTGAGGCTACCATTCATCAGCTGTTTACAAAGGGATATATCAAAGAATTGGAGGACTTGTACAATTTGACTGATTTTCAGTTATTATCCCTGGACAAATGGAAAGAAAAATCTGTCGCGAACTTTAAAACATCACTTGAAAAGAGCAAAAGCGTTCCTTTTGGGAAGGTGTTGTTTGGTCTGGGAATAAGATTCATCGGGGAGACAACGGCAAAAAGTCTGGCCGCCAGATTTAAAAGCATCGAGGGTCTTAAAAACGCCACAAGAGAGGAACTGTTGGAGACGGAGGATGTTGGGAAAGCGCTTGCAGATTCCATCATAGGGTATTTTAAAGAGCCGAGACATCTGAATACAATAGAAAAGCTTAAAGAGGCCGGACTGCAATTGGAAATTGGAGCATCTGATACTAAAGTGGTTTCCAATGTATTGCAGGGAAAGACTATTATGATTACCGGTAACTATTCTGTTCCAAGGGAGACCATGAAACAGTACATAGAAGCACACGGCGGGAAGGTTGGAAGCTCAGTTACGGGAAATACTTCCTATCTTGTTGCGGGTGAAAAAGCCGGGGATGCAAAACTTAAAAAGGCTGAAAAACTGGGAATTCCTGTTATTTCAGAGGAGGATTTTTATAAAATTGCAGCATCGGAAAAGGGAGCGGATATAGGAAAACCAAATGGAGAAAACGAAAAAGATGAGACGTTATTTTAATGACACGTCTGATGTTGTCTTTAATAAATCTTAATAGACATAATTATAAATAGAACAAATATATATTTTAAATAAACATGAAAATTGTAAATATAACAGATCGAATTAGTTACATTGGAGTTAATGACAGAAAAACGCCCCTTTTTGAGAATAACTGGTCTCTTCCGCACGGAATGGCATACAATTCATATTTGATAAATGACGATAAAACGGTTCTGGTTGATACTGTTAAATACGGTTCTGATAATGAATATATTGCAAAAATCAAAAAAGTGCTTGGAGATAAACCGTTAGATTACATTGCTGTAAATCATATGGAACCGGACCATGCAGGAATGATTGGAGTGATAATGGACATGTACCCGGATTGCAAAGTCATTGGCAATGCGCAGACTAAGAAGATGATAAATGATTATTTTGGAATTGGGGAGGATAGATTTAAAATGGTTGCCGACGGTGAGGAAATTCCTATAGGTCAGAGCACTCTAAAGTTTATCTATATTCCATGGGTTCACTGGCCGGAGACGATGGTCACGTATGATGTTAAAGATCAGGTAATTTTTACCTGCGATGCTTTTGGCGGGTACGGCGCTTTGGACGGCGGAATTTTTGACAGCGATTATGACTGGGATAAAGTATATCTTGATGATATGCGCAGGTATTATTCAAACATTGTGTGCAAGTACAGTACAATGGTCTTGAAGGCATTGGCAAAATTAGACAGTGTCCCTATCAATGTAATTGCACCTTCTCACGGAGTTGTATGGAAGGAGAACCCAATGAAGGTTGTTGGTCTGTTTAAAGACTGGGCTGAGTTTAAAGCTGAAGAAGGCGTTGTAATTGCTTTTGCTACAATGTACGGACACACAGAGACTTTGGCAGATATGATAGGCCAGAAACTTTGCGATGCAGGGGTGAAAAATATCATTACGTACAATGTATCAAACACAAATATATCCTTTATACTTAGTGATATACAGAAATACAAAGGATATATTCTGGGAACATGCGCATACAACGGAGTAATGCATCCGGCAATGCAGCACTTGTGCAATGAAATAAAAATCACAGCTCAGAAAAATAAAGTGGTTGGATTATTTGGCACATCATCATGGAACGGCGCAGGTGTAAAAGATTTGAAGAAATTTGCGGAAGAGAACAAGATAGCGCCGGTAGAACCCGCAGTTGAAACATTTGGAGATCCGACACCGGAAAAAGTTGAGTACCAGATTGATGCATTTGTAAAGGCATATTCAGCCGCACTGAAATAACAGCTTATTATTAAATAATTCATATTACTGTTAAATAGTACAACATAACTTTTGACATATGGAAATTAAAATTGGAATGTCTCGCAGGAGCGATAAAATTGTAACGGATAAAGACACAGCGGCAGCGTATAAGACCGGAGGACAGGAAGTTTTCTCTACCCCCGCTATGATTGCTCTTATGGAGGAGTCTGCGTTTTTGCTGCTTAAGGAGTCTCCTCTCGGACTGGATAGCGTTGGCACCGAAATGGATATAAAGCATACCAGGGCATGCGGAGTCGGAGCTAAAGTTTATTCTATAGCAAAGGTGGAAAAAGTTGACGGAAACAGAGTTGTGTTTTCCGTCTCTGCCAAAGATGAGAAAGGAGAAATAGGCAGCGGTGCACATACAAGGTATATTATTGACCCTGTGAGATTTATGAAAAAAATTAACGGACGGTAAAATATAATAACAGCAAAAACTGTCGAGATAAAAAAAGTGCTGAAGAATAATTCATACAGAGCAACAAAGAGAAGAAAAGGCACCTTCAAAGGCTTCTTTAGGGAGATTGGCCAGGTATTCAAAGAGAAATCTGCCGCTCTTAAAAGGAGCTACAAGAGTTTTATGCAATTTATCACGGTTGATATTTGGAACCTAAATATCAAGGATTTAAGCGGCATAAAGAAACGTTTTTACAGGCATGTCAAGGTTGTACTTGTGACTGTTAAAAATCTTGGCAAGGTAAGGCTTGGGCTTTACTCCGTCTCTTTAAGTTTCTTTTCCGTGATGGCACTGGTGCCGTTTGTGGCGGTGGCGTTCTTTATCACAGGCGGATTTGGCATGGAGAAGCATCTGGAATATGTTATTTATCAAACATTTGTAGGAGACAAAAAGATCTTAGACATGCTGCTGAACTTTGCAAACAATATTATAAAGAGCGGGCAAAACGGAATATTCGGCGGAATAAGTTTCCTGTTTTTTGTGTGGACAATAATATGGCTTATCTTTAACATACAGAGAGATTTTAATGATATTTGGGAGGTAAAGAAATCTCGCTCTTTTGCAAGAAATATGTTATATTATATTGGTTTCCTTATAATTTCGCCGTTTCTGGTTATTCTGTTTTTGAGCGTCATGGTATTCCTTAACAATGCGCTTGGAAACTATGGGGTTAAAATATGGCACTTCAAAACCATCAGTGCGTTTATGCAATGGCTGGCATACTATGTTACAAGCGTACTGGCATTTACAATTGTCAATAAATATATTCCAAACATAAAGGTCAGTTTCCGCGCCGCCTTTAATTCATCAGTTATTACAGCACTGGCGTTTGTTATTGTGCAGTTTTTATACACCGGTACTCAGTTGATGGTCACAAGGTTAAATGCGGTTTACGGAGCATTTGCGGCATTCCCGCTGTTTCTTGTATGGTTAAATGTGAGCTGGACAATTGTTTTGATCGGAGCTGAAATTGCTCATGCTTTTGAGAATGTAGAGTTGGGTTACGATAAGGACACAACAAATACCGCAGCCACAATAGAAAATAAAACTAATTAGGATGTCTGAATTTACAAAAGAAGATAATGCCCTTATACAAAGAGAGTTTGAGTCTTTGAGACTTGCCGCTTTAAAACGTTGTGCAAATCAGGATGAATATGAAGGAGTTATAAAGGCTTTTGAGTTTGCCAATGAAGCGCACAGGGGCGTGAGACGTCGTTCCGGTGAACCGTATATCATTCACCCTATTGCAGTTGCAAAAATTGTTGTACAAGAGATTGGACTTGGATATAAATCCATCGTGACCGCGCTCTTGCATGATATTGTTGAGGACACAGAATATACGCTTGAGGACATAGAACGTCTGTTCGGCCCAAAGATAGCATCTCTTGTGGATGGTCTTACAAAAATAAAATCCGCAATGGACTACAAACATTCTCAGAGTGAAGATGGTACGGAAAAAGAGGGTTCAATTTATGATGACTTTGGAATGCAGCAAAAATCTTTGCAGGCTGAAAACTTCAAGAGAATTTTGCTTACGCTTAATGATGATGTAAGAGTAATACTTATTAAGCTCGCCGACAGATTGCATAATCTAAGGACAATAGATTCCATGCCCGAGAGGAAGAAAGACAAGATTTTGAGCGAAACAATGTACATCTTCATACCTCTTGCTCACAGGCTTGGGCTTTACAGCATCAAATCAGAGATGGAGAACATCTGGCTTAAGTACAGACAGCCGGAGGAGTATGACAAGATAAATAAGAAACTGGCGGAATTTACTGAAGAAAAGGGAGTTGCTATTGACAACTTTATTGAACCAATCTCCAAAATTCTTAAGAAGGCGGGATATAAGTTTACCATAACCAAGAGGATTAAAACCCCCTACTCCATTTGGAGAAAAATGCAAACCAAGGGAGTTCCGTTTGATGAGATTTTTGATCTGTTTGCCGTAAGAATAATTTTTGAATCAAAGAAAGGAAGTTCCGAGAGAAAACAGTGCTGGGATATATACTCTTTGATTTCAGAAGATTATGTATCTAACACGGATAGAATCAGAGATTGGGTAAGCACACCAAAATCAAATGGTTATGAAGCTCTACACTGTACACTTATGAGCCAGCAGGGCGGATGGATTGAAGTTCAGATAAGGACGGTACGAATGGATGCCGTTGCAGAGAAGGGAGTAGCCGCTCATTGGAGTTATAAAGGCGACAAGTTTTCCGGCAATGAGGAGAGAGATATGGACAATTGGTTAAATATGGTAAGAGAGGTTCTTGAAAATCCGGATGTTAACGCGCTGGACTTTTTGGACCATTTTCATGCAGGTCTGCTTTCCAAAGAGATTTATGTCTTTACTCCAAAGGGAGAATCTAAGAGACTTCCAAAAGGAGCTACAGCATTAGACTTTGCGTATTACATTCACTCTCAAGTTGGTAACAAAGCACTTGCGGCAAAAGTAAATCTTAAATTAGTTCCTATTTCCTATGTGCTGCAGAACGGAGACCAGGTAGAAATTATTACCGCTGCATCTCAAAAGCCGCAAAGAGAATGGCTGGATTTTGCAAAGACAACAAAGGCTAGAACACTCATCTATGACGCTCTTAAATCCGATACAAAGAATGCCATTAAAGACGGGCAAGAGACTCTTGACAAAGCACTTGCGCAATTAGGTATTAAGCAGCAGACAAGAGCCATAAAGAAACTTATAGATGAATATCACCTTAATAACAAGGATGAGCTGTACAGTAAAATCGGAGCCGGGCTAATAGACTTAAAAAATCTGGATAATATCTTAAGGAAAAACAGGGAAAACAAATTTGTCAAATATTGGAACTTGCAATTTGAAGATTTTGAAAAGCAAGAGAAAGCAAAAAACGCAGAAGAACAAGATGACGATACTGCAAAAAGCATAGAAATTGATAAGAGAAAAGATTATCTTTTACAAGAGAACCCTGATGATAAAACACTATCCTACAAGGTGGCCGACTGCTGCAACCCTATTCCCGGAGATCCGATCATAGGCTTTTTAAACGAGCATAATGAAGTTATCATCCACAAAAAAGTTTGTCCTGTTGCAATGGCGCTTGCCACAAAAGAGGGTGGTAAAATTATCAATGCAAAATGGACAAAGCACACTATACTGTCTTTCCTAGCGAGAGTGGAAATTAGAGGAATTGACAGAATGGGAATTGTGGCTGATATCACCAAGTATATCACCAATGTACTGTCGGTGAATATAAGAAAGATATTTTTTGAAACTCACGACGGTGTATTTGAAGGATATATAGACCTTTACGTGCATGACACGGGAGACTTGGAAGTACTGTTGCAAAATATAAGAGATATAAAAGGAATTGATGCCGTAACAAGAGTTGACGTTAAAGAATAATGCGACGGTCTGCTCTGACAAAAGAAGAGAATATGAAATTTGAGGTTTTAAGAAAGATTGGAAAAATTTTAAAGGCAGTCGTTCCGGTTGCCGCCGTGTTAGTATATTGTCTTCATACAGAAGGATGTGCAAATACCACGCAAGGCCCTACGGGAGGACCAAAGGATACACTTCCTCCTGTAATAGTTGGAAGAATACCGGATACGGTGCTAACAAGTTTCCCTATTTTCAAAGGGAAAATTCTTATTAATTTCAATGAGTATGTACAACTGAAAGACGCTAATAATGAGGTGATTTTCTCTCCTCCTCTTAAGAAGCGTCCAACTATAAAAATCAAAAAGAAAGGAGTAATGGTTTCATTCCCGGACAGTCTTAAGGCAAATCAGACTTACACTATAAACTTTGGCAACGCCATACTGGACGTAAATGAAAACAACCCTTTTCCAAATTACGTATATACTTTCTCTACGGGTAAATCCATTGATTCCCTCATAATCAGCGGGACTGTAATGGATTATGAGACCCTGCTTCCTCAAAAAGGAATTACAATTGGAGTTTATGTAAATCCAAAGGACTCATCGGTTATGAATGATATGCCTGTTGCAATGGCTAAAACCGATGAATGGGGATACTTCTGCCTGCGCGGCTTAAAGAGAATGCCTTATACTATATATGCCTATAAAGATGCCAATAACAACAGCTTGTATGATGCCGGTTCTGAACTTGTCGGATTCTGCGACAGTACAATTACGCCAAAGTTTGCTGCAAGGAAAGGGATGCCTCAAATAGCGCAAATGAAAATGAAAGATACGCTGGGGTGTTTAAGCAGGCCAAGTGAAACGGACATATATTTATTTAAAGAAATATCTAAGAATCAGTACATTTCACATTACGGCAGAACTGCCGAAAGAGCCGGCTTTGTAAAATTTAATGCAGAAAAGGTCCAAATAGACTCTTTCTCTATTAAGGGCATCTACAACGATAAACTAATTAAACAATTTAACGTAACGGAAGACTCCCTTTGTTTCTGGATTAACGACAGAAGGAGAATGGCAGATACACTATCGCTGAGGATAAACTATTATAAGACAGACACTTTAGGCCAATTAAAACCTGCAGGTGAGACTCTTAAACTTGCGTTGGTTAAAGAGAAGAAAAAGACAGATGCAAATAAAAACAAATACGGCTCAGACGCCTTTAGGACTGACGGGAAAAATAAAAACGGCAATAGTCAGAACAACAAGCGCGGTCAAAATTCACAGAGGGGTAACAAGAATAATGCATTGGGACCACAGAAAGTGGAGAGGAAAGATTTGCTTAACATGACAATGGAAGTAAAGCCGGAAACGGTTGAAAGTGAAGGCTATTCATTCACCTTCCCGGCACCTCTGATTAAGAGCGACATCAACAAAATAAGGTTTACCAGTACAACTCCAAGAAAAATAACAACAGCCGCAAAGTTTACATTCACAAAAGATTCCACAAATCTGTTGCACTATACCTTACAGGCGGAAGAGCCGTATAAGGTTGGAAATGATTATGAAATCACTATTCCAAAGGGAATATTCATGGATATCAACGGCTTTACAAATGACTCTACAAGCAAAAAAATAACACTCCCGACAGACGATAAATTAAGCTCTATCACTCTGGAAATCAAAAATACACACGGAGGAAAATATCTTGTAGAAATGGTGAATGAAAAAAGAGATAAAGTGTATCAGAAATATACAGTCCATTCAGATTGCAGTCTGATTTTTCCATATCTCAAGACCGGCAATTACTCCTTTAGAATAACAGAAGATAAAAACGGAAACGGACGTCTGGATATAGGTTCAATCTTGGAGAAGAAAGAGCCTGAGAAAGCGAGATTGCTCAAACTATCTGACGGCAAATCCATTATAAAAGTTAAAGAGAGCACGGATTTGACTCAGGAAGTTAATCTGGATACTATTTTTAAGAAGTAACTTTTTAGATTATATCAGAAAAAGATTATTAACACTAATTAGAAAATGATGTTATTAAAAAATATTCTTTCCAAACAGACACTTACAACACTGACTGCAATTGCATTAGTAGCAATGACTGCAATTTCCGTCAACGCGCAAGTGAAAGTTGTTGACACTACGGATATTATGAAAGAATTTGATGAAAACTCCTTCAGAGATGCTTCACCTGTGAGAAAAATTAAAGACAGTTCCAGCCTTTTCCAGCATTTGATCGGAGTGAAAGCCGGATATTCTCTTAATGACGTTTCATTCAGCCAGGCAATTGACCACAAGGCTCTTACATCTGCAAAAAATTTTGGTATCTATTATATATACTACCATTCGTTGTGGAACTCCATTCCTCTGTTTGGCATTGAGACCGGATTACAATACACAGAAAAAGGCTATAAATCAATGAAGTACACAGAACCGGATACCGTCAAAAACAGAAAGGCAACAACGGGCAAAGAGAGATATCAATGCATAGAAATACCGTTTGTTTCACAATTCAGAGTAGATTTTTGGAAGATGAGAATTCTGGCAAATGCCGGAGCATTCGGCTCATACACAACTTCCACATCTTTCACCTCTGTTGTTCCGGACAGTATCTCAACCACATATAGAAAATTCGGATACGGATTTATAGTTGGAGGAGGCATTGCACTAATATTCAACCCTGTAGAGATACACTTTGAAGTCAACTACAAATACTCTTTAAATAACTTATTTGACCAAAAAGCATTCTACACAGACACATGGGTATCTACCCATCCAACCCAGCTTGTTTTCTCCGTTGGACTGTTCTACAGGATAGGAAAACCGTACGGAAGCAGAAAATCCTACGGCAAGAAAACAAAGCGCGCACCGGCAATTGAACTTGCACCTGCAAAAAAATAAAAATTTTATCATGAATAAATTGAGTGTAAAAGTTAAAAATCTTGTAATTGGCGGCAATTCCCCTATTGTTGTACAGACAATGTGTAATACTCATACTCAAGACATTGAGGCCTCTATTGCACAGTGTAAAGACATGGTTGCAGCCGGAACTCAAATGATAAGATTAACCACTCAGGGCTTAGATGAAGTTAATGCTCTGCGGGTTATAAAAGAACAACTTCATGCCGCCGGCATTCACATTCCGCTGGTTGCTGATGTACACTTCAATTCCGATGTTGCAATTGCTGCAGCAAAAGTAGCTGATAAAGTGAGAATTAACCCCGGGAATTTTGCGCAGGTGCATAAAGATGCTGCAGTTCAGTTCAAAAAATTCCTGGAAATATGCAAAGAAAATAATACCGCAGTACGCATCGGGCTCAACCATGGCTCACTTGGAGAAGAGATTGTAAACAATACGGCAATACTCCGCTTGGGATGAAGGAGGCCGTAATGCAGTGGCTTTCAATGTGTAAAGAAAATGATTTTTACAATGTCGTTGTTTCACTAAAGGCCAGCAATACTGTTGTAATGACAGAAGCCTACAGACTTTTACATAATGCCATGCAAGAAGACGGCATGTTGTTTCCTCTGCATCTTGGAGTTACAGAGGCCGGAAACGGAGATCAGGGAAGGATAAAATCTGCCGTTGGAATTGGAGCGCTTCTAAAAGACGGTATCGGTGACACCATAAGAGTCTCATTAACAGAGAATCCCGTAAATGAAATTCCTGCCGGACATACAATAGCAAATTTCTTTGAAAGCGGAGAAAATGAAATTTTGCTGGATAGCGTAATGGCTCAAATCCGCAGAGGATCATCAAAACCAGAAGCTATAATCTCAGTAAATTCAGCACTCTGCGGCAACACCGACACTCGGTCGCAAGATGCGTGGAATGAATTCATTATTAAAGCATCATGTTTATTTGGTCCGCTTTTGCTTGACAAACAAATTGATGATTTTGACGCAGTTCCAAATTTTTCACATGTACACAATCATGATCATGAATGCGAACATACAAATGAACATAGCAGTGACCATGAAAGTAATGATGCTGAAGAACAGATATTTGTCGAGATGAAAAAAATATTTTCAGCTGACAGACTTGTGGAATTCAAAGAGAACCTAATGCAAGCGGCACGCCGCAAATTCACTCATCCGGAGTACATTGCATGCCCGGGCTGCGGACGCACCCAATACAATCTTGAACAGACATTCAATGAGGTTAAACGCAGAACAGCGCACATGAAAGGGTTGAAAATTGCCGTGATGGGCTGCATAGTAAATGGACCGGGCGAGATGGCGGACGCGGATTACGGCTACGTTGGACAGGGCGGACACAAAGTAACCATATACAAAGGCAAAACGCCTGTGCTTAAATCGGTTCCGGAAGACCAAGCCATAAATGCCTTGATTAAAATTATCTCTGAATCCTAATCAACAGCTCAACATCAATCTCGGAATGATACGCTCTGAGCGATGATTTTCAACTTCACGGAAATCAATAATTTTTGCAAAGTTGTGGCTCAACAATCTTAAAAATTTCACAAGCTCAGCAGCACGGCAAGCAAAATCGGAACGGCAACGTTAAAGACTAGTCCTGAATAGATTGCAACGGGGAACATTGCATTGCCGTCATTCTTAAGCATGATCGGAAGTGTTGTGTCTGTGATTGTCGCACCTCCTGCGGAAGTAATGGCGTACTTGCCAAAGTATTTGTGAATCAGGGGTCCGCAAAGAATTGTTATGAATTCTCTCAACAGGTTTGCAAGCAGTGCAACGGAACCCATTTCAGCGCCCCATGCCTCACTTACCATAATGCCTGTCAATGAGTAATATCCCAGACCGGAGTTAATTGTAATTGCATTCAAAAAGGAAAAATGTCCTGCACCGGCAGAAGTTGCACCGCCAACACCCAATTGGCATAAATATATGATTGCAAACGCAATAACAGAACCTATCAGCATACCGCCGTAAGTAATAAGCGGAGTAAACAAGACCCTTACCCTCAAGTGCCTGACAGTTGAAAAAATAGTATCGTCAATTCCTATATTCACACCCACAAGCAATAACAGAAAGTAAAGCACATAATTGGAATAAATTGAGAAATCTAAAGCAAGCCAGCTATCGGGAAGAATATGGAAGGCTGCCAGCAAGATGCCAAAAATAAATGCTCCGACTATAATGAAGCTGTCCCTCATACTTCCTTTATTATCAGACTGCTGCGGTTTACTCTCAGATTGCCGTGCCGCGCCGTCAGACTGCTGCACAGTATTGGCGGACCGGGATTGCTCCGCTCCATTTCCGCCATCCATCCACTTGGTAAACAGCTTGGTAGCAAACAATGACCCTCCAAGCGCAAAGACAACAAGTATTACGGATATTAGACCTATGTTGGATATGCTCTTTATCAAATTTTCATTAGTACCTGTGCGCAACCCCATTACAAAGAGCAATAAACATACAGTTACCATTATGGCCGGGATTAGAGATTTGTGAAACTTCCTCCTAATCAGCCATCCCAACAGTATGCCCGCAGCTAATATTATCAATCCTATAAACATAAATCACTCCGCAAAAAACAGGCGCTATTTTATACCCGCTTTGCGGGCTCCAAAATTAATCTTTTTCTATACCTTTGCAAAGGATGCGATGTTTTAGGTCAGCCTAATTTGTCGCATTCGTTAAATTTATGCAACAACTTTTAATACTTCAATTCTCAATATGAAACACAAAATTTCCTCTTTTTTCCTTAAGGGAGCATTTGCATCAATAATTATTATCGCGACAGCAACTCTCTCTTTTTCACAACCATATAACACAGGATACAAGTTTAATCCCTCCGGCAACGACATTAGCGCAGCCGGAAATTATGCAACCGGACCGAGCACGTATGCATACAGCCCGGATGACAGAACAAATCCCGAAAGCCCCTATTACAACAGAGACGAGGAGGGACATTTGGATGGCTGCACTGCAATGCTTGTAGGAAGAAAAGCCAGCACGGATGGTTCCGTAATGACTTCACACTCATGCGATTCCAACTACCGCACATGGGTCACAATGGAACCGGAAAAGACGGCAAAACCAGGCGAAACGGATGAAATAAAATGGGGACTTCTCCATACAGAAGAACCTTATGATATGCGCGGAGTTACCGTAAAGGGCTCTATTCCGGCCGTTGAACATACTTATTCATATTTGAATACTGCATATCCATGCATGAATGAGAAACAGCTTGCAATGGGAGAGTCAACTACAGACGGAAAAGAAGAACTTGTAAATCACAACGGTTTGTTCCTGATTGAAGAGCTGGAAAGAATTGCACTTCAAAGATGTGACAATGCAAGGGATGCCATTAGATTAATGGGCTCGCTTGCAGAACAATACGGCTTTGGAGATTGGGGAGAATGTCTTACCGTTATTGATAAAAATGAAGCATGGCAATTTGAAATTTACGGAACCGGCAAGAGCGGTAAAAAACCGGGAGCATTGTGGGTTGCAGAAAGGGTTCCGGATGATGAAGTGGCAATAAACGGAAATGTTCCAAGAATTGGCGTAGTAGATTTTAACAATCCTGATAAATTCATGTATGCCAAGGATATAAAAGAGAGAACAAAAGAGCTTAAACTGTGGGACGGCAAGTCGCCTTTCAAGTTCTACCCAATGGTTACAACGTACAAAAAGAATTTTATGTGGAGAGAGTATTTTGTTCTTAACAAGCTTGCTCCTTCTTTAGGATTAAAGTACACAGATGAGGAAATGCCATTCTCGGTGAAACCCGATAAGAAAGTCTCTCCGGAAATGATGTTTTCTTTCTACAGAGAAACCTATGACGGAACTGATTTTGACCAGGTTAAATACTTAAAAATACCTGTCGAGAGAAAGAAAATGGTAGAGGGAAAAGAGGTTAAATACACAGACTCTATCTGCCCGGTTTCTACATTTATGCCAAGCAATATGAGAACTCTTCTTAATCAGCTGAAACCCGGATGCGCTCCGAGAATCAGAACCATTGCAGCCATACAGTGCTCATATTCACATGTCATCAGGCTTCGCAACTGGCTGCCTGATGCAGTTGGAGGAGTTGCATATTTTGCATTTGACAATCCTGCCGAAAGTCCGCGCATCCCTATTTATGCAGGCGAGACAAAACTTCCTAAAGGATTTGACATATGCGGACAGAAGAGATATAGGACCGACTCTGCAATATGGTCATTTAGAGAGACTAATAGGATTGCAACTATTAACTGGGATGCAACAAAGGAGATGGTACGCAATAAGGCTGCACAATACGAGAAAAAGATGATGGATGAGACGCCGGAACTGGAAAAGAGAGCGGAACAGCTAATTAAAGCGGGAAGGGAGGATGAAGCAATAAAACTACTGGAGGGTTATACTCAAGAGATTACAGCATCCGAGGAGAGAAGCTGGCAAGACATGAAAGCCGATTTATGGACAATTTTTGCCAGAGCATTGTAGTAGACGGTAACCGGCAGGTTTGACATAAAACTTAATTTGTTGATAAAAGGTGTGTAACAAACTTTGCTTTAAGGTGCTATTTTAAGTAAATTTGCGCAATCAATAACGAGCACTCTTTCTTTTGTTACAATGATGCAATCAGAGAAAAAAATAAAATTAGTCTTAGAGAATGGCCTTGAATTTCAAGGCTATTCTTTTGGGTATGAGCAGCCTTCGGACGGAGAAGTTGTATTCAACACCGCAATGGTTGGCTACCCTGAAAGTTTGACCGATCCATCCTATTCCGGCCAGATACTTTGCATAACCTATCCAATCATAGGTAATTATGGCGTTCCCAAAGACATAGAGGAGAACGGTATTTCTAAAGTATTCGAATCCTCCAAGATTCATGTTCGCGGACTTGTGATTTCATATTATTCAAATACTTTCAGCCATTGGGATTCCGTAAAGACTCTTGACACCTGGCTTAAGGAGAATAAAGTCCCCGGCATATACGGAATTGATACAAGGGAACTTACAAAAGTATTGAGAGAAAAGGGGGCGATGCTTGGAAGAATTGTACCTGCATCATGTAAAAAATATGAAAAGATTCATGACCCCAATAAAGATAATCAGGTTGACATTGTAAGCTGCAAAGAAGTAATCACTTACAACAGCGGGAAAAAGAAAAAAATTGTGCTTGTAGATTGCGGAGTTAAGAACAATATTCTCCGCTGTCTTATTAAGAGGGACATAGAGGTAACCAGGGTTCCTTGGAATTATGACTTTAATAAGTTGAAGTGGGACGGGCTCTTTATTTCCAATGGCCCCGGTGACCCAGATTTATGCGGGGAAGCCGTTGAGCATCTGAAAGTTGCAATTAAAGGCAACAAGCCTATATTTGGAATATGCATGGGCAACCAGTTGTTGTCAAAAGCGGGAGGAGCTGAGATTTATAAATTGAAATACGGACACAGAAGTCATAATCAGCCGGTTAGAATGGTTGGTACCGACAGATGTTTTGTAACATCTCAGAATCACGGCTATGCCGTTGACGGAAAGACACTTGGAAAAGATTGGGAGCCGCTGTTTGTAAATATGAATGACGGAACAAATGAAGGTATCAGGCACAAAACAAAGCCTTTCTTCTCCGCACAGTTCCATCCCGAAGCCTCAAGTGGCCCTACGGATACAGAATTTTTATTTGACGAATTTGTTAAAATGCTATAAGGCCATGACTGACAAGAAGATGAATACAAAGAGAAATATACAGAAAATAAAAAAGGTTCTGGTATTGGGCTCAGGAGCGCTAAAGATTGGAGAGGCCGGTGAGTTTGATTATTCTGGTTCTCAAGCTCTTAAAGCATTGAAAGAAGAACACATAGAGACAGTCCTGATTAACCCTAATATCGCGACAGTCCAAACTTCTGAAGGTATTGCAGATAAAATCTATTTTCTGCCTGTGACCCCATATTTTGTGACAAAGGTTATTGAGAAAGAGAAGCCTCAGGGAATTCTGCTTGCTTTTGGCGGACAGACCGCGCTCAACTGCGGAGTGGAACTTAACCGCCAGGGAATTCTTAAAAGGAATCATGTAGCTGTGTTAGGCACTCCTGTTCAGGCAATTATGGATACTGAAGACAGAGAGCTGTTTGTAGAAAAATTAGCTGAGATTAACGTCAAAACAATCAAAAGCCATGCTGTTGAAAACATTGACGATGCGCTAAAAGCTGCCAATGAGCTTGGGTATCCGGTAATTATAAGAGCAGCTTACGCTCTTGGAGGACTGGGCAGCGGTTTCTGCAACAATGATGATGAGCTTAAAAAACTTACCGCAAAAGCATTTACTTTTTCTCCCCAGGTTCTTGTGGAGAAATCATTAAAAGGCTGGAAAGAAATTGAGTATGAAGTTGTAAGAGACCAGTTTGATAACTGCATTACAGTCTGCAACATGGAGAATTTTGACCCGCTTGGAATCCATACTGGAGAGAGTATTGTTGTTGCCCCATCACAGACTTTAACAAATTATGAATATTTCTGGCTAAGGGAAGTTGCAATAAAAATTGTAAGACACATCGGCATTATTGGAGAGTGCAATGTTCAATATGCCTTTGACCCTCAGAGCGAGGATTATAGAGTTATTGAGGTTAACGCCAGACTTTCACGTTCCTCCGCACTTGCCTCAAAAGCAACCGGTTATCCCCTTGCATTTGTTGCAGCAAAATTAGGACTTGGATACGGATTATATGATTTAAGCAACTCCGTTACCAAAACGACTCCGGCATTTTTTGAGCCGGCTCTGGATTATATTGTCTGCAAAATTCCCAGATGGGATTTAACTAAATTTCACCAGGTCAGCAGATTAATTGGCAGCAGCATGAAATCCGTGGGGGAGGTCATGGCAATTGGAAGAAGTTTTGAAGAGGCTATTCAGAAGGGAATGAGGATGATAGGAAGAGGCGCTCACGGCTTTGTCGCAAATAAGGAGATGCATATTGATGATATTGACAAAGAGCTGAAGGAGCCTACTGACAGCCGTATATTTGTGATATCCAAAGCATTTGAAGCAGGATATACTGTCGGGGAAATACATGAGGAGACAAAAATCGATACGTGGTTTTTGGACAGGCTATATAATATCTACTGCATAGGCAGGGAAGTTGAAAAGGCAAAGAAGCTGGAAGATGTTGATAAAGAGCTGATGCGGAAGGCAAAGAGCAGCGGGTTCTCTGATTTTCAAATTGGACGTCTAGTTTTTAAGGATAAGATTGATCCGGATACATACACAACGGTTGTAAGAAAATACAGAAAATCTCTGGGTGTTGTTCCTGTTGTAAAACAGATAGACACGTTGGCAGCCGAGTTTCCGGCAAAGACAAATTATCTATATCTGACATACAACGGAAAATACAATGATATTAAATATGAGAAGGACGGCAAGTCTGTAATTGTTTTAGGCTCAGGTGCATACAGAATAGGAAGTTCCGTGGAGTTTGACTGGTGCAGCGTCAACTGCCTTAATACGATTAGGAAACGCGGTTGGAGAGGCGTTATGATTAACTACAATCCCGAGACCGTTTCTACCGATTATGATATGTGCGACAGGCTCTATTTTGATGAGCTGACTTTTGAAAGGGTTATGGATATTTATGACCTTGAGAAGCCGCACGGAGTTGTTGTATCTGTAGGCGGACAAATTCCCAACAATCTGGCTATGAGGTTAAATGACTCACATGTTAAATTGCTTGGAACTTCTGCCCTATCCATTGACAATGCGGAGGACCGCCATAAATTCTCAGCTATGCTGGACAGATTGGAAATTAATCAGCCCAGGTGGAGCGAGCTTACTACTCTTGACGATATCCACAAATTTGTAGATAAGGTTGGCTATCCGGTATTGGTACGCCCATCCTATGTGTTGTCCGGAGCGGCAATGAATGTATGCTCTAACGACCATGAACTCAAAGAGTTCTTAAAGCTTGCGACTGAAGTTTCTCAAAAACACCCCGTTGTTGTAAGTGAATTTATTCAGCACGCAAAAGAGATAGAATTTGATGCTGTTGCAAAAAAAGGTGAAATTATTGCATACGCCATATCCGAGCATATTGAATTTGCAGGCGTTCACTCCGGAGATGCGACCATACAATTTCCTCCGCAAAAACTTTATGTAGAGACAGTTAGAAGGTTGAAAAAAATTTCCAGAAAGATTGCGGAAGCTCTTAAAATCAGCGGACCTTTCAACATTCAATATATGGCAAAAGAGAATGACATACTTGTCATTGAGTGTAATCTTAGAGCCTCCAGAAGTTTTCCCTTTGTCTCTAAAGTTCTTAAGATGAATCTAATTGAGCTTGCAACGCGCGTAATGCTGGGAGAAGATGTAAAGGCTCCGGATAAGAGCGCTTTTGATTTGGACTACGTTGGTATAAAAGCATCTCAGTTCTCATTCTCCAGATTGCTAAAAGCAGACCCTGTACTTGGGGTTGATATGGCATCTACGGGAGAAGTTGGATGCCTTGGAGACGATACTGCAGAAGCTATTCTAAAATCCATGATATCAGTTGGATATAAAGTTCCGAGAAAGAGTATTTTGCTTTCAACGGGAGACGGCAAGCAAAAAGCCGAGATGCTTGAGGCTTGTAAAACTCTGGCAAACAAAGGGTATACTCTGTATGCCACCGGAGGAACCTATAGATACCTTAAAGACAATAATATTCCGGCAACTCTTGTTTACTGGCCAAGTGAAAAGGGAATGCAGCCTCAGGCTACAGATTTAATCAAGAACAAGATGATTGATATGGTTGTAAACATTCCTAAAAATCTGACACAGACTGAATTGGACAACGGGTACAAGGTCCGCAGAGCATCAGTGGATTTTAACATTCCGCTACTTACTAACGCAAGACTGGCCAGCGCTTTCATTAACGCATTTTGCACCATTAATCAAGAAGATATTCAGATTAAATCCTGGGATGAGTATTAATAATTACGTGCACCTTCTGTAGGGTTGCTTATTCTATAAGAAAAACAGCGCAACTCCTACAACACTGACGCATGCTCCAAATATCTGACGTGCGGTCACTTTTCTGTGGTTAATAAAGTGGTCCGGCAATAATATTAATATTGGCACCGTTGAGAGTATTGTAGATACCACGGCGGCATTGATATAGTTTAATGCTGCAAGTGAGAGAATTACGCCAATGTAAGAACCGATAAACGCCCCTAATCCGGAAAGCCCTGCGGATTTTCTATCGTGAAGAAAAGTAAAAAAACCTTTAAAACCACCTCTGAAATAGACAAATATGTTAAAGCACACAACGGCTGCAAGCATTCTCATCATAGTACCTGACATTGGTATGTAGAAACCGTTCTGCGATAATTTAAAAATATTTGAAGAAGGATCTGCGGTCTTCTTTAGAACCTCTATACTGGAGGCATAATCATCCATCCCTATTTTACTGAAAACAACACTACTGCCCTGTCCTATTGCAGCAATTATTGCAAGTATGACTCCGCGCGCGGGGAATATGAGATGAGGACTGGAAGTTTTATTATCCTCATGATCAGACCTTTCAAAAATAGAAAAGCCTATTCCAAACAGAGTTAAAATCATCCCGATTCCTGCAAGGGATGAGAGTCTTTGGCCTAACATCAGCCATCCCATCAGCGCGGATATCGGTGGTGAAAGAGTCATTATCAACTGAGTATATCTTGCGGTGATTATTCCGTAGGCAGTGAAGGAACAAATATCACAAAGGACAAAACCTGCAATTCCTGATATACACATCCAGGTCCAAGTCCTAACATCGGCATACAATGGCATTAAGCTCCCGCTCACAAAAAATAGAGTAACAACCAAAAATACGATAGCTACTATACCACGCAACAGGTTGACGTTCAATACGCCCCCGTTTTTAGTAGCATACTCAAAAATAAGAGATGATGCGGTCCAGAGAACTGCAGTAAACAACGCTATTAATCCGCCTGTATATCCCATATTATTTAATAAAAATACTGACCAGTTTGCACACGGCCCGGCATCAGGGCGCAAAGATACTTTAAAAAACAACAGCTTAATTTTTGTTTTCTCTTACATTTGCAGAAGTAAATATGTGAGATTAATTATAAAAAAAACATCATTTACATGGAGTATTTATATCTGATTATAGGTCTTATACTTGTGCTGGTTGGAGCAAATTACCTTGTCGACGGAGCAACCGCAGTTGCAAAACGATTTGGCATATCCGACATGGTCATTGGAATGACAATAGTTGGTATTGGCACATCCACTCCGGAAATGGTTGTCAGTTTTTGGGGAGCTGCACAAGGAAATGCAGATATAGCTGTCGGAAATATAGTTGGTTCAAATATCTGCAACATTCTGCTAATCTTGGGAATAAGCGCATTGATATATCCGCTGGTTTTAACAAGAAATAATATAATCAAAGATATCCCTTTCGTGTTACTTTCAACAGCAGCACTTTGCGCCGTTGCATTAGATAAGCAGATTAGCGGGGCGCCCGAAAATATCATCTCGCTCGGCGACGGAATTGTTCTGCTTTTGTTTTTTGCAGTCTTTATTGTTTACTCGTTTCTAACAGCAAACAAGCCTGAACCTGAGCAAGATAAAATTGCAAACCAAGAGGTGCTCCCAGTAAGAAAAAATAAAAAATGGAAACGTACATGGCTCCCAATCCTGATGATTATTGGAGGTTTGGTTACGCTGATTGCAGGCGGAGATATGTTTGTCAACGCTGCAACTAAAGTTGCAAAAGACATTGGTGTCTCTGATGTAATTATTGCCGTCACGATAGTTGCAATTGGAACAAGCGTACCTGAACTTGCAACATCTGTCATTGCAGCCACTAAAAAGAACACGGGTCTTGCTCTTGGCAACGTGGTGGGGTCCAATATATTCAACGTATTTTTAATTCTTGGTGGCAGCGCCCTGATAACTCCGCTGAATCTTGGAAATTTTGGAATGATTAATTTTATGATGCTTTGTGTTGCTACTCTTGCTCTGTTTATTTGCGCCTTTACTTTCCGCAAGCGTTATATTGACCGCATAGAGGGAGTTCTGTTCCTTTTGATGTACATTGCCTATATTGTTCTGTTAGTTAATGGTTTCTAGCAAGAATGTTCAATGTACTGTCAACAAGAGAGATACAATCCTGCTGCGCAACAGAAATATCATCGCCTGCCCTCTTAATAAAATTCAAAAGCTTATCTTTTTCTGCCTGAGTCAAAAAAGGATTCAATGAATCATAACGTAAAACAACTCTGGCACCGGCAGTGTATGTGTAACAAAGAGAGCCGGCGTATGACGCCGAAGGACAATTAACTTGGAATGTTGTTTTATTTTGGATCTCCTTTGCCAACTCCTTCAGCTGACTTAAATCCATTTTTGGAGTAAAGTATTCTGTTGACAGCAAGAGTTCCAAATAGCTTTTATCAAGTGAGCTGTTTTTCTCAAAAATATTTAAAGAATAGATAAAATCAGATGATGTAAAAGTCCCATTTATCAGCACCATGTTCTTATATAGCTTAATTAAAGCGGCAGGGGCTAATTTTTTTGATGTCAAAGCAGTCAGACAATTACATGATTTTATCAGAGAAAGAATGCCGTCATAGGGGCTGACAGTATTTGAGTAATAAGCAGTATAAGTAAAATTTATAGGCAGAAACATGCAACTTTGAGATAAGCCCTCTGTATTAAGACGATTCAGAGAATCCTGCGGAATCTGGCAGGCCGCAAGAATTTCAGCGCTACTTTTAAAGGTTTTCCAAACCTCTTTATTCTTAAGATTCCGGAATTTATAGACATACCCGGTGAACGTTCCATCACAAATAACATCATTATCTTTTGCAACAGAGACATCCGACTGCTTGGAACATCCAAACAATAGGCATAATGACAACACAGAAAATATCTCAAATAATTTCTTAACAGAGACTTTATTCTTTATCCAGCAGGTTCTCCTTATCATCGAGCTCAGAAACATCTTTAAGTTTGCGGTTAATTACATTGGTTCTTGTAGTTACAAGCGTATCAATATCATTAAGACCTCCTTGAATTTTTCCTTTGGCCTTCTCCAACAACTCCCCGAATTTACCAAATTCACTCTTGACGGAGCCAAGAATATTCCAGACCTCGTCTCCTCTCTTCTGAATTGCAAGTGTCTGAAAACCAACTTGGAAACTAGTAAGCAGCGCGGCAAGATTAGTTGGTCCGGCAATCATAACACCATACTCTCTCTGTACCTGATTCAGCAAATCATTGTCTCTTGCAACTTCCGCATAAAGCCCCTCAAAGGGTAAAAACATAATGCCGAATTTTGTGGTCTTTGGAACCTCTATGTACTTGTCCTTAATATCTTTAGCATTCTTTCTAATCACCGAGGACAATTCCTTGCGCGCAGCATCTACCCTCTCTTTTTCCGAACTCTCATAAGCTTCAATCAAGTGATCATAAGTATCTTGCGGAAATTTAGAATCAATGGGGACCCAAACCGTATCCCCTGAACTGCCGGGAAATTTCACTGCAAATTCCACAACCTCACCCTTTTCCTTAGTGTGCACGTTAGCCTCATACTGTCCGGGGGCAAGAAACTGTTCCAAAAGCATTTTAAGCTGTACCTCACCTACCCCTCCGCGCATCTTAACATTGCTCAAAACTTTCTTAAGACCACCGACATCTTGTGCAAGAGTCTGCATCTCTCCCAACCCTTTTTGTACATCCACCAGCTGCTTCCCGACAGTTTCAAAACTCTTTCCGATTCTATCTGTCAGCGTTTTATCCAGTTTCTCCTCAACTGTCTGCCTCATCTTCTCCAATTTTTCATTGGTATCATCAACCATCTTTGTTTGGGTTTTATCCAGGGTCTGCAGTTTTTCTCTCTGCATGTCCTCCAAAGACTTAAGCCTTTGTTCCTGAACTTTTTCCAGGCTGGCCATTTGGTTTTTCTGGTTGTCCGTAAGAAGCCCCACTCCTCTATTGAAAGAATCGTTAAAATCTTTTATTTTTCCCGCAATTTCCTGCCTTTGAGAATCTTGCGCACGCGTATAATCATCTTTATTCTCCTTGTGAAAATTTTGGATTGTGGTCATAAGATTTTGCATAAACTTGTCATTTTCAGACATATAATCTGCAATCGTCTTTTTTTGCCCGTTGGCAATATTCAACAGCACTATGATTGCTCCTATTAGAACCACAACAATAAAGATCACATAAACCAGATTAATCTCCATAATCCATCTCTTTAATTGTGGTAAAGTTAAAAATGATCGAGGACTTTTGCAATAATCAAATCATATGCATACATTTGCTCAGAAAAATAGTAAAATGTTTTACTATAAACTATGATACTTAATAAACAGGTCGGAGTGTTTTTGAACTTGGTACACAACAAGTTCAAGCAATATGTCTCTTCCATTTTTCAGAGCCAGGGATTCAATATTACCCCGGAGCAGTTCCTTGTAATGGACACTCTCTGGGATGAAGGAGTGCTTTCCCAACAACAAATAGCAGACATTATTATAAAGGACAAGAACTCCATTGTGAAGCTTATAGACGGGCTGGAGGAGAAAAAACTGGTAAAGAGAATTCCAAACTCAAAAGACAGGAGACAGAATCTTATTCGGGTAACCCCCTATGCAAAAAGCATACAGCAAGAAGTCACAGAACTTGCAATGGAGGCGGTTAATCTGATTATCAAGGGTATACCAAAGAAACAAATGTATGATTTCATACAAGTGCTCTCTCAAATGGCAAGCAACATGAACACAGATGTTAATCTAAAAGAGCTTGCAAAAAGATTTCCAACCAAGGGGACAGATTACATAAAAGAGATTAAATCCGGTCTTGACAAGGTTAGGCCTGATTTTGACAAGATTAAGTAATAACAAGGTAATAATCAACTGTTTATATGGGAAAATTATACGAAAGATTGATGAAGGATTACAGGATTAAAGAAGGTCTTAATGCGTGCATCAATTGCGGGGCATGTACGGCAATTTGCCCAGCGGCGGAATTCTATAAATATGATCCCAGACAGATCGTAAACACCGTTCAAACAAGAGATGATGCCGAGATAGAAAAATTGCTCAAGAGCGATACCATATGGTACTGCGGAGAATGTATGAGTTGTGTTACCAGGTGCCCAAGAAAAAATGCTCCAGGGCTGGTCGTCATGGCTTTGAGAAACTTATCCATGAAAACCGGATTATTTATGGAATCGGAAAAAGGCAGGCAACAATATGTTTTAACCAAGGATTTGTGTGACAATGTTTTAAAATACGGATACTGTGTTTACCCCAGAACATTCAAATACGCCAGTCATCCGGAAGCCGGTAAGGTTTGGGAATGGGAGGAAAAACACATGGACGATGTTTACGATAGACTTGGTGCCAATCTGGACAAACCCGGTCCCGGAGCGATAAGAAAAATTCCGCAAAAGGACCTTGACGAAATAAAAAAAATATTCGACATCACCGGGTGTACAAAAAGGATTGAAATGGTCGAGACTGCAGCACAAAAAAAAGCCGATGAATTGGGACTTACAGAAGAAGAGTATTATAACAAGGTTAATACGGAAAATTCCGGAATACACTATAACCATTAAACCATGATTTACGAAGGCAAGAAAAAAATATGGTCCGAGTACCAAAAAGAAATACCGGACGACCACTATTTTTATGTAAGGAGCTGTATCCGTCAAACATTCTTTCCCGCTTCCGAATGGGCTTTTCTGGATATCTGCAGAAATAAGTTAAATAAAGATATGTTCGAGACGGAACATCATACGACATGCGGAGGAATAGCATATCACTCAGATGTGATTCCCCAGGAGACTTCAATGACTATAATTGCAAGACAATTTGCGCTGATGCACAAGTATGGTTACCAAAACTATGTTTGTTCCTGCATTACATCATTCGGACTTTACTGTGAAACTCTTGAATCATGGAGGGAATTTCCAGAACTGCAGGAAAAAATAGCGGATAATCTTATGAAAACCTGCGGTCTTGAACTTGCAAAGCCTAAGTTTTTGGTTCACACATGCGACCTCATATACAAATATAGAAACCTCATCGCCGCGCAAGCAAAATTCAAACTGGTGAACAAAAATACCGGCAAGCCTCTAAGGGTGGTGGAACACATCGGCTGTCATTACTCCAAAATGTTCCCTTCCAAGGGAGTAGGAGGTGCAGAATATCCTTATGTATTAACGGGAATGATAGAAGCATGGGGAGGAGAAATCATCGATTATCCTGAACGTCGCCATTGTTGCGGGTTCGGATTCCGTCAATACTTTATACAAAGTAACAGAGGATATTCCCTCTCAAATACCTATAAAAAATTTGAAAGTATGGAACCCTACAAACCGGACATGATTATTACAAACTGTCCAGGTTGCTCTTACTTTATGGACCGTTGGCAATATGTAATTGCCGAAACAAAAGGTAAAACCTATGGAGAAGATAAACATGGGGTACCGGTTTTTACTTACGAAGAAGTTGCCGGACTTGTTATGGGATATGACCCATGGGACCTTGGTTTACAAATACATCAGATCGGTCCGGAACAGGTTTTGGATAAAATAGGCATCCCATACGACCCAGCCAAAAAATATTTGGGCAAGAACGGCAAAGATATGGGAAAGCCTGATTTTGTCGAATGTATAAAATAACATTTATCGCGATAGAAATTTAAAAATCGGAAAAACCTTAAAATAGATGAATAACAATGTGCTTATAATTGGAGGCGGACCTGCCGGACTTGAGGCCGCATCCAGACTGCAATGGTTTGGATACAACACCATCCTTATAGAAAAAACCGATAGACTCGGAGGACATCTTGCAGAATGGGACCATCTTTTTCCAACGGGCAAACCTGCCAAAGAAGTTCTGAACGATTTACTGCAAAATATAACAAGAGTAAAATGTTTTCTCGGCACGAATGTAAATTCCATAAATATTTTGGACAAATCCTATAATGTGATTTTGTCGAACGGAATTACCGTTCTTGCCGATGCCGTCCTTATAGCCAGCGGTTTTGATCTTTTCAAAGCGGAAAAAAAAGAGGAATACGGTTATGGCATATATGACAGCGTAATTACAAATGCAGATCTAGAAAAATACTATAAGACTAAGAATGACAGTAGGATACATAATCCAAAAAAAATAGGCTTTGTACATTGTGTCGGTTCCAGGGATGAAAAAGTTGGCAATTTGGCCTGCTCAAAAGTTTGCTGCGCAACAGCCGTTAAGCAGGCCTGTGAAATCAAGCAAGAATTTCCAGAGGCGGAAGTTTATTGTTTTTATATGGATCTGAGAATGTTTGGAAGATATTATGAAGATCTGTACCTGAAGGCTCAGAAACAATATGACATTAGATTCATAAGAGGGAGAGTATCGGAAGTTTCCGAAAATCAAGACAAAACCCTGCAGATAAAGGCGGAAGATACTCTAAGCAGCAGGCCTATAAAAATAACGCTAGATCTGCTCATACTCATGGCCGGAATAAGGCCGGCAGAAGCGGGTGAGAGAATCGGAAACATGCTTCAACTCAGCAAAGAAGATGATGGCTTTTTTACAACAAAAGACACTGTCTTCTCCATGCAAAAGAGCAATATCCAAGGTTTGTTCTTTGCGGGCGCATGCACCGGCCCAAAAACAATTCCAGATACCCTGCATGAGGCGCGCAGTGCCGCTTTAGAAATAAATGAATATCTGGTCAAAAACTTCACATGTAACAAATGATAGATTTTGGATACACGTTTAATCCGAGTTCCAGAATTAATCTGGATAATTTTGACAGGGTAAAATTCAATAAACTTGTTGAGATTGAGCCTGATGTAAAAACGTGCATGGCATGCGGCTCTTGTTGCGCCAGTTGCTCTGCCGGTAAATATACCCCTACCAGTTTGCGCAGCGCAATTCTTGCTTTACAAAACGGACTTCCGGAAAAAGCGCTGGATTTTCTGAAGGGATGCATGCTATGCGGAAAGTGCACAATGATTTGTCCCAGAGGCATTAACACGCGGCATTTAATAATATCAATTACTAAAATCTACTCTGCAAAATGAACTCTTTAACCTTTATATTATTGCAGAATCTTGCCGCCGCGGCCATAAATCCGGTCTCAAGGCAAGAGGTAATTGACAGATTGCCAAGCGAGTATAGCAACTTTGTCCTTCCCTTTATAATAGGAATGTCATTCATTCTAATCTATCTTTTTGTAGGCATGATAAGAATTCTCTATCACATTCCGGGTCCCGACAGAAAAAAACTTCTTATCTCTTTAGTCACCCCTATCACTATATGGCGTAATATTAGAGATTTAATTGGAGACTGTTTGCTGCATGTGAAAATTTGGAAACGTAAACCGCTTCTAGGTTACATGCACTCCTCCATTGCATTTGGATGGTTCATGCTTATTGTGCTGGGACACATTGAGGTAGCACTGTTTGTGCCCAAACATCTCGGGTCAATATCGGACGGATCCCTGTATTACCCAATATTCTACAGATTTTTCGTATGGGTAAATCCGGATAACATAACATTACGCGGTTCTTTTTTCTTCTTTCTTATGGATTTTTTCCTACTTTACGTACTGTCGGGAATTGCACTGGCAATGTTTAAAAGAATAAAATCCATTGCGCTTGGAATGAGACACACTACGCATCCATCTCTGGCTGACCGAGTTGCGCTTTATTGCTTGTGGGCGATATTTCCACTGAGACTTCTGGCGGAGAGTTTTACTGCAGATTTGAGCGGCGGCAGTTTCTTGACAAAACCAATGAACATGCTGTTTACCAGCTTCTTTGGGAAAGGGCTCAATTTTATGCCAACATGGTGGGCTTATTCTACGGCATTGGGATTGTTTTTTCTGGCAATGCCGTTCAGCCGCTACATGCACATTGTAACTGAGGCGTTGTTAATACTTTTCAGAAATGCGGGACTAAAAGTACGCAAACCAAGGAAGGGATTTGCCGAGGCGGAAATCTACTCATGCTCCAGCTGCGGACTTTGCCTTGACGCTTGCCCAATGAACATGCAGAAGAAAAATCTGAAGTACTCATCTGTGTATTTTATCAGATTCTTAAGACGCCACAACACAAAGAAAATAAATGCTATAGCACAAAAATGCCTAATGTGCGGAAAATGTTATGCGCTGTGTCCGGTAAGCATAGATTCACCTGCAATTCGCGTTGCGCAACGGGCAACATTTAACAATCCGCTTCCATATAACTACAGTTATCTTAAAGATGCTTATCACAATAGTACGGCAGAATCTGTCGGGAGTAACAAGAGCAAAGCCGACATAATGTATTTTGCAGGTTGCATGAGCCACCTTACCCCAGTGATTATCAAATCAATGCAGGGGATATTTAAGGCTGCGGGAGTTAAATATATTTTTGCAGATGAAGGGGGAGGAATTTGCTGCGGACGTCCGCTCATGCTTGCGGGAAAACTTGATGCGGCAAAGGAGGTGATAAAAGCAAACAAAAAAATGATAGAGGAATCAGGATGTAAAACGTTGGTTCTCACCTGCCCTATTTGTTATAAAGTTTTCAAAGAAGAATATAACCTTAAAAACATAAATATCCTCCACTACACCCAATACATAGACAGCCTTATTAATCAAGGAGTTCTGGAGGTTAAAAAAGGCGGGAAATCTTTTGTTTACCATGATCCCTGTGACCTTGGGCGCGGCAGCAAAATTTATGAAGAACCGCGCAGAATTCTTGAGGGCATTGGTGAACTTAAGAAAGCCTCAAAAGAGAGAGATGAGAGCGTATGCTGCGGCGGAAGTCTTGGCAGCCTTACGCTAGATTATAAAGACAGGGGCCAAGTTACTGAAGGTTCCGTGGAAACACTGATGGCAAATAATCCTGATGAGATTGTAACTGCCTGTCCTCTATGTTATAAGACATTTGGAGAGAAATCTCCGGTACCCGTTAAAGATATAGCGTCAGTTGTTTGCGAAAACCTTGTTACAAAAAGCAACTAGTGGAAACCTTGACGGTAAATGAAACTGAAACACCAACAAGATTATTTAAAAAGAGATTGAAAATTTAATAAAAGACCTATGGAAATTAAACCGACAGAGTACAAATTAAGAAATTGTCTGACAGGCAGAGAGTTTGAAGATACGGGATGGTTGCTTTCAGACCCTGAAGATTCCAAACCCGCAATGGTAAGGGCAATTTACGGCAAAAAGAAAATAGAAATAAAGGATGATTCATACGGAATCTACAAATTTGCAGATTGGCTTCCTGTGCAAAGGATACTTAAGGGCTCTTGTGCCCCATACACTTACAAGAGCAAGGCTTTGGCGGAAAAATTGGGATTAAGCAATCTATACGTTACTTTTTCCGGTTATTGGCCGGACAAAAAAGTAAGCATGAATACCTGCTCATTCAAAGAGACGGAAGCTTACTCTGTTTGCGCAAGACTGCCAAAGGATAATAAAAGAATATTGGTTGTTGCATCTGCGGGAAATACGGCAAGGGCATTTGCAAGAGTTTGTTCAGACAATGATATACCGCTGGTAATTGCTATACCTGAGGAGAATATGAAAGCCATGTGGTTTGAAAATCCGCTTAAAGAATGTGTTAAGGTTATATGCTCACCTTGCGGAAGCGATTACTTTGATGCAATTGCTCTTGCCAATAAATTAGCCGGCGATGAAAATTTTCTAGAAGAAGGCGGGGCAAAAAATGTTGCAAGAAGAGACGGAATGGGAACCACTGTACTATCTGCGGCCCAGGTTATTGGAAAAATTCCGGATGCTTATTTCCAAGCTGTCGGGAGCGGTACAGGAACGATTGCCGCCTATGAGGCCAACTTAAGGCTAATGGATGATGGTAGCTACGGATCTCATATTATGAAACTTATACCGTCTCAAAATATCCCTTTTACTCCAATGTATGATGCATGGCAAGCAGACAGTCGTTCTCTCCCTCCATTTGATGAAGATGCGGAACGCCGTAAGGCTCTGCAAATTAAAGCAACAGTCCTTTCAAACAGAAAACCGCCTTATTCGGTTCCAGGAGGTTTATATGATGCACTAAAAGCAAGCAACGGCAGTTTTAAAGCTGCAACTAATGATGAGCTTACGGTTGCATGCCGGATGTTTGAAGAACTTGAGGGGATAGATATCTACTCTGCAGCAGGAGTTGCCGTAGTAAGTTTGGAGAAAGCGCTGAAAAATGGCGAAATTTCAAGAGATACAGTTGTAATGCTCAATGTTACAGGCGGCGGTGAGAAACTCTTTAAAAAGCACTTTAATTATGTTAATTCACGGCCGGATCTTATCATGAGTCCGGAAGAGGATGCAGTTAAGGTTATCTCCGCCGTCCGCAAGCTGTTTGAATAGGGATTAGCTTACCTTTCTCAAATGACCTTGCAAAAAAAAAGGACGGCCCTGAGGTCGTCCTTATTTTTTGCTTAACGCCGTAATTATTTTTTAACAGCAGTTTTAGCGGCAGCAGCAACTGTATCAACAGCAGCTTTAGCTGTAGAATCAGCAGTAGCAGAAGTAGAATCAACTGCAGTAGCAACCTCAACAGCTGTAGAATCAACAGCTTCTGTGTTCTCTTCAGCACCCTTGTTTCCGCAAGCTGCAAATGCAAGAGCAGCAACAGCGATCAATAAAACCTTTTTCATAATAATTTAAAATTTAAAAATTTAATTAATTTGTTAATCTTTTTATCGCGGATTTCATTCATCTTTTGACTCCTTACGTCCGCTCCGTTTTTCTGGCGTCAAAAGTAGAAAGTTTCTCTACAAACATCTCTACAAGCCCCCTTTTTAACACCTATTTGTAACAAAAATTTAGCAAACCAGTCTAAAAAACTACTTTCCGCTCTCTTTTAGACTTTTTGCCAGCTTCTCTGTAAGAAGAGGAACAATCTTATGCACGTCACCAACAATTCCTACATCCGCAACACCAAAAATAGGTGCAAATTTATCCTTGTTGATTGCAATAATATAATCGCTCTCCTCCATGCCTGCAAGGTGCTGGATAGCACCGGAAATTCCGCAAGCCATGTATAGGTTAGGACGTACGGTCTTACCTGTTTGTCCAACCTGAACATCATGCGACATAACGCCGGCATCTACCATTGCGCGTGAAGAGGAAACCTCTCCCCCTATTACATTTGCAAGTTTCTGAAGTTTTGCAAAACCCTCTTTGTTACCAACCCCGCGGCCTCCGCTGACAAGAATTTTAGCCTCTGTAATATCAATCTGTCCTTTGTTCTCTTTAACAGCCTTGACAAACTTTACTTTGAACTTAGATTTATCAAAGTTAGGATCAAAAGATTCAACCTCGCCTTTACGAGAAGTATCCTTTTCCATTTTCTGCATAACGCCGGGACGCACCGTTGACATCTGAGGTCTGTGATCGGGGCAAAGAATATTTGCCATCAAGTTACCGCCAAATGCAGGACGAGTCATCATAAGCTGCCTGTCCTCAACAATATCAAGTCCTGTGCAATCTGCAGTCAGACCGGTAGCCAATCTTGCCGACAATCTCGGTCCAAGATCTCTGCCTATTGTTGTTGCACCCAAAATGAAAACACTTGGTTTATATTTTTCAATAGCCTGATACAGTGCCTGAGAATATTGCTCGGTCAGATAATCCTTTAGTTCCGGTTTATCTATAACTACCACCTTATCAGCACCCCAAGCAAATAGATCTTTTGCCTTATCCGCAATTTTATATCCGGGGAAAAGTCCAACGACTTTCTCTCCAAGGGCATCGGCAAGTACTCTGGCCTTACCTAAAAGCTCTAAAGCAACGGACTGGATTTCCCCCTCCCTTTGCTCAACGAAAACGTAAACGTCTTTATATTCTGCTATGTTCATTTCTTTTAGTATTAGGCAATTAAATAATAAATTTTTCTTTCATCTTATTGATGATAACATCAACAGCTTGTTCAGTGTCAACCTCATAAACTTGTCCGGCAGCCTTGGTATCTTTTGGATATGCTTTCTTAACCTTTGTAGGAGAGCCATTTAGACCTAAATCTGCAGGATCTACCTTTATCTTGCTTGCAGGCCAAATCTCAACCTCTTTATTGTAAGCGTCAATAATTCCGCCTACTGTCATATACCTTGCTTTATAAGCAGTCGCAAGAACAGTTAACAGAACAGGACCTTCAACTTCCAAAAGTTCATAACCCTCTTCCGTCTCTTTCTTTACAACGTACTTGTTTTCACCTTTCTTCTCAAGTCCGATTACGTAAGAAACCTGTGGAAGTTCAAGATGTTCAGCCATTTCAGGACCTACTTGCGCAGTATCTCCATCAATAGCCTGACGTCCGGTAATAACAAGATCATAATCCAAAACTTTAAGAGCTCCGGCAAGAGCGCGTGATGTAGCCAAAGTGTCTGCACCAGCAAATGCTCTGTCTGTCAATAAGATAGCCTTATCGGCCCCCATGGCAAAAGCCTCTCTTAAAATTGCATCTGCCTGAGGAGGACCCATCGTGATAACAGTTACATTTGCACCACACTGCTCCTTTAGCTGAAGTGCAAGCTCAAGTCCTCCCTTATCATCAGGGTTCATAATTGATGGAACACCCTCGCGGATAAGAGTATGCTTAACCGGATCAATCTTTACAACTGTGGTATCCGGAACTTGTTTAATACAAACTACTATATTCATAACTTCTCCTTATTTTTTGAACAGCTGAGCTGCAATTACCATTCTCTGTACTTCTGATGTGCCCTCATATATTTCTGTAATCTTGGCATCTCTCATCATTCTCTCGACAGGATATTCTCTAGTATAGCCATATCCGCCGTGGAACTGTACAGCCTTTGTTGTTGTATCCATAGCAGTCTCAGCGGCAAATAGTTTTGCCATTGCTGCATCAGTTGAGAATTTCATTCCCTTGTCCTTTTTCCAGGCAGCGCTTCTTACTAAAAATCTGGAAGCTTCTATTCTTGTCTGAAGATCGGCCAACTGGAATTGAGTATTTTGGAACTGAGAAAGAGTACGACCGAATTGTCTTCTTTCCATGCAATACTTAACAGTCTCATCCATAGCACCTTGGGCAATACCAAGAGCCTGAGCCGCAATACCGATTCTGCCTCCGTCCAAAGTCTTCATCGCAATTGCAAAGCCGCCTCCAAGTTTGCCAAGCATATTCTCCTTTGGAATTCTGCAGTTTTCAAATATCAGCTCGCATGTAGCGCTTCCTCTGATACCCATTTTTTGCTCTTTCTTTCCGATTGAGAATCCGGGAGTTCCCTCTTCTACAATAAAAGTAGTTATTCCGTGATTGCCTTTTGACTTATCCGTCATTGTGGCAATTACATAAACATGCGCATAGCCCGCATTGGTTATGAAAATTTTTGTACCGTTAAGTACGTAATAATCAGCATCTTCTACAGCCATTGTCTGCTGCGCTGAAGCATCGGTTCCGGCATTAGGCTCAGTTAAACCAAAAGCTCCAAGCCATTCACCGCTTGCAAGTTTTGGAAGATATTTTTTCTTCTGCTCTTCTGTTCCATTGTCAAGAATTGCATCCTCGCAAAGAGAAGTATGTGCAGAAACAACAACGCCAGTAGTTGCGCAAACTCTTGAAAGTTCCTCAACTGCAATGGTATACATAACGTGGTCACCACCGGCGCCGCCGTATTCTTTAGGGGTAGGGATTCCAAAGATTCCAAGCTTTGCCATCTTTTGGATGTTCTCTACCGGAAACTTCTCCTCCTCATCTACCTCAGCAGCAAGAGGTTTTACCTCTTTCTCCGCAAACTCGCGGATCATCTGCTGAAATAGTTTTTGGGGTTTGGTCAATTCAAAATCCATAGTACATTATTAAATTAAAATTGAATCTTCTTTAAATCCTTTGCAACGATAAGGTTAGCCTCAGTGGCAGCCTGAACCTGCTCAGGGGTAAACTCGGGGTTAATCTCAGAAAGAACGATACCATCCTTTGTGATGTTCATTACGCCCATCTCCGTGATAATCATATTTACCTGACCTGCAGCTGTTAACGGCAGACGGCATTTCTTAAGAATTTTAGGATTGCCTTTTGCAGTATGCTCCATTGTAAGTATAACTTTGTTAGCACCAACAAGAAGGTCCATTGCGCCGCCCATTCCGGGAGCTCTCTTTCCGGGGATAATCCAATTTGCAAGGTCACCCTTTTCATCAACTTCCAGAGCACCTAAAAATGTGACATTTACATGTCCTCCTCTGACCATTCCAAAACTAGTTGCAGAATCAAAAGATGCTGCACCCGCCTCATAAGAAATATATCCGCCGCCTGCATCAATCCAGTGAGAATCTCTCTTTCCCTGACCGGGATCTGCAGCCATTCCAAGAACACCGTTCTCTGACTGAATAGTACACTTTACACCCTCAGGCAAAAAGCTTGGGATAAGCGTAGGTAAACCAATACCTAAATTAACGACGTCTCCGTCTTTAACTTCAAGAGCAGCCCTTTTGGCTATGAACTCTCTAATTTGATTTTTATCCATCATGATTAATTAAAATTAATTATTGTTAATTATTTTGTTCCGTATAATCTTATTATTCAGTATTATATCTTGACAATTTATTTTTTAGGATGTCTCTTTACATACTCTTCGGCAACGTAAGAGCCAACATCATCCGCATAAGTGTTCATTCCAAATCCTGCATCATATCCTAGCTCTTTTGCAAGCTCATGGCTAACTCTCGGGCCTCCGCAAACAACTATCATTTTGTCTCTAAGTCCTTCAGCCTCCATAAGTTCAATAAGATTTGTCAGGTTCTTGATATGAACATCCTTTTGAGTTACAGTCTGAGAAACCAGCAGAGCATCCGCGTGCATCTCTATGGCCCTTGCAAGAAATTCCTCATTAGGAACCTGGCTTCCAAGATTGTGAGCCTCAAACATTTTATATCTCTCCAGACCATAATGTCCGGCATAACCTTTCATATTCATAATTGCATCAATACCAACGGTATGCGCATCCGTTCCGGTACTCGCTCCAACTACAACAAGAGGACGCCCAACATTCTCCTGAATGTAAGTATCAGTATCGTCCATGCTCATAACTTTTGAGTCAACTTTTGGAACGTTAATGTCAGAATAATTTACAGTGTAAGTAAGATTGCCGTAGCAATTAAAGAATGTAAATCCGGGTGTAAGTTCCTGCGAAAATACAACCAAAGGATTCTCAAACCCCATCTTCTTAATAAGTTGCTTTGCGGCTTCAACAGCCTCTGCTCCAGCGGGTACTGGCAGCGTAAAACTTAACTGCACCTTGCCGTCATTCATTGTATCGCCATAAGGCTTTACTTTCTTAAGGTCAAGTGTTTTATCAAAATTCTTGGCCTCCATTGAATACAAACCTTCACTCATCTTTATTTCCTCCCTTTCATTAAGTCAATAAATGGATTTCTATAGTGTGCCCCTTTCTCGGCAACCCCGGCAAGTCCCTTTCCTCCGTTCTTAGGTCTCTTCACATCTGCAAAAATTCCCTCTTCCAAAGAGTTAAACAAGCCTTTCTCTTTCATCTGGCTAAGCAGTGCTATTGCCTTGTCCAAGACCTCTTTAGCGCGGTTACGAATAATGCCGTCCTGCTTAAATTCGACCTCCTCTCCAATGTCATGCATATTGTTGAAGATATATCTTGCATTCTCTATTGATAAAAACCTGTCTGACATAAACGGAGTATGTATTGCCTCTGTCGGCATACCCAAAAGCTGAATGCCCTGGTGCGTCCATATTCCGACAACATTAAATAACGCATCCTGAATATGACCGCGGAAAATATTACCGGTCATAAATTTTGTAGGAGGCATATACTTGAGCGTAGCGTCCGGGAATATTTCTCTTGTCATCTGAGCCTGAGCAAGTTCCAGAAGGAATCCGTTCTTAAGCATGGGGTCCATCTCAAACGCATGTCCAAGTCCCATCTGCTTCTCCGGAAGACCGGAGAACAAAGCAAGCTGCTCGTTAATAAGGTCAGAAGCAAGAACAGTGTGGGCGGCCTCAACTGCATCCGCGGTTGTCAGGTAATTATCTTCACCGGTATTTATTATGACACCGGCAAATCCGTTGATGATTCTGGAGAAATATTGGTCAACCAAAGTTCTCTGCATGTTAATGTCTCTGAACAAAATTCCGTAAAGGGCATCGTTCAGCATAACATCCAATCCCTCAAGGGCTCCCATAATTGCAATCTCCGGCATGCAAAGACCTGAACAGTAGTTACACAAACGAACATAGTGATGCAGTTCCTCACCAACTTCATCAAGAGCCTTTCTCATAATTCGGAAATTTTCCTGTGTTGCAAACGTTCCGCCGAATCCCTCAGTTGTTGCTCCGTAAGGAACATAGTCAAGAAGGCTTTGTCCGGTTGTTCTTATAACAGCAATGACATCCGCCCCCTGTCTTGCACCGGCCTGAGCCTGAATGCAATCCTCGTAGATATTACCTGTCGCGACAATGATATATATGTAAGGTCTGTTGGTATCTTCCCCGTACTCCTTAATATATTCCTCTCTTCTCAGTCTGCGGTCTCTGATTTTTTTAATTGTTTCATCTATCACAGGCTGAATAGTTTTCATCAAAACATTCCAGTCCGTAACCTTTGCCTCTTTAGTTATATCAAGAGTTCCCTTTGCAATTTTTTCCGCAATTTGCTGTGGCTGCAACCCTGTGCTAATCATTGCGTTGGCAATATAGAACAAAGCGCCTTGTCCGAGCACCCCCTTGTCTTTGAGCTCATCTACAACTCTGTTTGGAATCGGCACCATATTCTCATCCACGCCGTCAATTCCAAGCGCACGGCAGATGGTTCTCTCTGTTGCCACAGTTGTATAGTGCTCCACAAAAGATTGCACATCGGTAGCTATGTCTTTTGCCAGCCCCTTTGCCCTTGCAACCTTATTAAAGTCTAAACCTAATTTACTCTGCATTTTAAATTACTTTTAGTGTGAAGTATTATTTATTAATTATTGTATAATTATTAACTATTTTAATTTCTAAATCGCGACAGCTATTTTTTTTTCTGCCTTTCAAGTTCTTTTTTAGCCTCTGCAATCCATTGAGGATTAATATTTAAGCTCTCCGCAATGTTGATTGCCTCATGCGGAATATCCCCACTGTGAGTCTCCTGCAATCTGTAATCCATCCTCCCCTGCTTAAGTCCGTTCACCCTCAGTCTGCGGAAAAAATCTCCCGCAATGTTATAATGAGTTGTAAGCAGCACAGATAACTTCTTGCCTTTTAACACATTAAGCAGTGCGGTCACAAGCGCTGTTCCCTCAATAGGATTTGTAGTTCTGGCCGGCTCATCAATCAGCGCCAAAATTTTCTCTCCCGCATCCGCGCTCCTAAGCACCTGATTAACAGCCTTTATTTCACCTGCAAAAGAAGAGAGCCCGCTCAACTCATTCTGCTCATCTCCAATGCAGACCATCACATTATCCTTAATATCAATTACCGCACTCCCGGCCGCAACCCCAAAACCAAATTGAAAAAGCAGCTGATTAAGCGCGGTCATTTTAAGCACCACCGTTTTACCGCCCATGTTTGCCCCAATGATAGTTACGGGTTCCAATTCAAAATCTATATCAACCGGTACAAACTTCTTCTTCTCTGTTGCAGACAAAGCCGTAATATTCTCTTTATCATAAATATCCACAATCTGCGGATGGAACATTCCCTTGTAAACCGTGCGTCCGTCAGAGGAAATCTGAGGGAAACACATCTTCATTTTTTTAATCTGCTGTGCCTTTGCAAGAAGTATATCCAGCGCCGCCATCCCGTCTATTGCAGCATATAAATCTTTTGAGTGCCTTTTTAATTTTCCCGACAGTTCTTCTCTTATTTTGCTCTCCAAAAGCTGCTCTTTATCAACCAAATCCACAATTCTATCATCGGTGGCACCGTCATTCTTACCCGCAGATTCAGCCGCCTGAAGTTTTTTAAGTTCAGTTCTGATTCTTCCAAGATCCTTAGAATAAGAGTCATACACATAGAAACTCTCTATCTTCATTCCGTCCGGATCCAGAATAGAAATAACACTCTCCAAATTTGGCAGCTGTACATCTTTGAGACCAAGGTCATTAACCATATCAGTCACAGATGAACACAACAAGCCCAGATATTTTATTTCAAATAAATCTATATCATCAAGCACAACATCTTTATTAAGCCTAGACAATGTTCCGGTAATATCACGCAGGCACATCAGCCTGTGATCCAGCGTATCCAGTTTAGTTAAAGAATTTTTGCCCTCTCCGTAAACAGAATCGTAAGCATTATGGAGTTTCTCATAACAGTCCTTAATTTTGGCCGCATCGGTCATCAGCTCAGTCTCAAGCAATCTGGTTCTGCCGCAGCTGCTTTGCAACTGCAGAGAATCAAACATGAATCTGAACCCGCAAGGACTATCTAAAAAACTCTTAAAAAGCATCTCAAAAACTTATTAATCTCCACTCAGTTCTCCAATATATTATACTTTATCTTTATTTTTAACTATGTCATATACAGGCACTTTTACTGCCTCATGCAACTTCTCGCACAACATATCGGAATCAAGCACTATTCCGCGCGGAGAAGTAGGATTTACACATACGGCAATCAGCCTGCTCTTTTGAAGGACCTTTATCCTTCCCCCTCTTTTAATGAACAATCTGTAGGCCTCTTCCGTTACAAAAATCTTTGTAAAATCCCTGACCAGCAGTACAATTTCTTTTACTTCTCTGGAATCTGAAATCATATTCAGAAACCTGTCCGTCAGCGCCCCTGCAACAAATACAGCTTTGCAATCTCTTGTCAAACTATCCTGTATTTTGTCAATAGTAAGTGATGATGCAACTTTAAAATCTATCAACTTACCCTGACGGCTTAATCCCCACACACCTTTTTCAATGTCCATAAAAATCTCTCTAAGAGACTCTTCCGCCATCTCTATTCCAACAAGTTCCACAATGAATTTTGTCTTCCGCACAAGTCTATCCATATTAACAGAGTAGGCAGCTCCCGTTGTTAAAACCAAACTCTCGCTCACAGCCGGAGATGCGCTGCTTAACCTGGATAACGCGCCATCTATTATTGCAAGATTTACGTTAAGCTTATTAACTCCTGCAACCCAGCGTCTTAGAGACGCTGCAGATGAAGGGCCGCTAAGCAAAATCTTCCCCCCTATCAACACTTTTGCGGTAACAATTCTTCCCAATGAACTTCTCTCATTTGTAATCTCTACCAATTCACTCAATAACCGTCGTGACCTGTAAAACACCTCTGCAGTAGAGAAATACATCCCCTCTCTCAATGCTATCTCAGGCTTGGCCGTTCCGGTCACCTGATCCTTGCTCTCCCCGTCTATCCCAATTGAGGTTACCGCCACCTTACATTGTGACGGCAACCTATTAAGGATAAAATTCAAACATTCTGTCTTCCCGGTATTCTTCTCAAGACCCACAATAGAGAGGCTCCTGTACTTTATTATTTCACCAATGAAAGACATAATGCGGTATAATTACTTTTTCACTGCCCCACGTCTCTTTGCCCTCTCAACTCTCTCTAGATGAGCTGGTTCAATAGACATACCTTTGCCTTCCAGAAGACCTACCACGCCCTCGCACTCGTGCTTCTCTTTGCAATACTTGCAATTGCACTTCTCGTCTTTGTAGTCTGTCGGTTCTGTATAGGTTGTAATAACGCCCTCATAATTTCTAAGAACAACCTTTCCGGGAGCCATAGAAATAATGTAGTTAGGCATGATTGGAGTTTTGCCTCCTCCGCCGGGAGCGTCAATTACAAAAGTAGGAACGGCAAATCCGCTTGTGTGTCCTCTAAGACCCTCCATTATCTCAATGCCTTTGCTTACAGGAGTTCTGAAGTGTTCAAGACCCATGGACAAATCGCACTGATAAATGTAATATGGTCTAACTCTGATTTTTACAAGTTCATGCACAAGTTTCATCATAATGTTTACACAATCGTTGATGCCTCTTAGAAGAACGGACTGATTTCCCAGTGGAACGCCTGCATCCGCAAGTCTTGCGCAAGCAGCGGCTGATTCAACTGTAACTTCCTGAGGATGATTAAAGTGTGTATTAAGCCAAATTGGATGATATTTCTTAAGCATGTTGCAAAGTTCCGGAGTAATTCTCTGAGGGCATACAACAGGAGTTCTTGTTCCTATTCTGATAATCTCGACATGGTCAATTGTACGAAGCTCTTTAATGATAGACTCTAGTCTCTCATCTGAAACCATCAACGCATCTCCGCCGGAAAGAAGAACGTCTCTTACCTGAGGAGTATTTCTGATGTATTCAATAGCCTTCTGAACATTGTCCATTGAGTTTGCCTTATCTGTCTGGCCCGTAAATCTTCTGCGGGTGCAGTGGCGGCAATACATTGAGCACATATCAGTTATAAGAAGAAGAACTCTATCCGGATAACGATGAGTCAATCCCGGAACAGGAGAATCTATATCTTCATGTAGCGGATCCAACAAATCGCCGACAGATTGATGAGTCTCATAAATTGTTGGGATGCACTGCTTTCTAACAGGATCTTCCGGGTTGTTAGGATCAATCAAACTTAAGTAGTAAGGAGTGATGGCCATTCTCAAAGTCTTTAAAGACTCTTTGATTCCCTCTTCCTCATCTTTAGAAAGCTTAACATATTTCTTAAGGTCTTCTAAAGTCTCTACTCTGTTTTTGACCTGCCAATGCCAATCATTCCACTCAGCATCCGTAACCTTTGGGAACAATTCTTTTCTCCTGGAAACGTTTGAATATTTAGCTATCATATCCATTTAATAATTAAGCATATAGCTCAGTAAAAATCTTCTTCAATTTAGGGCACTCTCTAAGTTCCTGAAGAGTAATCTCCGCATGACCCTTAGTGTAGCCGTTACCAATAATCATAGTAACATCTTTGCCTACGCCCTCTGCTCCAAGAGCTGCTTTAGTAAAGCTTGTTGCCATAGAGAAGAAGTATACAACGCCGTCATCCTTTGTGCAAAGAACGCTTGTCATCTCTGTATCATTGATGTTTACATTATTGATTGTAACATCGCAAAGCTTACCGTCAGTAAGTTTTTCAATCTTCTCCAATACCGGAACAGGCTGAGTTGCATTAGCAGTAAATACCTCATCGCAGAAGCCAAGATCCTCCAATCTCTTAGCGCTCTTCTCGCCGTGGCATAATCCAATTACTTTACCTGTAACACCGGCTCTCTTCTTAGCCTCATAGCAGCAAAGCATTCCGCTCTTTCCGCCTGCGCCAATGATAAGAACCGTATCGCCAGGTTTAACCAGCTTAGCCGTCTGTGCAGGAGCACCTGCTACGTCAAGAGCTGAAAGAGCCAGTTTTTCAGGAAGATCTGTAGGAATTTTAGCATAAATTCCGCTCTCAAATAGAATTGCTTTTCCTTCAATATCTACTTGATCAACGTCAGAGCGAATCTCTTTAATCTTGTCAATTCTAAGAGGGGTAAGAGAAAGAGAAACCAATGTTGCAATCTTATCTCCAACCTTAAGATCAATTTTGCCTTTAAGAGCGTCGCCAATCTTCTCAACTTTGCCAAGAAGCATTCCGCCTGAACCTGTCCATGGATTGCGGTGCTTTCCTTGCTTAGCTACAATGTCCATCATAATCTCGGCAATCTTTTTCTTATCGCCGCCTGCTCTTGTAGAAATATCTGTAAATGAAGCAGAATCAATGTTTAGTGTTTGAACGTTGATAAGGATTTCATTATCATAGATTTCATCCATGTTGTTGTCAATCTTATCAGCCGGCTGTGGAAGCACACCCTTTGGTGAGATAACTCTGTGTGTTCCGTACTTGTTACCTTTCTTTTGCATAAAACTTAATGTTTTAAATGTTGTTATTTATTTAATTGTTATTTGATTTTCAAAAAAATATGGGGCTTCTCCGTTATTTCTTTAGCGGTGCAAGTCCCAGTATCTGACGTGCTTCTGCAGGTGTTGCAATCTCTCTTCCAAATTCATTTGCAAGACGTACAACTTTAGCCACAAGTTCTCCGTTGCTCTTTGCAAGAACGCCTTTGGATAGATAAACATTATCCTCAAAGCCAACTCTTACGTGACCTCCGTGAATAATCGCCATTGCAGCAAGAGGAAATTCATAACGTCCTACGCCGGCTACCGTATAAGTAGAACCAGCTGGTATTGAGCCTGCAAGGAATGTGAAGTCTCTAATTTCTCCTCCGATTCCTCCGTTAACCCCCATTACAAAATCCCAATGAATAGGATATTTTACATATCCCTTCTTTGCAAGACGCAGGCACATCTCAATCATGCTCTTGTCAAAAACTTCGCACTCAGGTTTAATTCCTCTTTCAATCATCTTCTGACCAAAATACTTAATGGTGTTTTCTGTATTTTCAAAAACATCATCACCTCCAAAATTCATTGTGCCACAATCAAGTGTAGCCATTTCCGGATTAAGTTCAGTCGGCTGAAGACGTTCGTCATTTGTCATTCCGACAGCACCGCCGGTAGAGGGTTGAATGATAACATCAGGACAAACATTTCTGATGGCATCCATAATTACCTTAAACCTGGCCTTATCCTGAGTCGGTTTTCCATCATCATATCTTACGTGAAGGTGAATGATGCTTGCTCCGGCCTCATAAGCGCTCTTGGCCTCTCTTACGTATTCATCTACTGTATAAGGCACTGCAGGGTTATTCTCTTTTGTAACTTCCGCACCGCTCACACAATTTGTTATAATTAATTTCTCCATTTTCTTATAAATTTACCGTCGTGATTTTTGAGTTCCCGACAGTTATTTACTATTTATTTCTCTGGCACTTTGCAGGGACAACGCATGTTCCGCTAGCCTTGCAAACTAAAATCGGCTCTTCCAAAACATCCGCTGCAGAGTCAGATACATCAGGACGGGGAACAATTACCTTTTTTGCCTCAAACACCATCTTTCTGGAAGTGTTGCCGACATGTGTTATTTCTCCGGTAGCCTCAATGTAATCTCCTGCATGAACGGGAGCTATAAACTCCACATTATCATAAGCTTTAAAAAGACCTTCGTCTCCGTCATTGATAATCAATAGTTCTGTTGCAACGTCTCCAAAAAGCTTAAGCATGTGAGCTCCGTCTACAAGTCCGCCGCCGTAATGAGCATCTTCTCCGCCCATTCTCAATCTGATAAGTGATTTCTTTACCATTATAATTATTTTATTAATAGCTCGTTACGCAAGGATTACTCCCTTACTTTCTGAAGCTTGTTAGTAGATTGATATAGATAAGTAACATATAGAGAAGGTGTAATAATCTCCTCAGGTTTAAATGTTCCTGCAGGAACAATCTTCTCTGCCTCAACAATAACTACATCAGCTGCAGTTGCCATAAGAGGGTTGAAGTTTTGTGAAGTACCTACATAAGAGCAATTTCCAAGTTCGTCAGCAACAGTTGCTCCAATAAGAGCTACATCTGCATGAAGCGGTTTCTCCAGCAAATAAGTCTTTCCGTCAACTGTAACTTTCTGCTTAGGAGTTTTTCCATCCTGCTCGTACTCCATAACCGTTCCGAGACCTGTTGTGGTAAGAACACCGCCAAGTCCGCAACCGCCGCAGCGAATTCTCTCTGCCAAAGTACCTTGCGGGCAGAATTCGATTTTAAGTTCACCTGCATTCATCTGAGCCGCGGTGTCCGGATTTGTCCCGATGTGAGATACAAAAAGATGAGAAACCTGATGGTTGCCAATCAGATTACCGTTTCCAATTCCCTGATAAGCAGTATCATTGGAAATTATTGTTAAATTTTTAACTCCTGTCTTTGAGAGAGCCTCAAGGATATCTAGAGGAGAACCGGCAGATAGAAATCCGCCAACCATAACTGTCATACCGTCCTTAATCTTAGAAACGGCATCCTGCAATGAAATTCTTTTGTTCATATACAAAAAGTTTAAATTATTAATTATTTCTTTTAGACTCTACTATCTATAATAAATTCGCAAGCATGCATTGCCAAAACAGCCCGTCTCGCCTGCGGCTTGCAAATATAACAAAAAAAATGACAAAAAATATAACAACGTTGTTATATTTTATAAACATTTGAATGTGAATAATATTTTAACGTTTTAAAGGGTTATGAAGGGCATTTTTGATAAATTTGCACACGTTGCCATAAGAGAAATGGCTAGGATCGTGATAATTAAGGATAAAAATGAACCTGTAAGTATTTATGAATGCATTAGTTAATTCACTTTTAACACTTCTTAGCGTCAACCTTCCAGATGATGCGCAAAAACTTGCCTCCCATGCACAACAGGTAACCCAAGAGGCTACTGCAAAAGCAGACTCTCTCCTTCCAAATACACTTGGGATTAAATCAACTGTAGACAGCGTGTCTCACATGGATACCGGCCAGCTTTTTACCTTTGTTACAGACAAAGGGTTAAACCTTGGAACAAAGATACTTGCAGCCATTGTAATATATCTGCTGGGAGCATGGCTTATTAAGAAAATCAAGAAAATCACAAAGAGAATATTCACAAAGAAGAATGTTGACCCTTCACTGTCTTCCTTTGTGTTAAGCACTATAAGCATTCTGCTCACACTTATTCTTATTATTGTCACGATAGATACTCTCGGCATTGACACAACTTCCTTTGTGGCTTTGCTTGGAGGTGCCGGTCTTGCAATAGGCATGGCGCTGTCCGGAACTCTGCAAAACTTTGCAGGCGGTGTTATGATTCTGATATTCAAGCCATTTAAAGTAGGAGACGTCATAGAGGCGCAGGGGTATGTCGGCACAGTTTCAGCAATAGAAATCATCTCCACGCACATGACTACTCCGGATAACAAAAAGATAATTCTTCCAAACGGCTCACTGTTCAACGGAATAATTAACAACTATTCAGACACCGGCACAAGAAGGTGCGACTGGACTATAGGAATTACTTACGGAGATGATGTGGATAAGGCTAAATCATTGTTAATAAAGATTATAAACGAATGTCCGCAGATAATGAAAGAAAATGCACCGGAAGCGCCGTCTGCGTATGTGATTAATTTAAGCGCAAGTTCAGTTGACATATTGGGAAGAGGCTGGGTAAAAACAGACCATTATTTTACCGCCCTGACGTATGTAACTGAAAAAGTATATGAGGAATTCCCAAAGGCCGGATTAAGTTTTCCTTATCCGCACATGAATGTGATAATGGATAATACTGATAATGAGACAGATAAACAAGATAAAAACAGTACAGAATAATATACAAGGCGGATAAATGAAATATAATAAAGTAAAATATAATATAACATTATGAATTACACAAAGTTAATAGTAGACGTAAAGGATAAAATTTGCACCGTAAAGATTAATAATCCTGAGGCAATGAACGCCCTTAACTCCACCGTCCTCTCGGAACTGGATGAGGCATTCACGGAAATTGCTGCTAATGAAGATGTTTCGGTAGTCGTTATTACAGGTGAAGGACGCGCTTTTGTAGCAGGCGCGGACATTTCCCAGATGAGCACAATGAATGCTACTGAAGGCAAAGCCTTTGGTGTCCAGGGCTCTGCGGTATTCAGAAAAATTGAAAATCTGAACAAACCCGTCATAGCGGCAATAAACGGTTTTGCTCTTGGCGGAGGGTGCGAACTTGCAATGGCCTGCGATATCAGAATTGCATCTAACAAAGCAAAGATAGGACAGCCTGAAACTGGTCTTGGAATAACTCCCGGATTTTCCGGTACACAAAGACTTCCAAGAATTGTCGGACCAGGCAAAGCTAAAGAGATCATTTACACTGCAAAACCTATTACGGCAGATGAGGCATATCGTATTGGTCTGGTTAACAGCGTTGTAGAGCCGGAAGCCTTAATGGATGCGGCATACGCAATGGCAAAACAAATTGCCAAGAATGCCCCGATAGCACTTAAATACAGCAAAGAAGCAATAGACAAAGGAATGCAGACAGACATAGATTCGGCCATCTCTTTGGAAAATGATTTGTTTGCTCTTTGCTTCTCCACGGAAGACCAAAAGGAGGGAATGAAAGCATTCTTTGAGAAGAGACCGGCTGAGTGGAAAAAGAAATAACTGTCGGGATAAAAATATAACATGTTTGTTTTATGCCTAACTTTGCGCACAGCAGGCAGAAGAAATCACATATAGTTTAACTTTAAATACTTATAAATATGAAAGTTGCAGTAGTTGGTAACGGTACAATGGGACATGGTATTGCTCAAGCATTTGCCACAGCCGGCCATGACGTTTTACTAAAAGGGCGCAGTGAAGCCTCACTGTGCAAGGCTCATAAAGCCATTGAAAAATTCCTTACAAGAAGCGTAGAAAAAGGGAAGATGGAAGCTGCCGTAAAGGACAGCATTCTTTCCAAGATTGTCGATACTATGAAGTATGAGGATCTTAAGGACGCAGATCTTGTAGTTGAAGTAGTTGCAGAGGATATGGCAACAAAGAAAGAGATTTGGCAGACACTTGATAAGGTTTGCAAACCGGAGGCAATTCTTGCTACAAATACATCCTCTTTATCAATCACGGAAATCGCATCATTTACAACTCGTCCTCAGAATGTTGTAGGAATGCACTTCTTCAACCCGGTTCCACTTATGAAACTAGTTGAGGTTATCAGCGGCCAGTTAACTTCTAAGGAAGTTCACGACAAGGCTGTTGAGATTGCAAAGGCAGTTGGAAAGACTCCGGTAAGCGTTAATGAAGCCCCCGGATTTGTTGTTAACAGAATCCTTATTCCTCTTGTAAATGAGGGAGTTGGCATTCTTGCAGACGGCGTTGCAACACGTGATGAGATTGATGCGGCAATGAAGCTTGGAGCTAACCACCCGATGGGACCTCTTGAGTTAGGAGATTTGATTGGCTTGGATGTTTGCCTTGCAATCATGGAGGTTCTTTATAATGAATACGGAGACAGCAAGTATCGTCCACATCCTCTTCTAAAAAAGATGGTACGTGCAGGACTTCTTGGTAGAAAAACAGGCAAGGGATTTTACGATTATAGCAAGTAACAGCCCGTGTGTCAATAAAAAAGCCGCTTGAAAAAGCGGCTTTTTTTATTGTTCCTGCGATATTACCGGATTAGCGTAAATGCCCAGAAAAATTTCACGCAGCTCCGCGGCGTCACCTTCCAGCGTGCTGAGTTGCTTTGCTGCATATTCTTCAAAATGCGATTTTTGTTCTAAAGTGTAATGAGCCGAGTATTTACCTTTTATTTGGTCTCCGGATACTGAAGCGCCCGCCGGTGAACCGACTGCCTCCTCTGCAAGCAAATCTGCAGAAATGTAATTGTTAGGCCACAACTTGTAAGAGTGGTGAATCTGCTTATCAATAATTTTCGCAAGCTCCTGGAAGCGCTCATTCTTAGTGAATTGAGCGCAATATTCCACCTCTTTTGGAAGAACCGGCTCCGTGAATTCAAGGTGAATGTTTCCTTTCCACTGAGTAAGCCCGGTGAGGATACTATTATAATCTTCATCCTCTCCCTTAATATATTTCTGTCTGCGAGAGACATAAAGCTCATGAGTTTTAAATACATCGCACGGCTCATATTCATAAGAAATTGCAACAGGCAGTATGTCAAGTTCTTCCATATCTTTCACAAAATCTCCGCTGCCGCTCATATCCAACATTTTAAGAAGCCCCTGCTCGGTCAAATCCACTCCGTCCTTTGTACGTCCGTTGCGCTGTGCAATCCATATAGAGCTCCGTTGCCCCGCAACCTTATATCTAATGTATTCTGAAAGAATCTTTGATGTAGTGTAAACTTCTCTAGGAGAAGTAGTTCTGATGACTTTAATCATCTTATTTGACCTGGCGATATCCTCAATAAACTGAGATGAAATAAGATTGTCCCCAACCGCCATTTCAGTGGTCTTGATTTTATTATTATGTAAAATCAGTTGAATTATAGCGGAATCCAGCACAATATCGCGATGATTTGTTATAATAACGTGCGTGCGGTTTGCGTCAAAATAATGCAATCCGTTGAAAACCACCTTATCGGCAGTATTTTTGAGAATAAGGGAAACAACCGTCGCCATTATTCTATCCTGGAAATCATCCACGGAATTACATGAAAGGAGAATCTTTCTAAGTTCTTCCTTATCAGTAATTTTAAGAAATGCTGCAATATCTTTTATAAAAGGACTGGCCGCAATTCTCTCCACCGCAGGGTGAACCTCAGAATCAAAGTATGGCCTAATGTCGTCAAACTTGCTTAAATCCATTTCAATAAGAAATTCCGCCAATGAACGGAACGCCGTTTTGTTTTGCGCGGCAAAGGTAATAAATTAAATTCCAATCGCTCTCTAATTTGATTTTTAGATCATGAACAATGATTATTCTCTGAATAACAAGCAACTATCACCGTAGCTCAAGAATCGGTAGCCGTTCTCCAGCGCATGTTGGTAAGCATATTTCCATCCGTCTCCAACAATTGCCGCAATAAGAAGCAAAAGGGTGCTTTGCGGCTGGTGGAAGTTTGTAATCTGTATGTCAATTACATGAAATTTATATCCAGGCACTATAATAATAGATGTGCCGGCAACCAACCGTTGCAGGTTATTGTCGTCTAAATATCTGATAATAGCCTCAATAGCTTCCTTAAGAGTATAACTATACTCCTTGTCATAAGGAGTCCACTGTCCCACAATTTCCGGAGAAAAACCTTTTAAGGATCTAATATACTTTAAAGAAATACCGGCTTCAATGCACTGAACACCTATAAAATATAAAGATTCAAGGGTTCTCGTAGTTGTTGTCCCGACAGATATTACCTTCTCCCCCGGACGCAGGGCCGCAAGATCCGCAAGAAACTGTCGGGATACAGAAAATGGCTCTGTGTGCATGTGGTGGTCAGCTATAAACTCGCTCTTTACCGGGATAAACGTCCCTGCACCAACATGCAAACATACATTGTCTCTTTTAATACCTTTATTATCAAGTGATTTAAGAACTCTCTCCGTAAAGTGGAGACCTGCGGTAGGAGCGGCAACAGAACCCTCAATCTTGGCATAGATTGTCTGGTAGCGTGTTTTGTCTATTGCCTCCGTCTTCCTGTTTAGATAAGGCGGAATTGGCACTTGTCCGCAAATATCTAAAACCTCTGAAAATGTGGCATTTGTATCCCATTTGAACCGCACAATTGACCCTTTTTCATCGCCCTTCTTTATAAGCTCCGCCCTCAAATTAACCGTTTTGGCATACCTATATATATTGTCATCCGCATTACTGGCGCTATCTGCAATGGATGCGCTGCCGGTATTATCTGCTATAAACCGAATATCACCCTCTTTCCAGCGTTTTGCATTTCCCAGGACCACATTCCATTCACAGCTGCCTACGCTGGCAAAGGACATCACATAGTCCTTGGGAGCAGTAGGATTGAGGCAAAGAATCTCAATGACAGCACCGGTGATCTTGCGGAAATAGAGTCTGGCCGGAACAACTTTAGTATTATTGAAGACCATAAATGAGTTCTCCGGGAGGTACTTATTTATATTATAAAAGTTATCATCAGAAATTTTATCTTTTCTAAACACCAAGAGCTTGGAACTGTCACGTTCTGCCAACGGATACTTGGCAATTCTCTCTTCCGGTAGAGAATAGGTGAAATCTACTATTTTAATTTTTGGCCTCAATTTTCAAAGTTTTGTGCAAAGATACAGAATTGTCCGCTTAAGATGAAATAATGAAAATAACGCAATTTTACATAATTTATATTTCACAAAATAAAACCACTCTGTTCACATAATTGCACATAATTTAAAACATTTGCGCAGCTCAACACACACGGCCACTTGCGGAGGATAACAAAAAGTTATTATTAAATATTTTAATATGTAACAATCTGATTTTCAGCAATAATATAAAATACACCTAAAGTTAAAGATTAAATAAATTCCGCGTTAATTTTTGAAAAACTGCGCAATTGCATGATTTAATTCATTTTTTTTAATTATAATATATTGAAATATAGAGTATTACCCATTTTTATCTAAATTACATCTTTAAATTATGGTACAATTGCGTAATTCCATTATAGTTTGCTTTAAAAGGTGTTTTTTTTAACGGTACGCAATATGTTCACAAAATTGTACAATTTTGTGAACATAAAATATTTTGAAAAATAATAAATAATTGTTTAAATTTGTAGTGTTTAAAGTTTACAAAAATGAAAGACCGTTTTCAGACCATTCTAAACCTGGAAAAAATATCGGCAGCTCAGCTTTCCGCAATTCTGGGGATTCAGCGTTCCACCCTATCAAATATCCTTGGGGGACGTAACAATCCAAGTTATGAAGTGATACATGGATTACTGACAAAATTACCGAATTTGAATATAGATTGGCTCCTTACCGGGGAGGGTCAACCGTATAGAAATATGTTAAAAAATTTCAGGGGTGACGTAATTTCAAAGGAGAAAAATGAGGAACAAAACTCCTCTGAAATTTTGGGAGACATAACAGGCGAAAATTCATCCGGCAACAAATCTGACCTCTTTGGCTTTGAAAAACCCGATGAAGATTTTCCATCAGACATAGAACAAATTTCTGATCCGGGTCAAGTGGTAAGTCAACTGACAGGCCAAGCAGGTCATCAGAGTGCAAATCAGAACTCAAAACCGGTCGGCAATCAGACCCTAAATGAACATATTCAGTATCAATCATCTGTAAATAAGGTTAATAACCTGTCTGGAGTTCAAAATACAGGGGCAATATCATTGCATGAAGTTCAAAAAAGAGAGAAGGAACAGGCAGAGATGCAGGCAAAGATGAAAAGGCTGCAACAGATTGTTAATGAGAAAACTGCAGCCGCAAAACGCTCCGCTCAACCCTCTGAGAATCAAATAAACGGGACAATATCATCAACCCCCGGGCAAATAAAAGAGCTAATAAAGGTGATTTTGCTCTATACCGACGGTTCTTTTGAAGAGTACGAAAAGATTTGAGTAAATTTGCCGCATTCAAACTAGAGTACGATAATGTATAAGCTAATAAGACCTCTGCTGTTTGCAATGCAGCCGGAAAAAATTCACGATTTGGTTGTCAACGGTCTTAAAATTTTGCGTGACGTTCCGTTAGCAAGGGCATGCGTACGGATGCTGTTTAACTACAAAAATCCCAAGCTGGAAAGAGAAGTTTTTGGCGTTACATTTAAAAATCCCGTTGGGCTTTCTGCAGGATTTGACAAGAACGGAGATATCTATAATGATATGTCGGATTTTGGCTTTGGCTTTATTGAAGTAGGAACATTGACACCAAAACCGCAAGATGGAAATCCACAGCCAAGATGCTTTAGACTACTTAAGGATGAGGCAATTATAAATAGGATGGGAATAAATAACAAAGGGGTGAAATACGCCGTATCCTATATTAAAAGACACCATCCAAATTGCGTTATCGGGGCAAGCATTACAAAAGGGAAAGATACGCCCGTTGAACAAGCGGCAAAAGATTATGAAATCTGCTTTGAGTATTTATATGATATTGTAGATTACATTGCTCTAAACGTCTCTTGCCCTAATGTCAAAGATCTTTATAAACTTCAAGATGTCACCAATTTATCTGAAATCATAGATAAACTTTTGGAATTGCGCAGAATGTATGATGATTACCGCCCTATCCTTCTTAAGATATCGCCGGACATCCCTTATACACAGTTGGATGAAATTATAGACACAATACTTGTTTCAGGTCTCGACGGTGTAATTGCCACAAATACAACTATCAGCAGAGACGGATTAAAGACAGACAATAAGACGCTGGATGCAATTGGCAACGGAGGATTAAGCGGAGCTCCGTTATTTAAAAAGACATTGGATTTTGTTTCATACATAGCCCGCAAGACTGGAGGCTCTTTGCCTATCATTGCAAGCGGAGGAATTATGTCTCCGCAACAGGCAAAACAGATGCTGGATGCCGGAGCCTCTCTGGTTCAGGTATATAGCGGGTTTATATATAACGGGCCTGGATTTGTAAAAAAGATTAATAAATATCTTGTTAAGAACATTAAATAGATAATACACAAGGAAAATCTTGAAAAATAAATTTTAAAACAAATGGTTACAGCATCAATATGTACAATTGGAGATGAGCTTTTGATTGGCCAGGTTGTGGACACAAACTCATCAATGATTGCAGTACAATTGAATAAAATTGGAGTAAAGGTTAACTCTATGGTCACCTGCGGAGATAACAGCAAAGACATGCTGAACTATATAGAGCAATGCCTAAAAACAACTGACGTTGTGCTCGTTACAGGAGGCCTCGGTCCCACAAAAGATGATATCACAAAAAATATTTTAGGTAAATTGAGCGGCAGTAAAAAAGATGTACGCAACAAAGAACAATATGATATCATTGAGAAAATTCTTACTGCGCGCGGAGTTCAGATGTTAGAAATAAACAAGCTTCAAGCCTGTGTTCCTGAAACATGTACGGTGATTCCAAACAAAGTTGGGACCGCCCCTATTATGCAGTTCTCATTTCCAAAAAGCAAATACGGAAGAAAGAATCTGTTGTTCTCAATGCCCGGCGTTCCGTTTGAGACGGAGCGCGCGTTGCCAGATATAATTGCCTCAATAAAAGAGCATTATCAACTAGATGACATCTTTCATAAGACAATATGCACAGCCGGTATTCCGGAATCTGCATTGGCTATGAAGATTGAAAAATGGGAAGATGCGCTTCCGGAAAATCTTCATCTTGCCTACTTGCCGGACCCCATTATGGGGGTAAGATTGAGACTTTCAATATACGGCACAACCCAAAAAGAGGGAGAAGAAGAATTAAAAAAATACTCCGCCTCTTTGTCTGAAATTTTGGGAGACGCTATCTTCAGTTTTGATGATGAAGCCCCTTATGAAGTACTTGGAAAAATATTGCTAAAAAAGAGAGCAACTATTTCAACTGCAGAGTCTTGTACCGGAGGTTTTTTAGCTCACCTTATTACGTCCGTTCCCGGTGCAAGCAGATATTTTTACGGAAGCGTTATCTCTTATGATAATAGCATAAAAATGGGAATTCTTGGTGTCGGCAAAAAAATTTTAGATACATACGGCGCAGTTAGCGAGCAGTGCGTCAGAGAAATGGCGGAGGGAGTTAAGAAAAAACTTAAGACCTCCTACTCTATTGCAACATCCGGAATTGCAGGTCCCGGAGGCGGAACAAAGGAGAAACCTCTTGGAACTCTTTGGATTGCGGTTTCCGGTCCAAATGGAACAGTCACAACGACTAAGACATTTAAAAACACCCGCGCGGTGAACATTAAGAGATTTGCATCAAGCGCTCTGGACTTTTTCAGATTGTGCATGCAGAGAGAATTAATTTAAACTGTCGGGATTCAAAATAGAAAATAATCAAAACAATATATTATGAACAGTAAAAAACCTATTTGCGCATTGTATAAATGCCTGTATTTTAGTTCATTAACCCTATTAACACTATTAATTATGGTATCCTGCGGAAAGAAAGCAAACAAAGATAAAGTTGCCGTTGCCATGGATGAGATCGATTCTCTGTTTACGGCACATTATTCGGTTGACGGAAATGGAAATCCAAAGTTTACAAATCCCGGAGGCGCAGTGCTAATAATGAAGGGCGATTCAATTCTTTTTGATAAAGGATATGGAATTGCAAATTATGAAGACTCGTCTAAAATTGACGGCAATACATTTTTTAACATAGCCTCTTGCTCAAAACAATTTTCAGCAGTAGCTATTTTAAAAATGGATGACCAGAAATTAATTGATATTCATAAGAGTATATATGACGTATCTCCAAAAGTTCTTCCATATTTGCCTCCTAAGAAAGCACCGTTTTCAGAGATCACTGTTGCAAATCTTATGTCTCACTCATCCGGAATTCCGGACGCGCGTCCAAGAGATGACAGAGAATTTGTATTAAAAGCAACTGATATGCAATCTATTGAATACATGAAAAATCTTGACAGTTTGCATTTTCAGCCAGGCACTCAGTATGAGTACATCAACCCTACTTTCCAGCTGCTTTATTTATTCATAGAAAAAATAAGCGGTCTTCCCTTTGAGCAATATATGCATGATAATATTTTTGTTCCGGCCGGAATGGACAGCACGGTTTATTTTGAGCCAGACAGAAAAATTCCCCACATGGCACACGGCTATGTTACTGATACTCCGGATGCCAAAGAGGGTACAAAGAAATTTCACGAATACGATTATGGAGAGGAATCGTTCTTTGCTACCAAGGCGGACGGCGGAATTTACACATCCACCCATCAGTTTATTAAATGGATAAAGGCGCTGAGAGATAACAAAATTATTTCTGCAAAAATGAAGAGCGAGGCGCAGTCTCCGGTAACAAAAGTAACCGGCAGCAAATACTGCGATTATCAAAACAGACCAAATACTTATTATGGTTATGGCTGGTTCATAGAGCAACAACCCGGATTCCCATTAAAAGTCTATCATACAGGAGATAACGGAGGCTTCCAAATTTATGAAGCATTCTTCCCCGGCGCAAATCTAACGGTACTTGTATTTGAAAATCGTAATGATCATGACCGCTGGAACATGGTTACCGATTTAGATAAAATTCTAAAGAAGGCCGGTTTAATGGAACCGGAAAATAAGTTGAAAAAATAGTAATAAGACAAATAAAAAGAGCCGGATTTTTCCGGCTCTTTTTATTTGTCTTAACTTGTACTTTGACAGTTTAAAACGTATAAGCTAAATCTTCAACACGCGTTAAAACTCTTAGCAAGTTTTCACCCAGGATATTCTTAACATCTGTCTCTGTATAACCTCTGGCAACCAGCTCTTTGGTAATATTCTCCATTTTGGAGATATCCTCCAGTCCAACCGGAGTTGTCTCTATCCCGTCAAAGTCAGAACCAAGTCCTACATGATCCGCCCCAACTAAATCGACAACATGATCTATATGGTCTACCAAATCTTTAACCGTAGGCCTCTTTATTTTTAAAATGTTCTTTTCTGCAAGACGGAAAGCTGCAACTTCTTTTTTTCCTTTTTTGTCGCTTTTCCAATATGCCTTCTGCGTATCCTCATAAATATCAGCTAAATCCCAGAACTGGTCAGCATACTCTTTACTGATAAATGCGGGATAAAAATTAATTTGAATAACGCCTCCGGCATGAGCAAGATCTTTAATCATCTTGTCTGTCATATTTCTCGGATGATTGGAAAGCGCTCTGCAACAAGAGTGTGTAGCAACAAAAGGAGCTTTTGAATATTTAAGGCAATCATAAAATGACTCATCGGAAATATGTGAGCAATCAACCATGATACCAAGCTGATTCATCTCTGCAACAACTTTTTTTCCAAACGGACTCAGACCGTGCCATGTCTTCTCTTTTGGAGCGCATGAATCACAAATTTGATTATTATATGCGTGGCTCAGAGTTATATATCTGATACCCAGGCGATAGAACTCATGCAGCAACGCCATGTCATTTTGAATTGGAGAACCGTTCTCCATCCCAAACATGATAGCTCCCCTGCCATGCGCCTTCAACTCTCTTGCCTGCCTTACCGTTGATGCAAATCCGACTTTATCAGGATTTGCGTCAATTGCGTCTCTTGTGAGCGCAATCAACTGCAAAGCTCTGCGGGTAGACTCATCCGGAGTTAATTTACCGGACGTGTAAATAGCGTAGAATGAAACGTCTACGCCGCCTTCTTTCATCCTCACAAAGTCATTATGTCCCTCTGTTCCTCTAACGCCAAGGTCTGCGTGCTCGTCAGCAAGACGGAGCGGAGTGTCACAATGAGTGTCAACAACCATTGCCTCTTTGTGAAGTTGATGTACTGATTTTGTCATAATATTTATTGAATTAGAATCTTCTGTAAAATATCTGTAGCGACAGATATTAAATGGTCCCCTTCCAATTTGTAGGAGGGACTAAAACCTCTTTAATTGCGCGAACGGTTACCCATCTTAAAAGATTAAGCATGCTGCCAGCCTTATCATTTGTACCGGATGCTCTTGAGCCCCCAAATGGTTGATAACCAACAACTGCGCCCGTTGTCTTATCATTAATATAGAAGTTGCCGGCGCAATATCTAAGCTTGCGGCAAATATCCTCACATGCAAGACGGTCATTTCCAAATACGGAACCTGTAAGTCCATAAGGGGAAGTACTCTCACAAAGTTCAAGTGTCTTATCAAGTTTGTTGTCATCATAAACATAAACTGTAAGAACCGGTCCAAACAACTCCTCTTCCATAGTTTTGAAATGAGGGTTAGACGTCTCAATTACGGTAGGATAAATAAAATATCCAACACTCTTGTCATGCTTTCCGCCGGCTACAATCTTTCCATCCTTAGACTTCTTGACAAACTCAATTGCTGCCGCAATTTTATCAAATGAAGCCTCATCGATAACTGCATTTACTACATTATTGTGGTCCATAATGCCGCCTACTTTAGCTTCACCAATGCGCTTTTTTATTCCTTTTAATACGCTATCCCATAAAGATTTAGGGCAGTACATTCTGCTGCATGCAGAACACTTCTGACCTGCATATCCAAATGATGCACAGAAAGCTGCATTTGCAACCGCGTCAGCATCGGCACTCTTATGAACAAAAATGAAATCTTTTCCGCCCGTCTCTCCAACGAGTCTTGGAAAGGTTTTGTAATGATCTATGTTCATTCCAACGCTCTTCCAAAGTCCGTTAAATGTTGAGCTTGAGCCGGTAAAGTGAATACCGCCAAGATCTTTTGAAGCAACCGCTGCATTACCAATAACTGAACCCTTGCCAGGCAGGAAGTTAACAACTCCTGCAGGAAGGCCTGCCTCCATAAATACCTGCATAATATAATAGTTGGACAAATATGCGGTAGATGATGGTTTCCAAAGAGTTGTATTGCCCATCATAACCGGAGACATATTCAAATTTGAATCAATAGAACTGAAATTGAAAGGAGTAACTGCTAATACAAATCCCTCCAGAGGTCTGTATTCCAAGGTGTTTATCATGCCTGCATCCGGTTTTGGCTGCATAGCGTAAATCTGTCCCGCAAACGCAGCATTGTATCTTAGAAAATCTACAAGCTCGCAAAGGTCTATTTCTGACTGGAATATATCCTTGCTCTGCCCAAGCATAATTGATGCATTGATTTTCTCTCTGTACTTGCCGGCAATTAATTCTCCCGCCTTCAAAAGAATAGAGGCTCTTACCCTCCAATCTGTCTCACCCCAAGCCTCATGAGCCTTCATTGCCGCGGCAATGGCCATTTTAACATCTTTCTCGCCGGCCTTATGATACTTTGCAATAACATGCTTATGATCATTAGGCTCAACCACCTTGCCAATATCTCCGGTCTTAACCTCCCTGCCGTCAATAATCAAGGGAATTTCTACAATTTGTTTACTCTGTCTCTTTAGTTCTGCATCAAGTTCTTTAAGAGCTTGAGTTCCCGGTGCGTAATTCTTAACCGGTTCATTCTGAGGAACTGGAAAAGTTGCTATTGAATTATTCATAGTTTTATTATTTAATTTTTTATTACTTTTGCGGTGATTTTCAGGCGTTTCTATTGCTTATTCCACAAATTTAGCAATTTTTTGTGCAAAATCTGCAACAAACAGCCAGCTTCTGCGACATACCTGTGAGACATTATGAAAGACAACCCGGCGGATATAGAGAATATTTACAACTGTCATTCCAGACGCTTGTATTTCACAAGTCTAAGAATACTTGGAAATTCGTTTGACGCAGAGGATGTTATGCAGGACACTGTAATTGAATATTATAAATTTCCAAACAAAGAGAAGATTAACAACGTTGGAGGATGGCTCCAGAGTGTCTGCGTTAGGAAGTCCATTGATTTGCTTAGGAAGAAAGCGAAGGAGGATAAGTATCGCGATCATATAAAGGACGATTTAAAAACTGAAGAGAGGATGGAGGATAATGAAAAGGCAGTAAGTTTGAATCTGCCTGAAGGTGAGGATGAAAGAGACGGCAATGTTGCAAGACTTATTGGAAAAATAAAAAAAATATTGATGTCACTGCCTTGCAGTTCAAGAATGATTGTGTCACTCCGTCTTTTTGAAGGATATGATTACGAGGAAATTGCACAAATAACGGGATTGACTGAGAGTGGAATCAGAAGCCAGTTTATGAGGGGCAGAAACAAAATTGCAGAGGAGTTGGACAAAGATAATACATTCAATACTAAACAATTATAAGGAGGGAAAGATATGAAAGAGATTAATGATTTGGAAAATTTTGTAGAGAAGAACAGGGATCTGTTTGACAATGGAGAACTCCCTGCAGAACACAAGAATAGATTTCTTAAAAAGCTGGAGGCCGTGCGCGCAGAAGAAAAGGCAGATGAAAATGTCGCAGAAGCACCGCATAACGGTAATAGACTGCAAGATGTTTTGAATTCCGCGGGGAATTGGTTTGCAGAGACCGCCAGAAGATTCACTACAAAGAAGGCGCTGCTGTATTTTGCAACACCATCTGTTGCGATTGCTGCAATTTGTCTTTTCTTCATACTCAAGGAGAATAATATAGAACGGGTTAAACTTGTTTCTCCTCAAGGAATTACAAACGTAGCAGCCATGGAGAACATATACTTGAAACAAGTGAAAAATTACGGCAATGTCCTAATTAATTCCAGCAGCAACGCCGGAGATGCAGCACAAGCTCAAGTTAAAAGCGTTGTATCCGCCCTTACGGAAGATGCAATTCCAATGTCGGAACAAATACCTTCCGAATTATCTAAAGATGAGCAATTTAAGATACTAAAGAAATACTACAACCAGAAAATGGCCGGACTAAAAAACATCAAAGTCTTTATAGCACAAAACAATCCGGAAGAGAACAACTTTAAATTTTGGAAATAATACAAAACATTTATAGCATGAAAAAGATTTTATTGGCGGCGTGCGCCCTATTACTAACAGTGTCCTCTGTATTTGGACAAAATTATATGAAACGTTATAAAGTTTCTGATTTACACGGAATTAGGGCATGCTCTATCTTTGATGTAACTATAGAGGAGGGCAATACGGACCTTGTCCAGGTAATCACCGATAGAGATTCAAGAGAGTGGTTAAACTATGTTACCGTAAGAGATGACAGTGGTATCCTGACACTAGATATAGATGAAAGAGGAGCCAGGAAAGCCGGACTTATTAACAGATTCGGACAGTGGAAGGATAAAAACGTACATTTAATGGTTAATGCTAAAATGAAGAAGCTGGATGCAGTGATCCTCTCCGGGGCTTCAAAATTGAAAACAAAGGGAACTTTTAAAGGTGGAAAGGTTACATGTAAAATTAGCGGCGCTGCATTTATGGATAACACAACTCTTGCTGTTGAATCATTGAACGCAGATGTAAGCGGCGCAGGAAAGATGTTTGTAAACGGAAGCTTTAAAATTGTAAACCTGGAACTTTCCGGAGCTTCCGTTACATGCCTGAACGGCACAATGGTTGATTTGACTGGCTCATTATCAGGAGCTTCCAAACTGCGCACCGATGTAACATCCAACTCTCTTAATGTTGAACTTTCCGGAGCATCAAATGCAGACCTTAACGGAAATGCACAGTTAATTAAACTTGAATGTTCAGGAGCAAGCAAATGTGAAGCAAGCGATCTGAACGCTAGAAATGCCGAAGTAGATCTAAGCGGAGTGAGCAAAGCAACGGTCAAAGCCATGAGCACCGTAACCGGAGAAGTCAATACTATGGCGCACTTAACTTGCTATGGTAATGCACAAGTGAAGATTGACAGCAAAAATGTAACAATTAAATAGATATTAGATATCTAAAGTTTAATTTTCATAAGATTTTTTACTGTCTAGGCGGCTGCTTTTGCGGCCGCCATTTTTACCCCTATCTTTTGTTAACTTTGCCGCTTTAAAGAGTCTGTGAACAGTTTAACTTGAACAGTTTAACTTGAACAGTTTAACTTGAACAGTTAACCTTAAGAATTAGGCTCATAGCAAATTTATGACAAGAAAAAATTTCTCATATTTAGCGCTTTGCATTCTGCTGCTTTATTATGCAGTGCTGCTGTTCCTGTGTCTTTATCATTTCAAGGACACCGGAATCAGCAACTATTTTCTTGGCATCCCTACTGACAAATGCATCCATTTTTGCATGTTCTTCCCTTTCCCTTTTGTGGTTTGGCTTTTTATTAAATTAAATTATAAACTTCATATTCCCGACGGCTGGATGTATCTGATTATCATCGTTGCCGGTATTTGCACAGCCATCACCACGGAGTTCTTGCAAGGCCTTACTACTTATAGAAGCGAGGACCCAGCCGATGCCGTTGCTGATACTATCGGGATAATTGCAGGATGCCTGCTACTGTTTGCAACCCGTAAATGGTTGCTGCGCAAGCTGCTAAAGCTACTTGATTCATAAGCCGATATAGAGTTTAAACACTCACACTACTCCTCTGCACTGCCGGTGGCATTGCATTGAGAAGCAGCACCCTCTTAACAAACACCTTTGCATTTTGTCATTTTGTCAGCATTTTCCGCTGGTACATTGTTTGATTTGTATCGATGCAATAAATTAACAAGCAGCGGCCTGTTCTGCATAAGCAACAACACAAATACCGCAGCGGCGGAAATAACTAACGGAAACGATTAAAAATTAAGATATTATGGCAAAAGGTAAAATTGGAGTAACCACAGAGAACATATTCCCTGTCATTAAAAAATTCTTGTATTCTGATCATGAAATTTTTCTTAGAGAGCTGGTAGCCAATGCAGTAGATGCTACGCAAAAGATGAAGGCCATTGCCGGCAAGGGAGATTATAAAGGAGAACTTGGAGATTTGACAATAAAAATTGCCAATGATGACAAAGCCAACATATTGACTATTACCGACCGCGGTATCGGCATGACTTCAGAGGAAGTTGATAAGTATATTAACCAAATTGCATTCTCCAGTGCAGGTGAATTTTTGGAGAAATATAAAGATCAGCTGGACAGCATTATAGGACACTTTGGGCTTGGGTTTTATTCTGCATTCATGGTCTCTAAAAAGGTGGAGATTGACTCATTGTCATGGACTGAAGGGGCAAAGGGTGTCAAGTGGAGTTGCGACGGCTCTCCCGAGTATACTATGGAGGAAAGCAGCAGAACAGAGAGAGGTACAACCATAACTCTTTATCTTGATGACGATTCCAAAGATTTTGCAAAGAAGGAAAAGGTTGAGGAGCTGCTTACCAAATATTGCAAGTTCATGCCCGTCTCAATTGCATTTGGGAAGGAGACAGAGTGGAAAGACGGTAAAAATGTTGAGACAGATAAAGACCATATAATAAATGATGTAACCCCTCTTTGGGCAAAGACTCCTTCTGAAATAAAAGATGAGGATTATCTGGATTTCTACAGGAAACTTTATCCTATGAAAGAGGACCCTCTTTTCTGGATCCATCTTAATGTAGATTATCCTTTCCATCTGACCGGAATTCTGTATTTTCCAAAGATTAAAGACAGAATGGACATCACAAAGAACCGGATACAACTATTTTGTAATCAGATGTTTGTAACTGATCAGGTAGAGAACATAGTTCCCGATTTTCTAACATTGCTTTACGGCGTAATTGATTCTCCGGACATACCTTTAAACGTCTCCAGAAGTTATCTTCAGGCAGATGAAAACGTAAAGAAGATTTCCACTTACATAACCCGTAAGGTCGCCGACAGATTGGAAGATATTGCAAAGAATAACAAGAAAGAGTTTGAGGATAAATGGGATAACTTAAAGATATTCATTGAGTACGGAATGCTTACAGATGAGAAGTTCTGCGAGCGCGCCCTTAAGTTTGCAATGTTTAAAGTATATGATGAGAAGGCAATAGAAAACAAAACGGAAGAGAAAAAAGAGGGAGAAAATAAAGAACAAAAACTGTCGGGAGCTTTAGCATCAGGCCATTACAAGTACATGAATTATGATGATTACAGGAAACTGATTGAGCCGGCGCAAACCGATAAGGATAAAAAAGTAGTCTATCTATATGCTACTGACCCTGTTGCGCAATACGCATACATCCAGACGGCGGAAAACAAAGGATATCAAGTTGCGATTTTTGACACGCAATTGGATGCTCACTTTATCAACCTGTTGGAATCCAAGCTAAAAGATTGTCGCTTTGCACGTGTGGACGCAGACAGTGTTGATGAATTGATTCCTAAGAAAGATGTGGAGAAATCTAAATTGAAAGAGGGAGAGGAGATGGATTTGGAGAACGCATTCTCTGCCGTGCTTCCTGCAGGACCGCATTATAACCTTAATGTTGAGAATCTTGGAGAAAACGCCGCCCCTATTCTTATTACTCAAAGTGAGTTTATGAGGCGTTACAAAGAGATGGCTTCAGTTGGTGGCGGAATTAATTTCTACGGAGATATGCCTGACTCATATACCATTAAGCTGAACGCCAAGAATCCTCTGGTTAAGAGTATTATGGAGGCAAAGGACAACGAGACGGGAACGCAAATTGCAGACCTTGCCCAGAAGAGCGCCAACATCCATGACGCAATCCATGCACTTGAGGATAAGACAAAAGGGAAAAAAGATGAGGAGATTTCCACTGAGGACAAAGATAAAAAGGAGAAACTGAACAAGGAACTCTCTTCTGTACAGGAAGAACGCCGCAACGTTATGATCAAATTCGCTCAAGGCAATACTCTTATGAGACAACTGACGGATCTGGCGCTTCTTGCAAACGGACTGCTAAAAGGCAAGGATCTGAATACATTTGTAAACAGGAGCTTAGAACTACTGAAAAAATAAAAAAAGGATGGCTTTTACGGCCATCCTTTTTTATAATATCTTTTATACCATTTTTGCAGTAAAGATTAAAAATAGTTTTTAAATACTTCAAAGAAAATATAGAGGATAAATAGAACTACGGCACAGTACAAAGGAATAAAAATATATCTATACTGCTTTTCTTTTGGTCTTTCTTTCCACCATATAAACCCACACACAAATACAAATGAGACTATAATAAAACTAATAATGTGGACCCATAAATGGTTTATTTGCATCTCAAACAACAAGGGTTTAATCAGTAATATCCATATAAGGAATACTAGAATGACGACGAGTTGATTTCTACGAGTTTTTTCCATAATCTTCTTGGGCATATTTAGTACATCTTTCAAAATCTCTCTTAGCTTTGCTTGCAGACATATAAGCCGTTGTGGCGCTGGTAAGTAGGCCCACCGCAGGAGTCCCTAAGCTACCTATCAAAAATGCAACTGTCGCTTCCTCTGCTGCATTAAACACTTTCTGAAAATCACTTCTGAACGCAGCATACATTGAGTCATAATTGAATTTTTCTGTTTTATCTTCATTTTTGTCACATCCTGATAGGGTTAAACAACAAAAGAAGAAAACAACAAAGAACGTTTTTTCTGCTTCATATCAATTAAATTTTAAGAATATATAAATTATAGAGCCTTACTATTCAACGTGATACGATTTAATTACTCAAATTTAACAATAATATTAACACTTTATCATTTATACTTAAAATTATTTTGCAGCCAGCACATAAGCCATCACAACAATATTTAATAAGGATGTACTTTTTGTATATTTACAAACAAAGAGAAAAATCAAACCATCACGATAATCGGCGCATACATAATGCCGCATCCCCCTATTATAATTCCTAAGATTGGAAAAGGAGAGGAGCGGAAAATTCAGAAGACGATTGATGCTTGCAAAGAGGTCGCAAATCGTATTGCAGCCCTTAAGCCTCAGACGATTGTGCTTACGTCTCCGCACTCTGTTTTGTACTCAGATTACTTTCATATTTCATCCGGCAGCGGAGCAAAGGGAAGTTTCTCCCAATTTGGTGCGCCGCAAGTGCAGATGGAAGTAACTTATGATGAGGAATTTGTAAGGCAGCTTTGCAATCTTGCAGAAAGATCTGCCCATGCAAATTCTAAAAATGCTTCTTCAAATCCTGAAGGCGTTCACGACAGGTATTCATCTTTTCCTGCGGGAACTCTCGGAGAAAGAGAGGAGTATAAAACGTTGGACCACGGAGTAATGGTACCGCTATCATTTGTAAATGAGCTATATACTGACTACAAACTGGTAAGGATAGGACTATCGGGATTATCGCCTCAAGAACATTATCAACTTGGCAAGATGATAACTGAAGTCTCTAACAAGCTGAATGGCAGGGTAGTATTTCTGGCCAGCGGGGACTTGTCACACAAGCTGACTGATGACGGTCCTTACGGTTTTTCTCCCGACGGGCCGGTATTTGACAAGCAAGTAATTGAGGCAATGGCAAATGCAGACTTTTTAAAGTTTCTAACATTTGAACCCGAATTCTGTGATTCTGCAGCAGAGTGCGGGTTGCGCTCCTTTATGATAATGGCGGGAGCGCTTGACTGCAAGGAAGTTAAAGCGGAACTCCTCTCTCATGAAGGACCATTTGGGGTTGGCTACGGAGTTGCCGCATTTGAAGTTGAAGGAGATAACCCGGCCCGCAATTTTGACGTGCAGCTGCAAGAGTATGAAAAACGCAAACTTGCCGGTATTAAGAGCAATGAGGATATTTATGTACGGCTGGCAAGATTTTCTCTGGAGACTTATGTGAGGAGCGGCAAGACCGCAAAGCTCTCTACTGATCCGGGTGCATCAAAATCCGACAATGTGAATAATATTGAATGTAACAATGGATTTAACGGCGGATATTTCTCTGTCAGTGAACTGCCTTTAGAGATGCTGCATGAACGTGCGGGTGTGTTTGTTTCTATTCATAAAGACGGACAGTTAAGAGGTTGCATTGGTACAATCGGTCCGGTAACGGAATCAATAGCCAGAGAGATAATACGCAATGCCGTTTCTGCGGGAACGGAGGATCCCCGTTTTGATGCCGTAAAGATCGGCGAATTGGATAATCTGGTGTACAGCGTCGATGTACTTGGTCCGATAGAAGATATTAAGGACAAAAGCCAGCTGGATGTAAGGCGTTACGGTGTGATTGTTTCATGCAAGGGACGCAGAGGACTGTTGCTCCCAAATCTTGAAGGCGTTGATACTGTTGATTATCAGATTGATATTGCAAGGCAGAAAGGCGGTATCGGAAAGAATGAAAAATATACCCTGCAAAGATTTGAAGTTGTAAGACACAAATAACATAATTAAATTTATTTAGATAGTTATTTAATACTATAAAAACATATAACAAGATGGTGATGTCAGAGAGCAAAATAATATGTGAAATTTGCCCGCATCATTGTGCTCTAACCAATGGTATGTCGGGAATTTGCAGAGGACGCTCCTGCAAGGATGGCAGAATAATTTGCTCAAATTACGGCATGCTTACTTCCATAGCATTAGACCCTATTGAAAAAAAACCGCTTAAGCAATTCTTTCCCGGCAGTAAGATACTATCCGTCGGGAGCTATGGCTGCAACATGCATTGCCCTTTTTGCCAAAACAGCGAGATCTCAATGATGGGTTTCAGTGACGGACCCGATGCCGGCAAGACACTGGAAAGCTGCAAAAAAGAACTTCCGTGCTACAAGTTCACGCCCGAAGCGCTTGTAGCAAAGGCCAAAGAACTTGAGAACCAAGAGAATATAGGTATTGCATATACATACAATGAGCCGCTTATCGGCTATGAATTTGTTTTGGATTGCGCTAGGCTTGCAAAAGCAAACGGGCTTAAAAACGTCCTTGTAACAAACGGAATGATTTGCGACAAGCCGCTGCAAAAGCTTCTACCTCACATAGATGCATTTAACATAGATTTAAAGGGGTTTGGTCAAAAAACGTATGATCTGCTGGGCGGAGACTTGGAATGCGTAAAGAACACCATAAAAACGGCGGCAAAAGTGTCTCATGTGGAGGTTACTACGTTGGTTGTCCCGGGAATGAATGATTCAGAAGAAGAAATAGATTCCATTGCATACTGGCTATCGGGATTACAAACTGTCGGGAACTCTATTATGCCCGACAAACGTGGCAACGGGTTTAAAGGAATGATCCCCTATCACTTGAGCCGCTTCTTTCCACGCTACAAAATGACTGATGCACAGGAAACTCCGGTTAAAAAAATTTACGCGCTCGCAGAAAGGGCACGCAAATATCTAAGATTTGTCTATACCGGCAACTGCTGAACTCTGCCTCTGAGCCAAAATTACCCCCGCAATTGCCAAAGCAATTCCGCAGACTTTTAACACGGTAAGTTCCTCTTGTCCAAGATAATATGCAACTACAGCCGAAACAGCAGGTATAATTGCGGAAAATACATTTGCACTGGTAATGCCTATCTTTGAAATAATAAACACCCACAAAGCAAAGCACAAACATGAACATAAAATTGCAAGAGCAAGAAGTGTCCCCTGTACCGGCAATGTAAAATAATCCGGCGTAAGTCCCTTAAGCCCAAATAATAAAAACGGCGGCAGAAAAAGCACCGAACCAATTATAAATTGCCACATCGTAATTGTTATTGCATTGTATCTGTCTGAAAGTTTATTCACCAAAAACGAATAAGAAACAGAACCGGCAACAGCCATAAATAATAAAATTATACCGTAAGAATTCTTAACCCCCATTCCGCCGGCTTTATAAACTACCATAAAAATTCCGGCGATTGTTAAAAACGTTCCGATTGTTTTCCACACGGAAAACGAAATATTTAGAAAAAAAGTCTCAATTATTATACAAACAACCGGTATGGTAGCTATTATCACGGCGGCCATAACGGGTGAGCCGGTATATTTTATTCCAAAATTTTCACCAATAAAATAGATAAACGGCTCAGAAAAAGCCAGAAGCATAAACCACTTGAAATCGCCCTTCTCTATTTTCTGAAACTTTCCGGAAATTTTTGCAAATGCATACATGAAAATTGCGGCAAGCAGGAGTCTTTCAAAAATGAAAGTGAAGATAGGTATGTTCCTGGTAATCAAAAAATTCTCCCATATAAAAGAAAATCCCCATACAATTACCGCAATCATTGCAGCGGTGTAAACCGCCCCTTTATTATTTCCTATACTCATTACCTAAATGAAATTAAAACAGATAAGATTGTTGCATCGATATAAGACGGGAAGCTACCTGTCAAATTCAAGCCTCATAACATTGCGTTCCCCGGTGAGCGTGCCATTGCTAACCATCTGGACGCCATTAACAAAAACCCCTTCTATAAAGGAACTAAAAGCTAAAGATGATTCTTCCTTTTGACCGCCGAACTCCGTAAAATCTTTTACGTAAAACGGACTCCAGCCGCACAAAGAAGCGGGATGCAATGAGCTATAACAATCTTTTTTAGAAAGGTTTACAAGTACAATATCTGCATAGTAGCCCTCTCTTAAAAAACCTCTTTTTGACAAATTAAAACATTTTGCAGGTCCGTGGCTCATCCGCTCAACTACCTGAGGCAAAGCGAATACGCCGCGTTTATATAGTTCAAGCATCATCTGCAAACTGTACTGCACCAGCGGAATTCCTCCCGGCGCACGCATATATGATTTCTTCTTATCTTCCAGTAAATGAGGAGCATGATCTGTGGCTACAACATTAATAACTCCGCTGCGCACTCCCTCTCTTATGGCCTCCATATCCTCCGCATCCTTAAGGGCAGGATTGCACCTGATTAAGCTGCCGTACTTTGCATAGTCCTTGTTGCAGAACCACAAATAATGAACGCATACTTCTCCGCTTATAACTGCTTTCTCTTCTCGTTTCCCGATGAAACTTTCTACATCAACACCATTTGCAGCCATTCCATCCCGCTCATTTTTAAGCATTGCAATTTCCTGAGCCGTAGAGATGTGCAAGATATGCAAGCGTGCGTTGTTCTTCTTTGCAAGAGCAATTGCAATCTTGCTGCTGGCAATGCAAGCCTCTCTGTTTCTTATTACGGAGTGGAGTCTTACGGGAATATCATCACCGTATTTTGCTTGATAAAATTTTAAATTTTCATCTATAATTTCTTGCTTCTCGCAGTGAGTTGCAATTAAAACGGGAGAAGATTCAAAAATTTCTTGCAGCGACAAGGGACTATCAACCAGCATATTGCCCGTAGATGAGCCCATAAATATCTTCACCCCGCAAACCTTGCACGGATCAACTTTCTTAACCTCTTCTACATTATCATTTGTAGTACCCATGTAGAAAGAATAATTGGCAAATGCGCGCTCTTTCCCAATATCATATTTCCTCTCCAGCTGCTCTATTGTGATTGCGGGAGGATTGTTGTTAGGCATATCCATAAAGCTTGTAACACCCCCAAGGACAGCCGCTTTACTCTCACTCTCTATAGTCCCCGTCTTGCCGTCTCCGGGCTCTCTAAAGTGCACCTGGTCATCAATAACCCCCGGCAATACGTGGAGTTCATCGGCATAAATAATTTTATCACATGTATTCCCGACAGTCTTTATTTCCTTCTCATATTCTGAGGCAGAAGCAAAATCAGACTCTTTGAATACTCTTGATATCACGGCATTCTGAATCAAAAGGCTACCCTTAAAAGATAGCCCCTCGTTTACTAATGTTCCGTTTTTAATAAGAATTTTCAAAAATCTATATGTTAAAAAATTATCGGCCGCCTATAATCAAAGTGTTTCAATTTGCACTTGCATGTACATGTGTTTTTGCTCTTATCTTTCTGAATTTAAGCTTAATAACTCCCCAAAACGCTTCCCCAAAAATACCCGAACTCATCTTGGATGTACCCTCTTTTCTATCAACAAATATAATCGGAACCTCAGCTATCTTAAATCCAAGTTTGCTGGCGGTATATTTCATCTCTATCTGGAACCCGTAACCGTGCATTCTAACCTTATTAAAATCAATGGTTTCCAGCACTTTCTTACTATAGCATACAAAGCCTGCAGTGCAATCAAAAATATGAATATGCAACATTCTTCTTACATAAGTAGATGCAAAATAGGACATTACAACCCTCCCTATAGGCCAGTTAATTACACTTACACCATTGCAATAGCGAGAGCCGATTGACACATCTGCCCCGTTTCTGCATGCATTGTAAAGTTTTGGAAGGTCATCTGGGTTGTGGGAGAAGTCTGCATCCATCTCAATCACATATTGATAGTTATGTTCTATTCCCCACTTAAATGCTGTAATATAGGCTGTTCCAAGCCCCAGCTTACCTTTCCTCTCAATTAAAAATAATCTGTCGGGAAACTCCTGCTGAAGTTTTTTTATGATGTTTGCCGTTCCATCAGGTGAATTATCATCAACTGCAAGGATATGAAACCCACCGGGTAACGCAAATATAACCCTGGTAATTTTTTCTATATTTTCCTTCTCGTTGTAGGTTGGAATTATGACTAATTTCTCCGGCATAACAACCATGTTTAACGGAGGCCAAAGGTAATACATTTTGACTCAGTTACAAAATGGCGCAACCTGCACGGTGAATGATTTCAAAACCGTTTTTAGTCACTCTTATTGCAGCAATTTTAATTGAATACGGCCACGCTGCAGATCTACGCCTATGACGCGGACCTTTACATTCTGGTGTAGCTTAAGGACTTCCGTTGGAGATTTGATGAAGTGGTCCGCCATATTGGAAATATGGATAAGGCCGTTTTGTTTGATACCTATGTCCACAAACGCCCCAAAGTTTGTAATATTGGTGACTATTCCCGGCAGTTCCATCTCCTCTTTAACATCCTCTATTGTAGAGATTTCCTGAGAGAACTCAAATTCTTTTGCACTCTCGCGCGGATCACGTCCGGGCCTTAAAAGTTCCCGAATAATATCTTTGAGAGTTGGAAGACCTACTGCATTGTTAACGTATTTGTTTATATCAATAGCATTTACCTTGATCGGATTGGAAATAAGCTCCTGCAAAGGAACGCTCATATCACCGGCCATCTGCGCAACGAGAGCATATCTCTCCGGGTGCACCGCCGTGTTATCCAGCTCATTGGAGGCACCGGGGATACGCAGGAAGCCTGCCGCCTGCTCAAAAACTTTAACACCAAGACGCTTAACTTTAAGAAGCTGCTGTCGGGAGCTGAAAGGACCATTCTCGTTTCTGTAATCCACTATATTCTGGGCAATTGCAGGGCCTACGCCGGAAACGTAAGAGAGCAGATGCTTGCTGGCGGTGTTAAGATTCACTCCAACGCTGTTCACACAACTCTCCACTACATCATCCAACTTCTCTTTTAAAAGAGTCTGATCCACATCATGCTGATACTGACCTATTCCCAAAGATTTTGGATCTATCTTTACAAGCTCTGCAAGTGGGTCCATAAGCCGCCTCCCGATAGATACCGCACCTCTTACTGTTACGTCATACTCCGGGAATTCCTCACGGGCGACAGCTGATGCAGAGTAGATTGAGGCCCCGTCCTCACTGACAGAGAAAACTTTGACGGGATGAGAAAAACTCAGCCTCTTAATGAAAGCCTCCGTCTCACGCGCCGCCGTTCCATTGCCGATTGCAACTACTTCAATCTTATATTTATCTACCAGTTCGGTCACTTTTTTCATTGCGTCTATTTTCTGATTCACAGGAGGATGTGGAAAAATAACATCATGAGCAAGCAGCCTGCCCTGAGCATCCAGACATACAACTTTGCAGCCCGTCCTAAAGCCCGGGTCAAGCGCCAACGTAGACTTCTGACCAACAGGGGGAGCAAGCAGCAGTTGACGCAAGTTCTCACCAAAAACTTTTACGGAATCCAAATCGGCTTTTTCCTTTGCAATGTGAAGCGCCTCATTTTCAATCGACGGATGGAGCAATCTTTTATAAGCATCACCTTCTGCAATCTCAAATTGTTCATACAGCTGATGAGAAGTACAACGCCTCCCGTTAAACAATTTATGTGAAATTATTTTCTTTGCAATATTCTCATCTACAGACACTTTTGCAGATAGCACGCCTTCCTCTGCAGCACGCAAAATAGCAAGAACTCTATGAGAGGGCATGCCGGCAATGTCTCCGCTAAAGTCAAAATAGTTCTCATAATTAGCCCCTTCTTCCTCTTTGCCTTTTACCACTTTTGCCTTTATAACTCCGCTCTTGCAATAATATTTTCTTAACTCCTGACGGATATCCTTTGACTCTGAAATATTTTCCGCTATGATATCTCTTGCGCCCTGCAAAGCAGCCTGGGCATCAGGCACTTTTTCATTCACGAATTTTTTTGCAAATTCCTCGGGTTCAGGTAAATCAAAAGACATCATCTTTAAGGCAAGAGGTTCTAGCTTGTTCTCTTTTGCAACACTTGCGCGTGTTTTTCTCTTTGGTCTGAAAGGCAAATATATGTCCTCCAATTCCTGCGGGTCTATGCTATTCTCTATCTGTTTCTGAAGCTCAGGTGTCATCTTCTCTTGATCCGTAATGCTTTTGATTACCACCTCTTTGCGCTTGTCCAGCTCATTAAATTTTTCCCAGTCAAACTTTACCTCCGCAACCTGCACATCATCCAAAGAACCCGTCTTCTCTTTCCTATATCTGCTGATAAAAGGAACCGTTGCCCCCTCCTCCAAAAGTTCCACACAATTCTCTATTTGCCAAGATCTTACGTCAAGCTTGCCTGCAATACTTTCTACGTACAGTTTATTCATTTGAAAAAAAATTGATAATTATCTCTAAACCTTATCACTTAAAAGATGCAGCAAGGTAATAAAAAAAAGCCCTCTTAAAAAGAGAGCAGACTCGTCCATAAACATGGCAATACTGACTATATCTTAATCGTGTGAAACCTGTTGCAGCTGATTTCTGTAAGCAGAGAAAATATTTGATTTTGAGACAAATCCGAGATACCTGTCCTCCTTATCCAGAACAGGAAGATTCCATGCCCCTGTGGTCTCAAACTTTTTCATTACAGCATCCATGCGATCATCTTCATATACATAATCTTGAGCCGGCTTCATGTATGTGTAAACATGCTCTATCGGGTATTTGTTTTTATCAAACATATCCGCCTTTACATCATCCAGTGAAACAATGCCTTGTAGCACACCAAGGCGGTCAACGACAGGGAAAAGATTTCTCTTTGAATCTGCAATCACCTCAACAAATTCTCCAAGACTCTCGTTCATATTCACCACAGAGAAATCTTTCTCTATCAGCTCACTCGTCTTAAGAAGAGTGAGCACGGCCTGGTCACTGTCGTGAGTTAAAAGATACCCCTGCTTTGCAATACGCTTTGTATATATTGAATAAGGTTCAAACAATCTGATTGTTGCATAAGATATTGCAGCCGTAATAATCAGCGGCATAAGCAACGTGTAACCTCCTGTAATTTCAGCAATTAGGACAATTGCGGTCATTGGCGCCTGCATGACTCCCGCCATAAGACCGGCCATGCCCACAAGCACAAAATTTGTCTCCGGAATTGGAAGTCCGCTAAGATTGCAAAATCTTGCAACAACAAACCCAAGGATTCCTCCCATAAACAAAGTTGGTCCGAATGTTCCTCCAACTCCACCACCCGCATTTGTGAATGTCATGGAGAAAACTTTAAAGAAAAATACGCCAAGGAAGAAGAGCGGAATTATCCAAGGTTTTATAAAAAAGCCGCTGAAATATGTTGTGCCAATTGCAAATAAGTCTCTGCCATTCAGCAGTGCCGTAAGACAACCGTAACCTTCTCCGTATAACGGAGGAAAGAAAAATATTAACATTCCAAGTCCCATTGAGCAAATAGACCATCGCCCAAAAGAATTGATTATTTTATAAATTTTGTCCTCCATAAAAAGGGTTGTCCTTGTAAAATAGAGAGATGCAAAACCGCATATAATTCCAAACAAGATATAAAACGGAATATTATACATGCGGAAAACGGACAGAGTTGTTGCAAAAATAACCGCGTCCCCATTAAAAATATACGCCACAGTAGTAGCTGTGATTGAGGACATTACAAGAGGAAGAATAGAAGTCATGGACATATTGAACAGCAATATCTCCAGCGTAAATAAGACTCCGGCCATTGGCGCTTTAAAAATTCCGGCAATTGCACCGGCGGCGCCGCACCCTAAAAGCAGCGTTATGTTTTTATATGAGAGCCCTATCTTTCTTCCAACGTTAGAACCAATAGCCGCACCGGTGTAAACAATTGGAGCCTCGGCACCTACAGAACCTCCAAAACCGATTGTCAGCGCGCTGGTTACAATGGATGACCATATATTGTGAGGCCTGATTTTAGACTCATTTCTGGAAATTGCAAGCAGCACTTTTGTAACTCCGTGGCTGATGTTATCTTTTATGACAAAGCGAACAATCAAATAGGCCAGCAGCATTCCAACGCCGGGATATAGAAAATACAAAATGCCGGAAGCAGGGTTCTTAAACCACCCAACCAGCAAATGTTGTACTAAACTTATTAATTCTTTAAGAATGACTGCTGCAATTCCGCTACCCAATCCAACAATAAAAGCCAGCAAAAGAATTTCCCTTTGCTCCGGCATCCTGTTAAGCCACAGAATTATCCGACTAGAAATTTTATGAGTCAGACGGTGGAGCATTACATCTTGCAAAAGTTTTTATTCATCGGCATCCGCGTCATCATCCGCATCGCTAATATTCTCTGTATCGTTATCGGGGAAAGTCTCACCCTCTGCAGGTCCGTCAGATTCTGCAGCTGCGGCATCAGGGAACAAACCATTCTGCGCATCATCATAGTCGTCTACCTTCACAACCATTTTAATCAGATAGACAGCATCATGCGTCTCCATAGAAATAGCATAGAAAGAGGAGCCGTCCGGCTTATCCACTTTAAAAAGATCAGCCATATAGTCTGCATATCCTTTTGGATATTTCTCTCTAAACGCCTCTTCCAATTCCGGGTTCATATTCTGGTAGCTTACCACCAGTCTCTTCTTCTGACTTATAGAAGCTGGAACACCAACATTCTTAGGCCTTTCCGTTGTCATAAGCACCGGGCTTGCCTGTTGCTTGTCAACAGAAGTTGGTCTTATTTTGATAGTAGTTCTTTTTGCAATATCCTGTTTTACGGGGACTTTAGCCATATTATTCTCAACAGGTTTAGCGACAGGCTTAATTTCAACTTTTTTTACTGGCTTTGTAGCAATCCCTTCGGCGACCTTCTTTGGCCGAACCACTGCAACTATCTTTTTTTTAGGCTGCACTTTCACTACCTTCTTAGGCTGTGATTTCACAACTTTCTTTTTTGGTTGTGCTTTTACAACCTTTTTTGGCTGCGCTTTCACAACCTTATTTTTTTGCCTTGCCTTCACAACCTTTTTTTTAGGCTGCGATTTCACAACTATTTTGACACTCTTTTTTGGAGCAGTTTTTTTCTTAACAACCACCTTCTTATTAGATTTAATTTTCTCCTTGCTAACTGATTTAGTCATTGCTAAAAACGTGTTATCAATTTTCTCATGCAATTATACAGCAAATTTTCAAATAACAAAAAAAATTAAGTTACTTCTTAAAAAAATAGCTTTTTTGCTCTTTTTTACGAAGCGGATTTCTCTCCACCGGAATAGAAACAAACGTTCTGGTATCCAGACCGGTATAATAAGAAATAGAACTGCGTGTCATAGGGGTGGGAGTAAAGTCTTGCACTTGGTCCATATACACTCCTCGTAAAAATTTATTGTTGGCCAGAGCCCTCATGTCTTCCATAGTACAGCCGGGATGAGAAGAGATAAAATAAGGCACTAACTGCAACCTAATTCCCTTGTCCTTATTGTGCTTGTCAAACTCAGTCCTTAATCTCTCAAACAACTTGAAGGAAGGTTTGCCCATCTGTTTAAGCACATCATTCTCCGTATGTTCCGGAGCAACCTTTAATCTGCCGCTAGTGTGTTTTTCCATTAACTCATAGAAATAATTCCGGCAGGTATCATCATAAAATCCGCGGTCGGACAAGAACAAATCATAACGGATTCCGCTCCCAATATAGGAGTGTTTAATCCCGGGAATCGCATCAATTTTATGGTATAAATCCAGCAAATTCTTGTGAGAATTATTCAAGTTGGAACACATTGAAGGAAACAGGCATGATTTCCTCTTGCACTTGTCACACAGGGTTTTATCCCGTCCCTCCATACAATACATGTTGGCAGTAGGACCTCCGACATCAGAAAGATTCCCTGCAAAGCCGGGAATTTGCTTCACTTTTTCAATCTCCCTTATAATAGATTCATGGCTTCTGCTCTGTATAAACTTTCCCTGATGAGCGGCAATTGTACAAAAGCTGCAACCTCCAAAACATCCCCTGTGAATGTTAATTGAGAACTTTATCATTTCATACGCAGGAATAACTTTTCCCTTGTACCTGGGATGCGGCAAACGCGTATAAGGCAAATCGTGATATGAATCCAGTTCCTTCTGGGTTGGCATTCCATAAGGAACATTAACATACACATATCCTCCGTCACAAGGTTCAACCAACACTTTTGGTTCCTTTACATTTGCCTGAAGTTCAATCTCATTAAAGTTTTCTATAAATGCCCTTTTGCTCTTTACACACTCATCAAAAGAGTGCAGCAAAATCAAATCGTCTGACTTTTTTGGCGCCTCTTTGCTGAAATATGCAATCTGCTTTAACAGGCTTCTGTCATCATGCCCCTTCTCTCCCGACAGTCCTTTCTTTTGTTTATGATTCCTATCTCTCAGATACTCTGCAATTTCAACAATAGGCTTTTCTCCCATTCCATAAATAAGAAAATCAGCTCCGCTGTCCACAAGCAGAGAAGGCATCAATTTGTCCTGCCAATAATCATAATGTGTAAGACGTCTTAATGATGCCTCTATTCCTCCAATAACAAGGGGAATATCAGGATATAAATTCTTTATAATTCTGGAATAAGTTCTTACCGCATAATCCGGTCTGAATGAAGCTGCTCCGTTTGGGGTATAGGCATCATTGCTGCGCAACCTTTTTGCGGCGGTATAATGATTAACCATTGAGTCCATGGCTCCGGATGTTACCGCAAAGAATAGACGCGGAACACCCATTTTTTTAAAATCTCTCAGATCGTCTCTCCAGTTTGGTTGCGGTACAACAGCAACTCTGTATCCGTTATGCTCTAGAACTCTGGATATTACTGCCGCACCAAATGCTGGATGATCTACATAGGCATCTCCTGAAAACAAAACAACATCCACATTCTCCCACCCAAGTTTAAGCATCTCATCTCTGGTCGTTGGAAGAAATGGAGAAACATGATTTTTTTTGGTGTATTGTTGAATATTATCCATCAGATAAAACTGTCGATATACAAAATTACATCCTCTCCGGAAGTTCAATTCCAAGAATACCCATTCCCTTTACAAGAACTTTTGCAATCTCAGACGCAATAGCCAGTCTCTCCGCCCTAACGCTCTGATTCTCTTCTTTTAATATTGAACAATCATGATAATACTGGTTAAATTCTTTGGCAAGGTCATAGCAATAATTGGCAACAACAGCGGGAGATTTTTGATCTCCGGCCTCTTTGATTTTTACCGGGAATGAATTCAAAAGTTTTATAAGTTCTATCTCTTTTGGCAGCAATGATCCGGCCTTAACGTCCGGAGCATAATTCATCTCTCCCGCCTTGCGTAAAATAGACTTTATTCTTGCGTGGGTATACTGTATAAACGGGCCGGTATTACCGTTAAAATCAATTGATTCCTTTGGATTGAACAACATCGTTTTGCGCGGATCCACTTTTATTATAAAGTACTTAAGAGCACCCAACCCAAGCATCTCAAATAACTTGTTTTGTTCCTCCTTGCTCAGTCCCTCCAGCTTGCCAAGTTCCTGCGAATTTTCTTTTGCAGTATTGAACATTTCATCTATCAAATCATCCGCATCTACAACCGTTCCCTCTCTGGATTTCATCTTCCCCTCCGGCAATTCAACCATACCGTAGGACATATGATAAATTGAATCGGACCAACCAAAGCCAAGCTTCTTAAGAATTAGCTTAAGGACCTGAAAATGATAGTTTTGTTCATCTCCCACAACATAAATCATCTGGTCAAAATGATATTTGTCAAACCTCTCTTCCGCCGTGCCCAGATCTTGAGTCATATAAACAGATGTTCCGTCCCCCCTTAGCAAAAGTTTCTGGTCAAGGCCGTCTTTTTCCAAATTGCACCAGACGGAACCGTCCGGATGTTTTTCAAAAATACCTTTCTCCAGTCCGTCCATGACAAGTTTTTTACCTAGCTTATATGTATCTGATTCATAATAGATAATATCAAAATTTATTCCCAGCCTCCTATATGTTTCATCAAATCCTTTATATACCCAACCGTTCATGGTCTTCCACAACTCAACTATATCTTTATCCCCGGCCTCCCACTTGCGCAACATTTCCTGCGCTTCTTTTTGTATAGGAGCCTCTCTCTCAGCCTCTTTCTGGCGCTCTTTTTCTTGGTCGGAGTCTGAACACGGAATACCTTTTGACAAAATATCTTCCGCCTGTTTCTTCAAAATGTTGTTAAAGGCCACATAATAATTCCCGACAAAGTGGTCTCCCTTAATACCAGTAGATGAAGGTGTTGCACCATTTGCTTCTCTCTTCCATGCTATCATGGATTTGCAAATGTGGATACCCCTGTCATTTACTATGTTTGTCTTAACCACCTTGTTTCCATTGGCTTCCATTAGTTTGGAAACCGACCAGCCAAGAAGGTTGTTTCTTATATGTCCAAGATGCAAAGGCTTGTTTGTGTTTGGAGACGAGAACTCTACCATCACTGTTTTTCCGGTTGGCGGAAGCTGTCCAAAATCTTTTGTTGCATATATGTCCGCAAACTCCTTCAGCCAAAAAGCATCTGAAAATTTAATATTCAAAAATCCCTTGATCACATTATATGACTTTATCCACGGGCAATTGGTTTTCAACCAGTTGCCAATTTCTTCCGCCGTTACTTCAGGCGATTTTTTGCTCACTCTTAGAAGCGGAAAAGTCACAATAGTCAAGTCTCCGTCAAATTCTTTCTTAGTTGCCTGAGGCTGCAATAATTTACTGTCGGGAACTGCATTATACAGAGCCTTTACCGCCTCAGCCAATTTTTGTGAAATAAAAATATCCGGATTCATGTGTATTTCTATGTTTACGTAATTATCTATCAAGTAATATATTTCTTTATTTCTGCTCCGTTTCCTGTTTAGCAAAATAAATCTTCATTGCGGCTTTTACCTTTGGAGAAAGGTAGAAAAGTGTAAACATTGTTGCAAACGCCATCAGTGCATAACACAAGTCCACAATAGAAACAGCTAGTTTTAACGGAATTACAGCGGCTACAATTAGCATTGCCAAGAAAAAGTAGTTATAATATTTACCGTATTTTGCTCCAAACAAGAAGCTTGTACATTTGCATCCGTAATAGGAATAGGAGAACATTGTGGAGAATGCAAAAAATAAAACCATCAGCATAAGAAGATATCCTCCCAAATGTCCGTTGAATATTGGCAGCGGGATTGATGCGTTAAAGGAATTGATTGCTATCTCCAAGCCTTTTATCTGAGTTCCGGCTACCGGAAGAGTATAATTTCCGCTTGCCGTTGCAATTAAAATTGCAAGGGCTGTTAATGTGCATACAAGGCCGGAATCAATTGACGGACCGATCATTGCAACAAGACCCTCTCTTACTGGTTCATTGTTTTTGGATGCACCGTGCATCATGCTTGCCGTTCCAACGCCCGCTTCATTTACAAGCGCGGCTCTTCTTGCTCCAATGACCGCAACCATTATAAGAGAACCGGCAGCTCCCCCAACTCCGGCGCGTACGGTAAATGCACCGCGGAATATTTCTCCAAAGACGGCAGGAACTACGGATATATTTGCGCATATAATGTAAAGCACTATAAGGAAGTACATTGCAACCATAAGCGGAACAATTTTAGAGGATATCTTTGCAATTCTCTGTATGCCGCCCAAAACCACAACAGACACTATAGCACAGATTATCAGACCCATTACTAACCTCAGCATTGGGGTTGTCTCTACTCCGGCAGGAGCCGTAAATGTAGTAATGACGGCTTCTGTAAGTTGATTAGCCTGCATAATACACAAAGTGCCGATGAGTCCGAAAATACAGAAAAATATTGCAAGCGGTTTCCACTTAGGTCCTAGTCCCTGAGTAATCATATACATTGGTCCTCCCTGCACCTCTCCGTTTGAGTCTTTTCCTTTGTACATAATTGTCAATGTGCCCTCAAAAAATTTTGTAGCCATCCCTACTACGGCGCTAACCCACATCCAGAAAATTGCACCCGGGCCTCCCATTGTAAGAGCAATAGCAACTCCGGCTATATTTCCCATGCCGACAGTTGCGGCGATTGCACTCATAAGTGCCTCAAAAGAAGATATTTGTCCCGGCGCATCCTCTTTTTTGGAGAGGGACTTGATAGCTTTTCCATAGTACCTAAAAGGTACAAATCCGGAATAAACAAGGAAGAAAAGACCGCCGCCAATCAGCAGCAAAAATTCAGGATAATTGCAAACGGCATCGCTTATCTTAATAATCCAGTCAGATATGCCGTTCAAGAACAAAACAGTATTCATCAGTAAATAAAATTCTAAGGTTCATCACAAACAGACGGGCAAAAAAAATTACCCCTGCCGTAACACGGCAAAGGTAATAATTTTTAAGGGCAAAAATTGTATTAATAACTGTCGCGACAGATATTAAAATTAAAAAGAATCTTATCCAAGATAATTTTTAAGAAGTTTGCTTCTTGTGCTGTTGCGCAATCTTCTGATAGCCTTCTCTTTAATCTGCCTTACTCTTTCTCTTGTAAGGTTAAACGTCTCACCTATCTCTTCCAAAGTCTTTTCCTGACATCCGATTCCAAAGAAATACTTCACGATATTTCTTTCTCTCTCTGTAAGCGTTGAGAGAGCTCTCTCTATCTCTTTGTTAAGAGATTCATTTACAAGTCCTTTGTCCGCAGATGGAGAATCATTGTTAGGCAGCACGTCCAGCAAACTGTTATCCTCCCCGTCAACAAACGGAGCATCAACGGAAACATGGCGGCCGGAAACCCTAAGAGTATCCGCAATTTTATCCTTTGGAATATTAAGAATATCGGCAAGTTCCTCAGATGACGGCATTCTCTCATTCTCCTGTTCAAACTTGTTAAGCGCCTTGTTTATTTTGTTCAAAGACCCAACCTGATTAAGGGGCAATCTTACAATTCTGGATTGCTCCGCAAGAGCTTGAAGTATAGATTGTCTAATCCACCACACGGCGTAAGAGATAAATTTGAAACCTCTTGTTTCATCAAATTTCTCCGCAGCCTTAATCAAGCCAAGGTTTCCCTCATTGATCAAGTCCGGCAAACTAAGTCCCTGATTTTGATACTGTTTTGCAACGGATACCACAAATCTAAGATTTGCTCTGGTTAGCTTTTCCAGCGCGGCTTGGTCACCCTTCTTGATTCTTTGGGCCAGCTCTACCTCATCTTCAATGGTTATGCGCTCTTCCCTTCCTATCTCCTGTAAGTACTTGTCCAAGGAGGCACTTTCCCTGTTGGTGATAGACTTTGTAATCTTTAATTGTCTCATATTGTATATAACTCCTGTAGAAATGCAAATTTTCCAAATTGCGTTCTTTATACGAAAAAACGGATGAAATTGTTACAACATATTTAAAAAATTTCATAACTCGCAGTAAGGTATCTTCCGTAAAAAAATATTATATTCGCTTGATTTAGATGCTCTACCGTATAAATGCGCTGCATTGTAATTTATTCCCCCGTTATGGAAGAAAAGACGGAATCCGCCCCAACCGACAGAACTGATGTAGAAAGTCACACAGATATGTCCGCATGCTGCCGGATCGGCTGTTAGAGATACGGCGCTAAAACCAAACAATGCCCTCTCCTTCAGATAATCTCAAGGACCTGATTGGTGCGTACTATCTGATTAAGAATATTAAATTCCATATCAGAGATACCGGAGTCTAAGTTAGTGAAGAAAATTTGGAGAAAATCTTTTGAACGTTTTGTAAAACTTAATAGATTTGTATAAGGAACGGGATTTGGCCTCTCCGTATGCAGCACCATAGTAGAGAAATTAAGAGGCAAGATTGGAGTAAAATTTAAAAAAGAGGGCTCTTCTTTCTGGTTTGTGCTTCCGGCTACTAACAATGCCTACAATTGGGATATAGAAAATAAAAAAGATATTAAATTTATGAACACAGAGAAAATTCAGGGTAGCAACGCAGGACAGACTAATAATGAGAGCAATAGAGCGCTTATACTTATTGCAGAAGATACGGACAGCAATTTTATCTTGGAGAATTCCATGTTGAAAAAAATGTACACCGTAGAGAGAGCTTTGGACGGAATAGAGGCCGTAGAAAAATGTCAATCTATTAAGCCTGACTTAATATTGATGGACATGCAAATGCCTAGAATGGATGGTCTGGAGGCCACAAAGAAAATAAGGGAATTCAATAAAAATGTTCCAATTATAGCCGTTACCGCGTTTGCTTTTGAGCAAGATAAAATTAACGCATTGGCCGCCGGCTGCAACACATACGTGAGCAAACCTATTTCTATTATCGGTTTTAGGCGCACTGTTGCTGAAGAACTTGCCAAAATAGGTAAATAAATAATTCATTTTTTCTATTTTTGTCTAAATAAATTAAACTAACATATCATGAGGTTTACAACTACAAGCACAGATTTTTTGCAGGCATTATTGTCAGTATCTAGAGTTATTCTTCCAAAGCCGCCAATCCCTATTCTAGAAGATTTTCTTTTGGAATTGGATGAGAATAATAATCTAACCATAACGGCTTCTGATCAAGAAACTACTCTTAAGACAATGTTGACAATAGAAGACGTTAAGGAGGGAGGGAGAATAGCCGTTCCCGCTGTCTTGTTAACTAACTCATTTAAAGAGCTTCCAACCCAACCGGTTGAATTCATCACAAATGAAGATAAAAACAATGTTACTATAACTTGGGCAAACGGTACTGCTAACATTCCGTTTGTACAACCAGATGATTATCCGGAACTTCCTGCACTTGCGGATGCAAAAAAAATTGAATTTTCCGCAGACGTCCTTGCAGACGGCATAAACAGCACAATATATGCTACTGCAGAAGAGGAGCTTAGGCCTATCATGAATGGAATTTTCTTTGACATCAATACAAAGTCTACTACGCTTGTAGCTTCCAATGCTCACAAACTGGTGTGCTATAAAAGAAATGATGTAAAATGCGCCGACGGTTGTTCATTTGTGCTACCTAAAAAGCCGGCAACCATTTTAAAAAACAATCTTGCCAGACTATCTGATGAACAGGTTGTTGTAACGTTTGATAAAAAGAATGCATTCTTCAAATTTGAGCAGCAGTTGGTTGTGTGCCGTTTGGTAGAAGGCACCTACCCTGCCTATAGAACGGTAATTCCAAAGAACAACACTAACATAATAACTGTCTCAAGAGCTGATATTTTAAATGCAACAAGACGGGTTGCCGTCTGTGCAAATCAGGCCACAGGTCAAATTGTATTTAATGTAGCTGAAAACAAATTAAATATCACTGCACAAGACTTGGATTTCTCTATGAGCGCAAATGAAACTATCGGATGCGAATACAGCGGAGACTCAATGGCAATTGGTTTTAAGTCTCAGTTCCTCATTGAGATTTTAAGCAATCTTCCTTATGACCAGATTTGCATTAAACTTGCGGATCCTACTAAAGCGGCCCTTATCCAGCCGGCAGTTCAGACAGAACCGCAAGAGGAAATCTGCGCTCTGCTTATGCCAATGAGAATCAACAGCTAATATGGAATTAAACTTAAAGAACCCGCTTCTTTTTTTTGATATTGAGAGCACCGGTCTTGACGTTGCCAAGGACCGCATCGTGGAAATATCATGCGTAAAGGTGATGCCCGACGGCAGCACAGATATTAAAACAAGAAGAATCAATCCTGAGATTCCGATATCCCCTGAGGCTCAAAAAATCCATGGCATTTCCAATGAAGACGTCAAGGATTGTCCTAAGTTTAAGGAGGTTGCAAAGAGTCTTTCTCTGTGGATGAGCGGATGCGATATTGCCGGATACAACTCTATGAAGTTTGATATTCCCCTGCTGGAAGAGGAATTTCTGCGCGCAGGCGTTGACTTTGATTTTCATAAAAGACACCTTGTTGACGTACAGAACATCTTCCACAAGATGGAACAGCGCACACTTTCTGCCGCCTATAAATTCTACTGCCACAAAGACTTAGAAAATGCCCACTCGGCAGAAGCCGATACAATGGCAACATATGAAGTTCTAAAGGCTCAGCTGGATACATATCCGGAGACGCTCAAAAATGATGTAGAAATGCTTGCCGATTTTTCCACACGCTCAAAGTTTTTGGATTATGCCGGGAGAATTATTGTAAATGAAAAAGGTCAGGCAATATTTAATTTTGGAAAGCACAAGGGCAAACTTGTAGTTGATGTTCTGTCTCATGAACCAAGTTATTTTGCATGGATGGAACAGGGCGATTTTACATTGGATACAAAGAAAGTTCTGACCGACATAAAACTGCATCCGGACAAATACCGTTAAGATCCCAGTCATTAGTATTTTGCAAATGGATATTTTCACTTTTCCTTTTGGATTGCGCGAATTTTATGCACGCCCTGATACCTCAATATCAGAAGATACCAATTTTTATGCTCCCGACGGAATCGGCGGATTCTTGATAATTCCATTTATTTATTTAAAAATTAGCCGGGCCGGTAAAGCAATTGCCAAACAATTTGCATCTCGTCACTATTCTAACTGCGGACATGGAATTCACATTTGCGGAACAGATGAATATTCCGCTCTCCCCAATAAAGAAGAAGACTTTTCTTACAAGAAAGCCCTATATGACTCATTAGATAACAGTACGTTTTTATCACAAACAGTTAAAGCGGAAGACTTTGATTTTAAGAAGTACGCAACTGAATTTAATATCGGAAATTTTAATGACTCAGTAGAAATAGTGTCAAAATATATGTCATTAAGGAGCGGCGATATCATTGCGCTGGAGCTTGCTCCGATTGCCAAAATAAATGTGAAAACGCATAAAAACGGAGAGGCGGCTATCTACGGAGATTTAAAGATTTCCGTAATCTGCTGAATAAATTCAAACTATTTCCGGTACTCTATTGCTAAGACTCAGCAGCCTATAATAGGCAGTTTTGCATTGCAAGCGCGCCGGTAGAGAATGCGGTCTGAAGATTATATCCCCCGGTATCTCCATCCAAATTAAGAACTTCCCCGGCAAAAAACAGTCCCTTTACAAGCCTGGATTCCATTGTTTTATGAGAAACTTCTTTAAGTGAAACTCCACCCGATGTAACAACACATCTGTCATATCCTATGTAAGATGCAATATCAAACTCTAAGTATTTTAGATGCTCAGCAAGATTTTTAACAGACAAATCTTTGTTCATTCCAATAAACGGCTTTATCATTTGCATGGGAAGCATCTTCCTAAGGAGATATCTTAAAGTGCTTGGATTAGAACTGTTTATATTATTACTTGCCTGATATCTTCCATATACAACAGATGAAAGAGATTTCATTTCCCGCTCAATCCTTGCGTTAATTTGCTGCAATGATAGCGCCGGTTTTAAATCTAAAATCAACTGCACTTTTTGTCCGTTGATTATGTTTTCAACACCCTTTCTGCTTACTCTAAAAATAATAGGTCCTTCTATTCCGCCATCTGTAAAGTCCACATCGCCAAACTCTTCCTGAATCACATTTCCGTTTACCATCAATTGTGCAGATACGTTTTTTAACTCCAGACCGTTAAGAGATTTGCCTATTTGGGAGAATGTTCTTTCAGATGCCGCGCAAAAATTTTCTTCCGTCTTTAAATCTTTAAAATAGTTTTTGGGAATAAGAGCGGTCAATGAAGGAAAACACTTCTCCACGGAATGTCCCAGAGATTTAGCAAACTTATAACCGTCTCCTGTTGAACCTGTTGCGGGGTAAGAGAGACCTCCGGTAGTTATTATTACTTTGTCAGATTTGACATTACCGCGATTTGTTGAGATTGAGAAACCGTCGGGACTTTTCTCAATCTTTTCAACAATGCAGCTAGTCTGTATCTTAACTAAACCGCCTGATATATAGTCAATTAATGCTTTGGTAACATCTGCTGCGCGCATGCTTTTTGGATATACCCTCTGCCCTCTTTCAACTGTCAGAGGCAGTCCTATGCTTTCAAAAAAATTTATGGTGTCTGATGTGCTCATCCCGAAAAAAGCGCTTTTTAGAAAATTTGCCTGCGGATGTATATGAGGAGAAAACTCATCCCACATTCTTGTATTTGTAATATTGCAACATCCTTTGCCTGTGATATTTATCTTGCGGCCGCAACGCTCCTCTTTTTCCAGCAAAATTATATGCGGAAGAGTTAACCCCGATGGGGATGACAATGATTTTTCTTTAAAAGATTTAACGGCAAAGGCAGCTGCAAAAAGTCCGGCCGCTCCGCCACCGACAATCGCTATTTGGTATTTTTCCATAGGAGGCAAAGTTAAACATTATGCCTAATTATAGGCAGGATACTAAACAAGATTGCAGTACGGCACCTATTTGAGAGGAATATAATACTTAAGTTCCCTCCCTTTTGGTGCAAGTTCCGGGTGCATAATCTGAATCAAATCTTGCAGAATTTCCTGAGGCTCAACGGCTCCGCTCTCCCAGAAATCACTTCCTCCGCCCGGTGTGCTGCGTTTTGTATTATTGTAAACTTGCTTTTTAGAAAAAGCGGGAATTTTTTTATACAACGGATTATCCGCCGCAAGAGCGGCAAAAGTAGAGACGGTATTTGGATGAAGCCAAATATCCGCATGAGCTGCAAGAGCATAAATCTTCTCAAAACTGACTTGAGCGGAACTGCTTCCTTCCGGATCCGTTCCAAGTATTTCTCCGCCGGCATCCTTTATCAAATTTGATGTGTAATTCTTTCCGCCCGGAATATACCATATCCTTAAAAGGCATGTTAAGCAAAACCTTTGTCTTCTTTATATGTTTATCCGCCAATTTTTTAGCACAATCATTTTTAATCTTAACATATTCTTTTGCCCTGGACGCAAAAATAGAATCTGCAGCGTGTTCAGTACCGGTAACAAGTCCAAAGAATTTAAAGTACTCCATTTTTGCAAGCGGTGTCCTCTCCAGATAATCATTAATCGGAATAACTCTTAATCCGAGATGACGCAATTTTTCTATATACGTATTGTCATTCCCGCTTATTCCGTATGCAAAAATAACATCAGGCTTAAGAGACATTATCTTCTCATAATTTGGAGCTGACTCTGCTCCTATATCTGCAATTTTGCCCTCAGCTATTAATTTTTTAACACCCTCATTATAAACAAACTGCGTACCACTCAGAGCCTTTACCGATGAGGATTGCCCAAGTACATTTAGGTATGCAAGAAAAGATGTAGACATACACACGCAGCTCCTTACGGGAACAGGGATTGCATTCGGATTATTTGCAAGCAATTTTACGGAATCCCGCGGAACAAGAATAAAAGTTTCCGCAACGGGCGCCTTCCCCTTCCAATCATTTATTGTCTCAACGGTATCTCCGGAAATCTTTAAATACTCTGCATATTGCATGGAGTCCACTACAGATATGCTATCCCCATTAAACTCCGCAATACATTTATTATCAGACCTTGCTGAATTTCGGCATCCGGCAGAGACAAACGTTAACATTAACAGAAAAAACAATCCGCCCGTAATTCTGAATGAAAAGCGGGCGGAGAAAATATAACTCATTTTAGATTAAGTAAACTGTCGGGATTATATTAATAATTCTTAATCTTTGCCTCTCCGGTAATAACTTCATAAGCATTTTGTGCAAGCGCACCCATCTCATCTTCACCAGGATAGATGTAAACCGGCGCAATGAATTTAATCTTATTTTCAACTTTTTTCATCGCATCAGTATTATGAGCCATACCGCCGGTAATCAAGATTGCATCAACCTGCCCGTCTACAACCGGAGCCAGAGAGCCTATCTCTTTTGTCAACTGATATTCAAACGCTTCCATTATAAACGCCGCTTTTTTATCTCCGTTTTGCGCAGCGTTAGAAACCTCTAAAAATGAGTTGGTGCCAAGATATGAAACCATACCTCCCTTGCCGTTAATAAGTTTGTAAACTTGTTCTTTTGTATACTTGCCGCTAAAGCAAATATCAACCAACTGACCTGCAGGTAATCCGCCGCTCCTCTCAGGAGAGAAGGGACCGTCGCCGGTCAGGGCATTGTTAACGTCTACAACCATCCCATGCTTGTGTATACCAACGGATACTCCGCCTCCAAGATGAGCAACTATGAGATTCAAATCCTCATATTTCTTACCGTGCTCTTTTGCAAACCTCTTGGCTATAGCCTTTTGATTCAACGCATGAAAAACTGAAATTCTTGTAATTTCCGCACTTCCTGTAACTTTAGCTACAGGGTCCATTTCATCAACAACAATTGGATCAGCTATAAGGGCCGGTACGTTATTGCCGGTTGTTTTTGCTACATCATTTGCAATATCATCCGCCAGCATCGCCCCAAGATTACTTGCATGCTCTCCTCCGCGGGCGTGTTTAAGATCATCCAACATGGCAGAATTAACCTTGTAAACTCCTGAAGGAATAGGCTTTATAAAGCCGCCTCTTCCTATCACGACAGACAAATCATTAACATTAATATTATTTTCCTTTAGAGCCGACAATATTGCCTTTTTTCTAAAATCAAACTGTGAAACAACATTTTTAAACGGAGCAAGTTCCTCTGCAGAATGCCTAAGCGTTTTTGTAAATACCTCAGTTTTATCCTTATATACAGATATCTTTGTAGATGTGGAACCGGGATTAATAACAAGTATAAACATATTATCTTTTTTTTGTAAAATTAAAAAAGTCTGCAGAAGAAAACAATTCCGGCGCAGACTTTCTCTATGTTACTTAAAATTATTTTATCTAGCCTGAAGGCAAGCAAATGCAATTGAGTTAAGCTTAGTATCAATGCTATCTCCGCGACTAGAAAGAACGCATGGAGCGGCAGCGCCAACAACAACGGCTGCGGTCTTAACACCATTCATAAGCTGAGTATTAGTCTTGTAAAACACATTTGCGGACTCAATATTAGGGAACACTAATCCGTCTGCATCACCTGCAACTTCACTTTTAAGTTTCTTAATCTTAGCGCATTCCGGAGATATTGCAACATCCAGAGCAAGGGGTCCGTCAACAATTCCGGGAACCTGTCCTCTTTCTGACATCTTTGCAATTTGAGCGGCCTCAGTACATGCAAGCATTGCAGGAAGCATCTGTTCTGTTGCAGCAATCATTGCAATCTTAGGCTGTTCAATTCCAAGCTCTCTACATACGCCGACAACATATTTAACAATCGCAACTTTCTGCTTAAACTCAGGCAATGGTATTACAGCCATATCGCCGAATGTCAAAAGTTTGGGATAGTTAGGATGCTGCATCAGAACAATGTGGCTAAGTACAGCCTTTGGAGGAAGAAGACCCCAATCTTTATTAAGGATTCCGTGCATGTACTTATCCGTACTGCAAAGACCCTTCATCAGCACATCAGCTTTTTTCTCATGAACCATTGTCACTGCCTCCTGAATAGATTTGACTTCATTTTTGTTGTCAATGATTGTAAATTTCTTAATGTCAATCTTTTCATCGGCGCAAACCTTTGCAATCATGTCCGAATCACCAACAAGTGTTGCATCAACAATTCCCGCATCAATTGCTTTACTAACTGCGGTAATTGAGTGAGTATCAACGCCCCATGCAACTGACAATTTCTTTTTTGCCTTAGTTCTCAGCTGGTCAAACAGCTGGTCAAAAGTTTTAATCATATAATGTAATTTTTATAATTTTATATTTTGTAACTTAACATAACTTTCTTGTTTATATGCCATTATCTGCCGCGACATATAATATTATTAACCGGCCTTGCTCGCGGAGACAATTTCCATTGTATCAGTTGCAATCATAAGCTCCTCATCTGTAGGCACCACCGCAACCATAACCTTGGAGTTTTTCTTTGAAACGATTGCAGGCTCTCCCCTCTTGACATTTTTATTTGCATCAGCATCAAAATCAACGCCTATGAAAGCAAACTGTTTGGAAACCTCCTCTCTGGTAACAGGATCATTCTCTCCAATACCGCCTGTGAATATCATCAAATCTACCCCCTCCATTGCGGCAGCATAAGCGCCAATGTATTTAATAATTCCATAACGGAACATTTTTAAGGCAAGAATAGCGTGCTCGTCGCCTTTGGCGGCAGCAGCCTCAACATCCCTCATATCCGGAGATACTCCTGATACTCCAAGGAAACCGCTCTTCTTATTTAGCATCGTATCCATATCGCCTACGCTTACGTTGTACTTCTGCATCAGATATATAGGGATACTAGGGTCAATTGTGCCGCAACGCGTACCCATCATCACACCTCCCATCGGAGTAAGGCCCATAGTGGTATCTATTGATTTTCCGTTCTTTATAGCAGTTATGGAACACCCGTTTCCTAAATGACAAGTAATAATTCTAGAGTTATAGTAATCAAGTCCGGCAAACTTTGCCCCTTTTGCTGAAACGTATCTGTGACTTGTGCCATGAAATCCGTACTTTCTTATTTTATCCTCCTTGTAGTAGTGATAAGGAATTGCATACATGTAAGCATAATCCGGAATTGTCTGATGGAAAGAAGTATCAAAAACTCCAACCTGAGGAACACCGGGAAGCGCCTCTGTAACAGCCCTTACGCCAAGCAAGCACGCAGGATTGTGAAGAGGCGCAAGAGGATTGCAGGCCTCAACGCCCTTTATGACTTCCGAATCTATAAGGCGGCTCTTGTTAAAAATTTCTCCGCCATGAACCATTCTGTGCCCTACGGCATCAATATCTTTAAGGGATTTAAGCACGCCGTGAGTACTATCAATCAGCAAGTCAAGAACAGCCTCTATTCCCCTTGTATGGTTGGCAATAACTTTATTAACTTTGTATTTATCCGCTCCGGGAACGGAGTGAGTAATTATGCCGTCGTCAAGACCTATTCTCTCAACAAGCCCTTTTGCCAGCAGCTTGTGATTGTCTTTACTCTCCATATCAAGTATCTGATACTTTATTGAAGAACTGCCGCTGTTTAATACTAAAATAATCATATAATTGTAGCTGTGAACTTATAAATCGGCGCAAAATTAATAAAAAAAGACTGAATTTTTAAGTAATAAGACAAATTTTAAGGAACAATTATATGCACAGCATGCTTAATAACTGAAACAGAGATATCTGCGTCCATCATTCTGCTTTCTCCGTCAAACTGTATAAGTCCTTTACGTTCCCTGATGATGTGTAATTCCGCCGTTCTATACATTTCAACAAGATTAGAATGAATGAGAGTTCCCATAAAAAGTTCAGCCGCAAGAAAAGGAACGGTAGCCACAGGCGCGCTTTTCCAAACCACAATATCTAAAAGGCCGTCTGATATACTCGCATCAGGAGCAATAAAAGCATTGTTCCCCCACTGTGCAGCATTTGCAAACGTAATTAGGAAAGCCCTTGTACGATAGGTATTCCCGCCAATTTGAATAATATAATTCTCCGGGCGATATCTCAAATATTCTTTTGCGCAGAAATTTACATAAGAAATCAGTCCGCGGTCTTTGCCGCTGTTAAAAGCATTTCCAATGACCGCTTCAAAACCAAGACCGGCAGTACAAAAAAACGGTTGTTCATTTATTTTTCCTGCATCCGCGGCAACTGATTTTCCGCTCAAAATAATATCAACCGCCTTATGATAATCCAGCGGAATTTTAAGATGCCTTGCTAGTCCGTTACCGCTCCCCACAGGAATAATAGCCATCTTAGAACCACTGTGAATAAGCCCTTTGGCAACACTGTTCACCGTACCGTCACCTCCAATAGCCGTTACAATATCAAAACCTCGTCTTGCAAAATCAGTGGCAGCCTCGGGGGCGTCTCCGGGCTTAGACATTTTAAATAGCTCCATAGAATAATTGGGATTATGACCAAAGACATCATGCACATAGGCGGCAATCGTTGATTTGCTGCCCGTTCCAGAGCCGGGGTTAACTATGAACGCTATTTTTTTCATAAACTACGCAAAGGTAACTTAAAAAAAACTACCTTTGAAAACGAATATAAGAGAGGGGCATGAAAAGAGGGGGAGTTAAAATCACTGCCGCGTTTCTTAGCGGCATTTTTATTTCTGCAATATTTATGCGTCCCGGCAGATTGCATGGGATTCACATCTGTGAAAACCGGTTGTTATATTTTTTAATCCCGACAGTTTTTCTGTTTGCCGCCGTAATTTTGCTGCTGCATTTTGTGTGGCGCTTAAAACTTAAACCGTCGAGATTTAATTTACACTTTAACAGCTGCGTCATCATCCTGTTCTTTTTGCTTGGCGCAGAGAGGTTTAGCATATTCAAGGGGAGCATTTCTCCATTTAGCTATTCTTATATCGCCCAACAACCGCCAAATGCCTCAGCACCAAAAAACATAATCGCAAGAATTAAAGATTTTTCAATTAAAGCAAGATTAAAAGCGGAAGAAAAATTAAAAATATATATCGTTGATAAAGAGGATTATGCAGTAATGACTGCTTTTACTCTTGGAGATAAGACGGATATTCCAAAGAGATTACAAAACTCATATAGAAATGCAGGGGTAATGCACACTTTGGCCCTATCCGGATTACACGTCGGAATAATTTGGACAATCATAACCACGTTGCTTTTTGCATTTAAAATAAACTATGGGGGCAAGTTTACAGGACTTACAATTACAATTATCATAATAATCTTATACTCTATTATTACGGGCCTCAGTCCTTCTGTGCAAAGAGCGGGAATAATGCTGACCGTATGGAGAATATCTGATATAACATTCAGAAAAACAGATAAGTGGAACGTTCTATGCATATCTGCGCTGATCATCTGCTTGATAGATCCTTCTGCTCTGTTTAAGGCGGGTTTTCAGCTCTCCTTTGCGGCAGTGGCAGGCATTGCGCTTATATATCCCGTTATAAATGAGAGTTTTAAAAGGACGCTCAATATTTGTCAGCCACAGGAAGAAGACGAGGATGAATATGACCCGGAAATCAAAGCAAAAAGGCGCGCAGCCAGAAAACTTCAACACACACAAAAGGCAAAAGCAATTAAAAAATTAAAGAATTGCGTAATGTTTTTATGCAGCCTGATTGGAATTTCCGTCTCATGCCAAATCACAACATTGCCGCTTACACTCTATTATTTTGGAAATGTACCGCAACATTTTTTACTTGCCAATATAGCTGTAATCCCGATGGTTACAACTGTTTTGTATTTGCTTGTTGCGGCAATTATTCTCCATCCGCTGCCGCTAGTCGGAGCACTTGTAACAACAGCAGCCCGTTTTACAATCGGGCTGCTGAATGCTGTTGTCGTATTTCTGGGAACCTGAGTCCCGCGGAAAATTATTTATTATCTTATTTTGTTAGCGCATCAATCAACACTTTTGGTGTCTCCTTATCTAGCAAATGCCTGTACCAAAAATTATAATCTGATAAATCGGAAAATGAGGCCTGCTTGCCGCGATAACCGTGAAGCTGGCCGGGATAAATCATAAGATCAAATTGTTTCCCCATATTTTGCAAATCCAAAACAAGGCCCATGGTATTCTGCACATGAACGTTGTCATCTGCAGCTCCATGAGTGAGCATCAGATAGTTGGAACTATCTCCCCTATAGCCGGACTTTGCAATTCTGTCGGCCATTTTTGTGCGTGCATATCCTTCGGGATTACGCTGAGGCGTGTCCATGTACCTCTCTGTATAATGAGAGTCATAAAGTAAATAGTCATAAACTCCTCCGCCTGCAATCCCGTATTTGAAATACTCGCATCCCTCTGTCACACAAAGAGTTGTCATACTACCGCCATAGGAAAATCCGTTGATTCCAACTTTATCGGCATTCACATAGGGTTTAGAATCAAAGTATTGCATCCATTCTTCAAAATCCGAAAGTTCTACGGACCAGAAATTTCTATATAGGAAATTCAGCCCCGCTTTACCGCAGTGACCGGATGCTCTGTTATCCATTGAAACTTGTATAACGTCCTGATTAGCCCACCATTGCGTATCCCTGTTCAAACCGGAAAATCTGTCTGCTACAACCGGTGAATTGGGACCGCCGTAAATATAAATCAGAACCGGATATTTTTTCCTCTTATCAAAATTTACAGGATAGGTAACCTTTGCAGGAATTGTATAGCCGTCGTGAGTTTTAATATAAACCATCTCCGGCAGTGCAATATTATACTTGTCAAATTCATGGCCTTTTGCATCGGCGATAGTTTTGACTGTTCCGGAGCCGTCGGTTGGCATCAGAACAACCTGATTAGGAGTCTGCGCGTTAGAGCGCAAGGCCGTAAAATGCTTATTATCAGGGGACAGCATAATCATACTGTAATCATATTCCCCTTCAGACAATCTTGTTATCTCTCCGCTTTTTATATCCGCTTTGTAGAAGTCATTGCGTGTGCTAATCTCTCTTTTTGCCGTAAAATAGAATGTCCCGTTTTTCTGATCAAGACGGATAAACTTAATATTCCAGTTTTTGCCGTCCGTAATCTGCCTTGATGTTTTCCCGTCAAAAGATTGATAATAAATCTCTTCCCACATAGAAAAATCTCTAACCATATAAAATCCGTCTTTAACAAATTCCATCTGATCCGGCCATTCAATCCAAGTATTCTGATGCTCTTTGTAAATTGACTCTTTTGCACCGGAGACTGGATTAACAGAATAAAAAATCAAATCTTGCTGAACCCTTGGCATCCAAGGTACTATGAACCTGCTGCCGTCGGCGTTCCAAAACGGAATTCCAAAATACTGATCATCTTTTTCATTAAAATCAGCCCATGTAATTGTCCCTCCCTCAGCGCTGACAAAACCAATTTTAACTTCAGGATTTTTCTCCCCTGCCATTGGATAATGAGTTCTGCGAATTTGGTTTTTTACACTGGACGGATCATAAATCGGGAACATAGGCACCTGACTGTCATCTGAATGATAAAAAGCAATATGCTTGCTATCCGGACTCCACCAATAGGCACAGTATTTAGACGGCCTGCCCAAAATTTCTTCATAATAAACCCATGAAGCATAACCGTTTAGAATAACTTCACTGCCGTCAAAAGTCAGCTGTGTATTCTTCTTTGACACCACATCATATACAAAAAGATTATTGCCGGAGATATATGCAATTTTTGAACTGTCGGGAGAATAATGAAATAAAAGCCCCTTTGAAGCAAACTCCTCTTTTTTAAGTTCTAAAATAAAATTGTCCGCCTTTTTGGAGCGTATTAGAGGATTGTAATTTTTATCCTTAACAGCTTCGTTTTTACCGCTCTTAATGTTGTACTTGCTGTACATCATTTCCTTACTGTTAGGATCCGCAAGGATAATATTGCGGTTGTCAGACCATTTTATCACATACGGAACTCCGTTAATCACCCCCTTTGGAAAATTATCGGAGGCAATCTGTTCCAATGTAAAATTATTCTTGGCTGCATTGCCCGAGACATCTGCGACCTTCCGGCTCTGCGCCATCAAATCTGCGGGCGCAACAGCAATTGTAAATATGCATAACGCACTTGTAATAAAAGAGATACATTTATTTTTATTCATGACTTAAAAAATATAATCAATTATTTTATGGAACGTGCAAACCTATTTTTCTATGAACCTGTCTGCGAAGTTAACTAAATAGACTTTCTCCACGGCACGGGTTATGGCAGTATATAGCCACTTCTTGTCATCCAATGTAATATCATCCCGCCACAGAATGTTGTCTATAAAAACACAGCGCCATTGACCACCTTGAGACTTGTGCCCCGTGATAGCTGTAGAATATTTTACTTGCAAGGCGTTAAAGAACGGATCTTCACGCACAGCCGCATTCCTTTTTCTTTTATTCCCGATAGATGAATAATCTTCATATACAGCTCTATACAGCTCCCTCTGCTGATCCTGCCCCAAGGCCGCTGAGGTAGATGTAAGAGTGTCCAAAATTATTTTAGCATTTACTTCCGCCTTGTTGTAATCCGGGAACATTAAAGTCGCATTTGCAAAATGCAATCCGTATCGCTCGACGTAGTTAGATATTTTGACAAGTTCCGCCACATCTCCGTTTGCGATAAAGTCTAGTTCTTTAGACTGATTTTCAAATTGATAGCAATTCTTAACTATCATCAACTTATCTCCCCTGGAAAGCTGTTCTTCCCTGTAAAGGACCTGCGCTCTTATGCCAAGGTTATACTTATTGGCCCTTGCATTTGAACGACACAGAACAACAACATCATCAGTTCCGTACTTATCTATGGAATCAGAGAGCTTTTCAATAAGTCTGTCTCCTTCAATTGCCTCAACATCGGAAAATCCTTTAATACACAACTTTGGAGCATCAGTGTTTTCTTTCTCTATATCTTTTCGGAGTAATGTGGCATTATACAAAATTCCACTTTTTGCCGCCTGCCTCACAACGCTTGTAAGATGTGCGGATCGGATATTGCAGGTAAATTGCGCAAGATAATCTAAATCCAATGCCGGACTTTTCTCCAGTCCCACGGGAGGAAGTTGCGCAGGATCTCCCGTAAGTACCAATCTGTTGGAGGTGTCATTGCGCACGTAAGCTATTAAATCAGACAGTACATCTCCTGTACCGAATATAGAACCGTTTTCACTCTGTGCAGACAGAAGAGAGACTTCATCCACTATGAATACGGTCTCTTTATTTTTATTAAAGTCCAGAGAAAAAATTCCCAGTCCGTCTGCCAGAGACTTCTGTCTATATATCTGTTTATGAATAGTTTTTGCAGTTTCTCCTGTAAAATTTGATAGCACCTTCGCAGCCCTGCCTGTAGGGGCAAGCAATACATATTTATATCCGTGCTCCTTTAATACGCCGATAAATGATGCAAGGGCGGATGTCTTACCCGTGCCTGCATATCCGCTTATCACCATCATCCATTCTTTCTCTGGGTCAGCTGAAAGAAACGCAGACATCTGTTCAAACAGATTCTTCTGACATACGGTAGGCTCAAGTTTGAACCTCTGAATCATCTTGTCTGTTAAATAATTATCAACAGCCATTATTTCCACTTGTAAACGCCGAATATCATCAAAAGAGGATATATCTCAAGACGACCCAGCAACATTTCAAATGTAAGAATAAACTTGCCGAATGCAGGAAATGCAGAATAATTACCAAAAGAACCAAACGTGGCCAGCGTAAGTCCGCAGTTCCCCATACTGGTAGCGGATGCGGTAAATGAATCTTGAATATTTACGCCGCAAAATGCCAGAAGCAAAGCCACCATAAAAATAATTACAATATAAAATATTATGAAGGCATTAACATCCAAGACAAAATTATCTTCCAATACTCTATTGCCCAATCTGGTTCTGGTCACGGCATTTGTATGAAATTGTTTTCTGAACTGCGCCTTCATGGAACTTATGAAGACACAAATTCTATCCGCCTTTATACCGCCTCCTGTTGAACCGCTGCACGCCCCCTGAAATGTAAAATACAATAGTAAGAGTATGGACAACGCCGGCCAAGCGGAAGCGTTATCCGTAGCAAATCCGGTACATGATGCTATTGAGGTCAACTGAAATGCCGCATTCCTAAGGGCGGTGGGAAAACTATGCGCGCTCCCCCCTACCATAAGATTTATTGCAATGATAAAAGAACATACCACCAACCCAAGTGTATAAAACTTCACAACAGGATTGCGGAAAATTTTCAGGGATCGATTTGCAAAAGACGAGTATATCAAACCAAAATGCAGTCCGGAAATATACATGAAAATTATTATTATAACTTCTGCGGAAGGAGAATGATAATAGGCTATTGAACCATTCCTCACACTGAATCCGCCGGTCGCTGCGGTGGACATGGAATTGTTTATGGCATCAAAAAAACTCATGTGCGAAAAAAATACAAGACACAGGGTTTCAATTGCAATTATCGCAAGATAAACAATCGTTATAACACGCGCCGTTTTAAAAAGTTTAAACTTGTAATTTTCCTTTGACAAGGCGCTCATTTCAACTTTTGAAAGTTTTACGCTATAAGCATCCTTTGCCGTAGGAAGCACCAGTAACATAAAAGCCACTACCCCCAATCCGCCTATGAAATGTGTTGCACTCCTCCAAAACAATAACCCGTGAGGCAAGGCCTCCACATTTACCAGGATGGAAGAACCGGTTGTAGTGTAACCGCTCACACTCTCAAACCATGCATTTATCAGGGAAAACTCTCCGCCCCATAGAACATACGGCAACATTCCAAACAAACAAGAAAGGATCCAAGCAAAAACCACAACCACAAACCCCTCTTTCAAATTTGGGGTACCGCTCTTCTTAACAAAAATAAGTGGAAATGTCCCCGCGGCAAGCGTTATAATTGCACTCAAAAATAAAGGGGAAAATGAAGCATCAAATCCATAACAAATAGAAACTATGACGCTGACGAACATCATTAATGAGTTGAATACTAACGCAACCCCAATGTTTCTGGAAATAACGCCAAGCTTCATAAAATTGAATTATTCTTCTTAGTCAATTGTTTATTCTCTATGATAATATCTTTTACGTTATCGTTCAACTCCTGCATTTCATCGTCACTCTCCAAATTTACGGTATAACTTTTTCTAGTCTGCCTATAATACTTAATCCCCTTTGTTATTCTCTCAAGGGGATTGATGAAATAAAAGTTAAGATAATAATTAAACAGCAGCAGAAGGATTATCCCTATTGCAACTGCAACCACGCACGGCATGACACTTCTATAGAAGCCCTCGCTAAGATTTTTGGAATTTTCAACAAGAGCTCTTTGGGAAAGCGCGCTTAGATGCCCTATGTATATCCTCAGCTGCATGTACACCGGGTACAATTTGCTAAAATACCAGTTTCCTCTCTGCTGATAGCCCGCCTGCCAAATCTGAGGAGCCTCACTAATTATATGCGCATAAGCAACATACGCATACTTTACGGAATCAGTCATTGCCTTCTCTTCATTGGTGGTAAACTTACTTCTGACCTCTGACAAAAAACTCACAAATCTTTCGTCTTTCTGTATATCGGGAATTTCCGGCAAAACAGCTAGGGAATCGGCCCCGATTCCCTCAAGCAATTTAAAATTATATTCATCCGTGACCTCCAGCAGCATTCTGGAAGTATTAATGCTTGCAATATTATCCGTCACCAGTTTGGAAACAGACTTTCTCATGGATACAAACTCAAATATTGCAATTACGCTGGACAACAATAATATAAAACCCAGCACTACAAAACCAAGATATATTTTCCTCTTAACAAGCATTTCAATATGCGTCAAACGCCGCAAATGTACAAAAAAGGGGGTGACTTTCATCACCCCCCCTTGTTTATTAATAATCGACTGCAGAAAAATTACTTAACCTTGTTCATGGCCTTAATAAGATCCAGAACCTTGTTTGAATACCCCCACTCGTTATCATACCAGGAAACAACTTTCACAAATGTCGGGGCAATCTGAATACCTGCCTTTGCATCAAATATAGAAGTTCTTGCATCACCCAGGAAATCAGAAGAAACAACTGCATCCTCCGTATATCCTAAAATACCTTTCAACTCTCCCTCTGAAGCATCCTTCATGGCCTTGCAAATTTCATCATATGTGGTTGGCTTAGCCAAGTTTACAGTAAGATCAACAACAGAAACGTCCAAGGTCGGAACTCTCATTGACATACCTGTAAGTTTACCGTTAAGTTCAGGAATAACTTTTCCTACGGCCTTTGCAGCACCTGTAGATGAAGGGATTATATTACCTGCAGCAGCACGTCCGCCTCTCCAGTCTTTCTTGGAAGGACCGTCAACAGTTTTCTGAGTTGCGGTGGTAGAGTGAACGGTTGTCATTAAACCATTAACAACTCCGAATTTATCATTAAGAACCTTTGTGATAGGAGCAAGACAATTTGTCGTACACGAAGCATTTGAAACAATTGCCTGCCCTGCATATTTATTATCATTTACGCCGCATACAAACATTGGGGTATCATCCTTTGAAGGAGCCGACATAACAACCCTCTTTGCACCGGCCTTTATATGAGCCTCTGCCTTCTCCTTGGTTAGAAACAAACCGGTAGATTCTACTACATATTCAGCATCCACCTCATTCCATTTCAAATTAGCAGGATCCATCTCTGCAGTCACTCTGATTGAATTGCCGTTAACAATCAATTTGCCATCCTTAACCTCAATTGTTCCGTTGAACTGGCCATGCATCGTATCATACTTAAGCATGTAAGCCATGTAATCCACATCCAGCAAATCATTAATTCCGACAATCTGAATGTCATCTCTTTCCTGTGCGGCTCTGAACACCAAACGTCCAATACGTCCAAAACCGTTAATACCTACTTTAATTTTATTCATAAATATTTGTGTGTTAATTAAATAAATTTCTAATAAGCTACCGATAGAACACTCTCCAGAAACGCTCCCTTTACCCCTCAAAAACCGTGCAAACTTACAATTTTTTTGCACAAATTAACTACCTTTACAGCTCAAAAATTCCAGACAAACACAAATGCAAAAGAAAAAGCTTGAAATACTGATAACTAATGACGACGGATATCATTCAAAAGGATTCAAAACGGCAGTTGAAATTTTTTCAAAATATGGCAATGTGACAGCCATTGCACCAAGGGATTCGCAGAGCGGCAAATCCGCCTCTCTAACAATGGATGTCCCGTTGTGGCTGAAAAAGATTCATGAAAAAACCGCAAGCAACGGAAACAGTATTAGAATATACTCATTTACAGGGGCTCCCGTAGATTGCATAAAGATGGCAATGAATAAATTCTTTGACATCAAACACCTTCCGGATCTTTTGATATCAGGCATAAACCATGGCTCAAATGCCTCTGTAGCAGCTGTTTATTCCGGCACACTTGGGGCGACTAAGGAGGGCACTATCTACGGAATACCTTCAATTGGATTATCCATCAATACGCATAAGGTGAACGCCAATTTTGCACCAGTGAAAAAGTATATTGATGTGATTCTGAAGAATTTCTTTGCATGCCCGCCTGTTCCGGGAACTTACTTGAATATCAACTTTCCGGATATACCTGTCGGGAAAATAAAGGGAATTAAATTTGCCGAGAGCGGAAACGGAATGTGGCTGGATGAACTTAATTCCTATAAGACCCCGCAGGGAAAAGAGTATTTTTGGACTTCGGGAGAGTTCCATGACAAGGACATTTCAAAAGCCGGGGACCATGCGATTGTGGAAGCGGGATATATTGCGATTACACCTCATAAAGTAAATAACACTGACTATGAGGAAATAAAGAGATTATTGAGCAAGTGGAAATTTTAGCCGGCACCAAAATATGTCCTAGCGTTAATTGCAAAAAATTGAACCAACAATAAATTATACATTGTGAAATATTACATTATAGCGGGAGAAGCATCGGGAGATTTGCACGGTTCCAATCTTATAAGAGGATTGAAGCAGTCGGAGCATAATTGTGAAATCAGATGCTGGGGCGGAGATTTAATGCAAGAAGCGGGAGGAACATTAGTAAGACATTACAAGGATACGGCAATAATGGGATTTCTGGAAGTAGTGCAAAATCTAAATAAAATTCTGAACAATATTGCCTTTTGCAAAGAGGACATTTTAGAATGGCAGCCCGATATTGTTATTCTGATTGATTACCCCGGGTTCAACTTTAGGATTGCTAAATTTGCTCATAATAAAGGCTTTAAAGTATTCTACTATATTGCTCCCAAAATATGGGCATGGAAGGAGAGCCGCGGGAAACAGTTGAAGCGCTATGTAGACAGGCTATTTATCATTTTTCCTTTTGAGATAGATTACTTCAAAAAAAAGTGGAATATAGACGCTATCTACCGCGGCAATCCGCTGCTGGACAGCATTGATAATTATCCGTTTATAAATGAAAGCAAGGAAGACTTCTGCAAGCGCTCGGGTCTTGTACCCGACAGATTTATTGCACTATTAGCCGGCAGCCGCAAAGGAGAGATAGCGTATCTTTTGCCAAGGATGCTGGACGTAATTAAAAGATATCCGGGCTATAAATTCCTGCTTGCAATCGCACCGTCCGTACAGCCGGAATTTTATACGAGCATAATAGATAAATACAATGTGAAAAATCCTGCAGGAAAAATTGCTGTAGGAAAAGACATGTTTATTCTGGAGGGAAAAACATACTCCGTGCTCAAGCATTCAGAGGCAGCCATAATCAGTTCGGGCACAGCCTCTTTAGAGGCCGCAATCATTGGGATTCCGCAAGTTGTCTGCTATGGTTCTTCTGAGATTACTTATCAGATTGCAAAGCACCTTGTGAAGCTACATTACATCAGTCTTGCAAATCTTATTTTGGACAAACAGATTTTTATTGAGCTTATTCAGCATACATGCACTCCAAAGCTTATTTCAAAAGAATTATACATGCTGCTCAATGACAAGTTCTATGTTGAGAAGATGAAAAAAGACTATGCGGAAGTACGCAGAGTTCTCGGAGGAGGCGGGGCGTCAAAAGCTGTAGCTGAGGCAATTATAGAGGAATATAGTGGTCTGGCAAAGAGTCATATCGTATAAATAAAACGGGTAATAAGTATAAAATAAAAACAAAACAGCAATGAAGATTCATGCATATAAATACCAGGGAGCCGGCAATGACTTTGTCATATTAGATAACCGCACTGGAAAGAACAAGCTTACAACAAAGCAGATTAATTTATTGTGCGACAGGCGTTTTGGAATTGGCGCGGACGGACTTATGCTTCTTGGAAAAAGCAATAAGTATGATTTTTCTATGCGCTACTTCAACTCGGACGGCAATGAGGGTACTATGTGCGGCAACGGAGGAAGATGCCTTTCTGCATTTGCGGTGCAGATTGGAGTTAAGGGGAAAACGCTTGGCAAGAGCAAAACTAATGAAGGGATTCAATCATTTGAATTTGAAGCTATTGACGGGTATCATAAATCTCTGATTTTAAAAAACGGATTTGCACAAAATCATAAATCTTCATCAGTAAAAAAAACCGGCAAGACCTCAAAAGAGTGCATTGTCAAACTTAAAATGAAAGATGTGGATGAGTGTAAAAAATACTCTTCAACCGCATATTTTTTAAATACCGGCTCCGCACACTACGTTGAGTTTGTAAATGATGTAAAAAATTATCCTGTCGCCGAGAAAGGAAAGTACTGGAGATGGCATGAAGATTTTATGGGTGGCACTAATGCAAATTTTGTTTCAGTTACTGAAAAAGGCTTATTTGTGAGGACTTATGAAAGAGGTGTTGAGGCGGAAACTTACGCATGCGGCACAGGCATAACAGCCAGTTGCATAGCCGCTTATACAGACGGGTGCCAAAGATACGCTTTCTGCAAAAAAACTCCTGCGGGCAACAGCGTAAAATTTAACGCTCAGGCGCTCGGCGGAAAATTGTCCGTTGAATTTCTGGAGAAAAACGGAAAGTTCAAGGAAGTTTATCTGACCGGTCCGGCCGCGTTTGTATTTGAGTGTGAAATTGAGATATAAGGTTTTCACTGGCGATTTTTTATAATTATTAAAAGGCTTATTTTTTTATAGTCATGGCAGATAATTACCTGGAAAAAAAATTTGAGGAGATGCGCAGCGGCAAAAAGAAAAAAAACACAGCCAAGAAAACGCACGTTTCCATAGATTCCCTGCTGTTAAAAAACCGCAGCTGCCGCGGATATGCCCCTAGCTACAAAGTGTCTGATAATGAACTGCTAAACATAATTGAGGCGAATACAAAAATTCCATCCGCACGCAATCAGCAAGTACTAAGATTTAAAATTGCAACCAAGTTAAATAGACAAACATCCGGAGATGTAGACTTTATTACCAATAATATAAAACTTGCGGGCGCGCTTCCCGAGCTCCGTCTGCCATTTAAAGGAACGGAGCCAAATGCCTATATCATAGTTTATTCTAATGTTCCGGAGAGCAAGTGGGTGTATGTTGATTTAGGAATTTCTGCGCAGAGCATGTTGCTAAAGGCTGTTGATTTAGGACTCAACGGCATCTGTATCGGAGCGTTTAACAAAGAGGCTGTATATGAACATTTTAAGGTTGCGAAAAACCTTGTGCCCCTGATGATTATAGCAATTGGAAAAAGTATTGAAAATATTCAGCTGCTGCCAATTTCAGAGAGGGAGAACCATAATTATTTCCGCGAGAACGGGGTGCACTTTGTGCCCAAGGTACAACTTTCCGATTTGATAATTTAGCGGCCAATCTTGCTGTCTGCATAAAATCGCGGAGGAATTAATACTCCCGGGGACCGAATATTTTTGTCCCGATGCGGACAAGCGTACTGCCGTTTTGAATGGCAATTTTATAATCTTCCGTCATCCCCATTGAAATTTCCTTAAAGTCCGGAGAAAGCTCAGGATGAGATTGTTGTAACCGAAGGAAGCATTCTTTCAAGTGAATGAATTCGCGTTTGATTTCCTCTTGATCTTCCGTGAATGTTGCCATTCCCATCAGACCGCAGATAGCCGTATTCTTTAGCGGAGACCCTTTAATTTTCTCCAGCAAAGCGGAGACTTCTTCATAAGAAAAACCCTGCTTGCTTTGCTCCCTTGCAATGAACATTTCCAAAAGACAATTGACATGAAGGTTATTGCGCTCGGCATAACCGTCTATCTCAAAAAGCAATTTCTCAGTATCAACCGAATGAATAAGCTTTACATAAGGAACAACCATCTTTATTTTATTGCTCTGAAGATGGCCGATGAAATGCCACTCAATATCTGTCGGGAGCATCTTAACTTTCTCTGCAAGTTCCTGAGGTCTGCTCTCTCCAAAAATTCTCTGCCCCGCATTATAAGCCTCAATAATTTTGTCAGGGGCATGAAATTTAGAAATTGCCACAAGCTTAGTCCCTTGTGGCAATTCTTTTTTTAATTCCGATATTTCCGACGCTATACTCATATTTCCATCTCTGCGTTCCCGCGCTACATTATTCTAACTGTTAAATATTTTTTCGGCATGCTACCTGCGTTTAATCTGCTCTCTTTGAGCCTTTTCCTGCTCTTTAATCATTTGGTCCAGACGCTCGCGGAATTTAGATTTCTTTGCCGTTTTAGCAGATGCCGCCTTTGCCTTGAGCTGCTCATAAAGTTTCTTCTCATCCACAAAATATTTGCGAATAATCCAAGTCTGAAGAATCGTCAGCAAGTTGGTAAGCATGTAATAGTAACTCAATCCGGCGGAGAAATTATTACACAAAACCAACATGAAGATTGGCATAAAATAGAGCTGCATCCCTTTCATACCCGGCATCTGGCTACTATCCGGCATTTGATCCATATTCATCTTTGAATAGAAATACATAGAAACAGCCATCAGCAGAGCAAACAAACTTACATGGTTCCCATACAGAGGGATATTTGTTCCAAAATTCCAAATAGAGTCATAACCGCTTAAATCAGAAGCCCATAGAAAAGAGTGCTGGCGCAACTCAAATGATACCGGAAAGAAACGGAACATCGCAAAAAGAATAGGAATCTGCAGCAACATTGGAAGACATCCTCCCATCATGCTGACTCCTGTTTTGCTATAAAGCGCCATTGTCTCCTGCTGCTTCTTCATTGCATCCTCTTTGCGAGGATACTTCTTGTTAATCTTGTCAATCTCAGGCTTTAGCACTCTCATCTTTGCAGATGACATATAAGATTTGAATGTCAGAGGATAAAGAACAAGTTTCAGCAAGATGGTCATTATCAAAATAATGATACCATAACTGGAAATAAATCTTCTTAAGAAATCAAAGAAGTTGATAATTACCACTCTGTTTATCCACCCTATAATGTTCTTGCCAAGAAATATGACTTTCTCAAATCCGTATCCGTAGCTCTTTAATTCCTTGTACAAGTTTGGTCCAAAGTAGATATGCATGGGTATCGTAACATCCTCTCCTCCGGCATACTCCAACTGCATGTGCGCGCTACAGTCAAACAAACTTTTCTGAGGATCTTCCTTTGGAAAGAATTTGTATGCTAAATTGCCCGATGCAAAACTATTGTCCGCCATCATGATAGCAGAGAAGAATTGCTGATGAAAAGCAACCCACTGAACTCTGGTAGGAATTTTCTTATCGCTATCTCCCTTTCTCATTCCCAAGTTCTCCACTGATTTATCATTGGGGAACTTGTAATTTACCGTAGAGTAGTTCTTTTCATTATCGTATCCGCGTTCAAAGCGTGAGACTTTCAAGTTCCAGTCCAGCTCCAATTGGCTCTCATTTCTCGGCACAATTTTGTTCATGCCGTGAGCAATAATTTTATATCCCAACAGATAACTGTCGTGAGGCAAAGTGTATACATAATCTAAATACGCTCCGTCCCTAAAATTCAGACGGAATGTAACTGAAGTGTCAGACTGAGCTGTCTTTGTAAAGTTAAAATCCTCTGTATTAATTCTCTGATCTGCAAAGAACACCAGAGACATGTGAGAATATTTTTCTTTTACAAGATAAAGTGCTGCACTATCATACGTTACATATTTTTTGACAAGCACCTTATGGACCTGAGCTCCCTTTGTGGAAAAATCAATCTTTAACTTATTGTTTTCCAGTGTACAAAGTTCTTCTACTCCTTTTGACGCCCTCTCTAAAAGTGTATCCGTATACGCGGGACCTTCTGCTTTATTTGCCGCTGTCACAGTAGAATCTTTTGAAACTGAAGCAATTACAGAAGTATCTTTTGTCTGTCCGGTGTACACGGAATTCTTTATAGAATCCGCTAATCTTATAGAGTCTGCAATACGCGGATTTGTAAGAGCCTCAACCCTTGCCAAAGAATCCTTTAAAGCCAGCTCCTTAGCCTGCTTCTTATATGACCATGAATTGTACCAGCTAAATCCAATGAGAATTGCTCCAATAAGAACAAAGCCGATTACTGTATTTTTTTGCATTTAAGATTTTCTAAATGACTGTGAATAAATGAGATTAAAAATTTTTGTCAATCATTTTAATCTTGTTCTCCAACTGCTTAAGTTCTTCCTTTCCGGCAGCTATTTTCTTCTTGATATCCTCCTTAATCAAATCTGCATTCTTAGACTTTGCAAAAAATCCCATATTGTTTTCCAACGTGGAAATATCGGATTCAACCTTATGAAATTTTGCAAGAAGTTTTTCTCTCTCAAAACGGATTCCCCTATCGCCTTTGCCAGAGGATTTTGCATCAGTAATGAGTCTCTTTAAACGGCTCATTTTCTTCTCCTCCTCGGGATCTCTCAAATCTTTAAAATGAAGATTCAAGGCCTCATCATATTCCCTGACAATAGTCTCCTTCTCTTTGAAAGGGACAAAACCGATGCCGTTCCATTTATCCTGGAATTCCCTTAATGCTACAATGTTATCGTCTTTGGATTCTTTAGGAACATATGCTTTAATCTGCTCAATAATAGCACGTTTTGCAGTAAGATTTTCATTAAATTGCTCATCATTTCCGCCAAAATGTTTTGCTTTTTTATCAAAAAAAGCATCACATGCAGCGCGAAATCTTTTCCAAACAACATCTGACTGTTTCCTTGCAACAGGACCGACAGATCTCCAAACCTTTTGCAGATTAATAAGTTGATCCGTTGTTTTCTTCCAATCATCACTTGCCATAAGCTTCTCAGCCTCTGCACAAAGATCTTCTTTCTTCTTAAGATTCTCCTGCATAACATCCTTAAACTTAGCATAATAATCACGCTTGGCATTATAGAACTTATCACATGCAGCCCTGAATCTATCATATATTTTTTGGTTGTCTTTCTTGGAAGCAAAACCTATCGTCTTCCACTTTGCCTGCAAATCTTCCATCTTCTTGGAAAGTGCATTCCACTGACTGGATTCTTCTAGCCTCTCCTCCGCAATCTTCTCCGCACTCTCACACAACTCATTCTTTCCGGCAAGATTCTTCTTCTGCTGCTCCTTCAGATTTTCAAAGTATTCCTGATGTTTCTTATTAATCAGAGAAGTAGCTGCTTTGAATCTCTCCCAAATAGGCTCTCTCTCGTCTTTGGCAACCGGACCAAGATCTTTCCACTCCTCATGCAGTTTCTGTAATTCATTAAATGCATTAACAACATTCTTTGCATTTACCAGATTTTCAGCCTTTTTACACAATTCCGTTTTTGCTTCCAAATTCTTCTTAAAGTCAATATCACGGAATTCATTATTGATTTTTATATAATCGTAGAACTTCTCAATAGTGCGATTATAATTTTCCCATAACTCTTTTGCCTTTTCCTGAGGAACCGCTCCCAGGGCCTTCCATTTTGCCTGTAACTCTCTGAATGCAGGAAAAGTATGATTAACATCCTCTGCCTTCTCCAATAACATATTTATACTATCTATGATACCAAGCTTCAACTTTAGGTTTTCTTCTTTTCCCTTCTCCTGCTCCTTTGTATAACCGGCTCTCTCAACTTTATATTTTGAATACAACTCCTTAAATCCTCTCTCCATTTCCGCAAAGGGATTATTAGAAATAGTCTCTTCACCCTCCTGTGTCTTCTTAACCTCACCCGCCGTGGCAGCCTCCTCGCTCCCCGGCTGCATAAACATGCCGGATGCAATCTTCTCTTTTTTAAGAACTTTATAGAATGACGCTTTAATGATATCGGCATTTTTATAAAGTTCCTGCTGGTCTCCTCTGTCAATCATCTCCTGAAACAGGCGAAGTATTTCACTTAAACTTTTTGTTGAATAATCAATAACAGATCCATCTAGAATCTCATGTGCATGAGTCTCTGGTTGCTGTTCAGTATCAGCCTTCTGAACAGTTGCTGCTGTCTTAACTTCAGCCTCCTTTATTTCACCATTCTCTTGCACATTTAAAGCGGTAGTTTTCTCTTCCATGAAAATTTATTTTTAGTTCATTTATATCCCACAAATATAACTAAAAAAGAGTTATAAAAAGTTGTTTTTAATATCTTTGTAAAGGATTTGAATTTTATAAAAATGGCACGGGCAATAATTTCTGTCGAAGATAAAAAAAAGAGGGTTGCAAAATCAGCAGCTAAAAAGAAAAACGCATCTGCAAGAAAGTCTGCTGCAAAAAAGCATCATCTTAGAATAGACATATTAACAGCTGTGCCTGAGTTACTTAACAGTCCGTTAAATTTTTCCATAGTTGAGCGTGCAAAGAAAAAGGGATTGGTAAGGATTTTCATACACAATATAAGAGACTACGCCAAAGGCAAATACAAAAAAGTAGATGATTATAGTTACGGCGGAGAGGCAGGAATGGTAATGATGATAGAGCCTATCTACACCCTTATCACAAAGTTGAAAAAGCAGCGAAAATATGATGAGATAATTTATCTCACTCCCGATGGTGAAATTTTTAATCAGCAAATAGCCAATCAGTTATCTCTTAAGAAAAATATTATCCTCCTTTGCGGGCATTACAAAGGCATAGACCATCGCATCCGTGAACATCTGATAACCATGGAAATATCAATAGGAGACTATGTCCTGAGCGGAGGAGAGATTGCAGCAGCTGCAATCTCAGATACAATTATAAGACTGCTTCCCGGAGCCCTGTCAGACGAGACATCTGCTCTTTCCGATAGTTTTCAGGATAACCTTTTGTCAGCTCCAATATACACAAGACCAGCAGATTTTAAAGGTTGGAAAGTTCCTGAAATTCTTCTATCGGGCAATCATGATAAAATTGCGCAATGGAATGATGAGCAGTCTCTTGCTCGCACCAAAAAACTTCGTCCCGATTTATTGAAGTAGCACAAAGTACCTTATATGGATTTATATAGAATCCATATAGGGCACCGGCATTCCGGTGCTGTTTTTTTTTAAAACAGAAAAGCTCTGCAGTCATTTCTGACTGCAGAGCTTTTCGTTTTAAATTGGCGGCTACCCACTTTCCCACTTGGTATAGCAGTATCATAGGCGCGCGCGGGCTTAACTTCTCTG